>JACCDN010520824.1_pt1 | contig 15076 bp, 13 predicted proteins | sample 7441691 | NCBI WGS metagenome assembly JACCDN01 (sample SAMN15323439, study PRJNA562643) | freshwater metagenome | isolation source: river surface water | place: USA:Blue River Watershed | collected 2017-08-16
GCAACCATCTGGGCTTACTTCTATGAGTCACCACCACCGGGGCGACCTCAAATTGGTTTGCTAAACGCCATTGTTGAAGCCTTCGGTGGCGAAGCGCAGTCTTGGCTTCTAATGGATGCCGGTCGCCTCAACAGCTTCTTCTTGATGATTGTTGTGGTCTGGCTGAACGCCGGATTCTCAATGGTTATGCTTTCTTCAGCTATCAAGGCTGTTCCTGAAGAAACCATCGAAGCCGCTCGCATCGATGGTGCAGGGCCTTTCAAGATTTTCACCGGCGTCATCATTCCGCAGATTCGCGGAACCATCATGTCGGTATTCATCACCACAGTTATTGGTGTCATGAAGATTTTCGACATCGTCTTGGCTATGACCGGTGGTAACTTCAACACCAGCGTTCTTGGTTATGAGTACTACAGACTCTTCTTCGTTGAATCAAACATCGGTGGCTCAGCTGCGGTTGTTTCTATCCTTTGTATCTTGATTGCCCCGCTTATGTGGCTTCAGATTCGCACCGCTAAGTTCCAGGAGGAAATCCGATGAGCACATTCCTAAACAAACTTCGCGCTGCGAAGCTCGGATCAACTCTTACCCTGTTGGCTTTGGTCCTGGTTTGGTCAACCCCAACTGTTGGCCTGCTAATCACTTCACTCCGTGAGCGCGACGAAGCAGCTGCTTCTGGTTGGTGGACAGCCCTATTCGACCCGTTCAACCAGGTCTGGAGCTGGGAGTCATACCAGAAGGCAATTGATGGCGGCATGCTTGAGGCCTTGCTGAACACCATCGTGATCTCGGTGCCGGCAACGATTCTTCCTTTGATCATTGCGGCCAACGCTGCGTTTGCTTTTACCTTCATTGAATTCAAGGGTCGCGAAGTCATGTTTGCAGCTCTGGTCGCTTTGATGGTTCTTCCGTTGCAGTCGGCGCTTATCCCAGTTCTAAAGGGCATGGTGTGGCTCAAGAAGACCTTTGGGATCGACATCGTCGGTAACTTTGCGGCGGCTTGGATCATGCACGCAGCCTTTGCGCTACCATTGGCAATTTACATCTTGAGAAACTTCATGATGACCTTGCCAACCTCATTGATTGAGGCAGCACGCATCGATGGTGCAAGCTACTACCAGATCTTCTGGAAGCTAATCTTGCCGATGTCTATGCCTTCGATTGCCTCATTCGCAATCTTCCAGTTCCTGTGGGTATGGAACGACTACTTGATTGCCTTCATCTTTGTGGGCGAGCAAAAGTCAGTAATGACCTACAAGTTGCTTCGTTTGATTGGTCAGTATGGCGACGGATGGCAGACAGTTGCTGCCGGTTCGTTCATTGCACTGATTGTTCCGCTGATGGTTTTCTTCGGCCTACAGCGTTACTTCGTTCGTGGTCTAACCGCGGGTGCAGTGAAGTAAACCCAAGTTTCATCGAAGGCGGTTGCCTGGGTCTAAAAGCCCCGGCAACCGCTTTTTCGTTATGATTTAGGGGTACGTTCAACAACGAGGCCAGTCACTTGGCCTCATTTTTATAAGGATCCATTTTGACTCCAGCAGACCTTTCTGCCGCCATCGTTCGCATCCTTGCAGCATTGCAAGCAGACGGTCGACTGGGTGAGGGCGCATTGCCTGCTGAGGTAGTTGTTGAACGCCCGAAGAACCGCGATCACGGAGACTGGGCAACCAACGTTGCTATGCAGTTAGCTGGAAAATTTGGCATGAATCCGCGAGCGTTTGCTGAACTGCTGTCAGCCGAGCTCTCGAACGTTGCCGGCGTCGAAAAGGTTGACATTGCCGGGCCAGGTTTTATCAATCTCACACTTAGCGCCGCCGCCGCCGGCGAGCTTGCCAAAACCATTGTTGAAGCAGGTGATGCGTTCGGTCTCGGAACCGACCTTGCCGGCGTAAAACTTAATCTCGAGTTCGTTTCAGCTAACCCAACCGGCCCGATCCACATGGGCGGCACTCGATGGGCCGCCGTTGGAGACTCTCTGGCGAGAATTTTTGAGGCTCAGGGCGCCGATGTCACACGCGAGTACTACTTCAACGACCATGGTGCTCAAATCGACCGCTTTGCCAGATCACTCCTAGCTCGCGCCAAGGGGCAAGACGCACCCGAAGACGGTTACGGTGGCGCCTACATCCAAGAAATTGCAGACCGGGTGCTAGCTGAGACAGCCATCGATGTGCTCAACCTTCCTGAGGCTGAAGCTCAAGAGTTTTTCCGTTCCAACGGTGTCGAGCTGATGTTCCAAGAGATTCGTGAGTCGCTTCACGACTTTGGGGTAGATTTCGATGTTTATTTTCACGAGAATTCGCTTTACGAGTCAAAGGCAGTCGAACGAGCCATCGAGAGACTTCGCGAGCTTGGTCACATCTTCGAGGCTGAGGGCGCAATCTGGTTGCGTTCTAGCACTTTTGGCGATGACCGTGACCGCGTAATCATCAAGAGTGACGGCGACGCTGCCTACATCGCCGGTGACATCGCTTATTACCTTGACAAGCGTGAACGTGGCTTTGACCAGTGCATCTACATGCTTGGTGCTGACCACCACGGATACGTTCCGAGAATGCATGCGCTTTGTGCAGCTTTTGGCGACGAGCCGGGTAAGAATCTCGAAATCTTGATTGGTCAGATGGTGAACCTGGTTCGCGACGGTGAACCTGTTCGCATGTCAAAGCGTGCCGGAACAGTTGTGACCATGGAAGACCTAGTTTCTGTTGTTGGTGTCGATGCGGCTCGCTATGCGCTTGCTCGTTCATCAATTGACTCTCAGCTGAACATCGATCTTGAGCAGTTGCAAAAGAAAACCAACGACAACCCGGTTTTCTACGTGCAGTATGCCTTTGCACGCACTAAGCAGGTTTCCAAGAACGCAGCCAGCCTCGGTGTTGACCACAGCGAATTCGATCCAAGCTTGTTGTCGCACGAGACCGAATCAGAGCTGCTAGCCAAGCTGACCGAGTTCCCGCGAGTTATTGCACAGGCTGCCGAGTTCCGTGAGCCTCACCGCGTTGCTCGCTATATCGAAGAGGTCGCTGGTACCTATCACCGCTGGTATGACCAGTGTCGCGTGACTCCACTTTCTGGCGCAGCTGTTGAGTCGGTTCACCGCACTCGACTTTGGTTGAACGATGCCGCCGGAGTGGTCTTGAACAATGGCCTTCGCCTTTTGGGCGTAAGTGCGCCAGAAAGAATGTAACCATGGGCAATCCTTTAGCGCCGAACTGGCTTGACCAACCGGCCCACATCAACGCCTTGGATGCAAAGGTCTGGCCCCGCCATGCCAGTCGCAGGGCTACCGGCGAGGTTGAAATTGCCTCAGTGGGTGTGAGTGAACTTGCCACACAATTTGGTACACCGCTGTATGTAATTGACGAGGATGATTTCAGAGCTCGCGCCACCGCAGCCAAGCACGCTCTCGAGTCTGCTGCTAAGAAAATCGGAACCTCGGCGAAGGTTTATTACGCCAGTAAGGCGTTCCTCTCGACCGAAATTGTTGGCTGGATTAACGAGCTTGGTTTGAACATTGACGTTGCCAGCGGTGGTGAACTCGCCGCAGCTCTTGCGGGTGGAATTCCGGCCGAGCGCATTGGTCTTCACGGAAACAACAAATCTTTACGTGAGATTGGTCGCGCGGTAACTGCCGGTGTTGGTGCAATCGTGATTGATTCAGAAATCGAAATTGAGCGAATTGCCTCTGCCGCCGGCGCCCAAGACACCATCCAAGGTGTGCGCTTGCGCGTCAACACGGGTGTGCATGCAAATACCCACGACTTTCTAGCCACTGCTCGTGAAGACCAAAAATTTGGCATCGCACTGGCTGATGTGCCGAATCTGGTGGCAAAAATTCGTTCACACTCACACCTGAAATTTCTTGGTTTTCACCAACATGTCGGTTCGCAAATCTTTGCGGTCGAGGGTTTCGTTGAATCAACAAAACGACTACTCGCGCTGCACGCAGAGATGCTTGCCGGGGGAGACATCCCAGAAATTAACCTCGGTGGTGGCTTCGGTGTGAACTACAAGCCGGCCGATGATGCCCCAAACATCGGCTACTTTGCAGACGCAATCAGTGCGGTAGTCGAAGAGCAATGTGCCAAACTCGGCATCGCGGTTCCAAAACTAGCTTTCGAGCCTGGTCGATACATTGCTGGCCCAGCAGGAATCACGCTGTATAACGTTGGCACTATCAAAGATGTCAAGGTCACCGACGGCGCAGCCCCGGCTGTGCGCAAGTATATTTCGGTCGATGGTGGCATGAGCGACAATGCTCGAACCGCTCTTTATGAAGCCGAATATCACGTGACTTTGGCATCAAGATCTTCAACCGCAATGCCTGAATTAGCGCGTGTGGTTGGCAAACACTGTGAGAGTGGCGATATCGTTGTACGTAACGACTATTTGCCGGCAGATATTCAGCCAAACGATCTGCTCGCTGTAGCAGTGACCGGCGCTTACTGCTACTCACTTTCGAGCAACTACAACTTCATGACCCGTCCTGCAGTTGTAGCAGTTAGAAATGGTGAAGCGCGATTGATTATCCGCGGTGAGACCGAGGCTGATTTGTTCGCGAGAGATTTGAACTACCAGGCGACCCACGCCAACAAGAATGAGAAGAGTTAAACCGTGATCGAATACCGACCATTGCGCATTGCGCTACTTGGAGCCGGCTCTGTCGGTTCTCAAGTGGCACGCCTTTTGACCGAGAACAAAGCCGAGTTAGCCGCCCGCGTTGGTGCCGAACTCGAGCTGGTTGGCATCGCGGTACGCGATTTAGACTCTCCACGCAATGCGGGTGTTCCGCGCGAGCTTCTAACCACCGATGCTGAGCCTCTCATCCTTGGCGCTGACATTGTGATTGAAGTTATGGGTGGCATTGAGCCGGCCCGCAGCTACATCTTGCAGGCGCTGAACTCAGGTTCAGACGTTATTACCGCTAACAAGGCCTTGCTAGCCACCCACGGTACCGAACTTTTCGACACCGCCGAGCAGGTTGGTGCCCAGTTGTATTACGAGGCTGCGGTGGCAGGTGCGATTCCAATCATTCGCCCGCTTCGCGAGTCACTTGCTGGCGACAAAGTCACCCGAATCATGGGTATTGTCAACGGCACCACAAACTACATTCTTGACCGCATGGATTCAACCGGTGCAAGCTTTGAGACTGCACTGTCTGAGGCGCAAGCTCTGGGCTACGCAGAAGCTGACCCAACTGCCGACGTTGAAGCATTCGATGCAGCTCAGAAGGCTGCCATCCTTGCATCTCTTGCCTTTCACACCGAGGTGCCTCTCGAGAAGGTTTATCGCGAGGGCATCACCAAAATCACCCCTGAGCAAATTGCTGCTGCCAAGCGCGATGGTTATGTAATCAAGATTCTGGCAATCGCTGAACGCATCGATGACACCGAGGGTGAAGCCGGAATTGCCGTTCGCGTGCACCCGGTCTTGATCGACAGAAACCACCCGCTAGGTGCGGTTCGTGGCGCATTCAATGCAGTCTTCGTTGAGGCAGAAGCCGCCGGCGAACTTATGTTCTATGGTGCCGGAGCCGGTGGAGTTCAGACCGCGTCAGCCGTTCTCGGTGACCTTGTCTCTGCTGCAAAGCGTCACGTTGCCGGTGGCCCTGGTCTAGCCGACTCAGTGCACGCCAACCTTCCGGTTCTTCCGATTGATCGCGTTCAGACCCGCTACCAGATCACCCTAGAGGTCACTGACCAGCCGGGTGTGCTTGCCAAGATTGCAAACACTTTCTCTGCCAAGCAGGTTTCAATCGAAACTGTTGAGCAGTACGTTAGCCAAATTTCAGGCAAGCGCAGCAAAACCGCTACCCTCGAGGTAGGAACGCATGCAGCTACCGATGCAGCACTTAGCTCAGTCGTCAAGGCTCTCGAGGCCAGCGATTCAGTTGAATCTATTACTTCAGTAATCCGAGTAGAAGGAATCTAATGGCCCACCAATGGCGCGGAGTTATCCGCGAATACATCGATCGCCTAGACATCTCTAGCGACAACCCGGTTATTACCCTGGGTGAGGGTGGTACTCCACTTGTCGAGGCCCCTGCTTTGGCCAAATTGGTTGGTGCCGAGCGTGTACTACTCAAGGTCGAGGGCATGAACCCAACTGGCTCTTTCAAAGACCGCGGAATGACCATGGCAGTTTCTAAGGCTGTTGGTCACGGTGCTCAGGCTGTTATTGCAGCCTCTACCGGAAACACCTCTGCTTCGGCTGCAGCTTATGCGGCAGCCGCTGGCATCAAGTCAGTTGTGCTAGTTCCAGAAGGCAAAATTTCACTAGGCAAGTTGAGCCAGGCTGTGGCTCACAAGGCTCAGATCCTTCAGGTTCAGGGCAACTTTGATGACTGTCTAGACTTGGCCCGCGATTTGGCCGAGAACTACCCGGTTCACCTGGTGAACTCAGTAAACCCAGACCGCATCGAAGGTCAGAAGACTGGTGCTTTCGAGGTTGTCGACGCACTTGGCTTCGCACCAGATTTCCACGTACTTCCAGTAGGAAATGCGGGTAACTACTCTGCTTACTTCAAGGGCTATGTTGAAGACTTCAACGAGGGTCGCATCAAGGCCGTTCCAAAGATGTGGGGCTTCCAGGCAGAAGGTTCAGCTCCGTTCACCTTCGGCAACCCGGTCAAGAACCCAGAGACCATCGCCACTGCTATTCGCATCGGTAACCCAGCTTCATACGAGTTGGCTCTGAGCGCTCGTGAATGTTCATTTGGTCAGTTCGGCTTCGCCTCGGATGCTGAAATTCTTTGGATGCACCGCTTCTTGTCGCAAGAAGTTGGCGTGTTCGTTGAGCCATCTTCTGCAACCGGTGCTGCTGGTCTGTTCAAGCACTCAAAGATGGGTGAAGTTCCTGCCGGTTCAACCGTCGTGGTTACAGTCACCGGTCACGGTCTGAAAGACCCAATGTGGGCTCTGAAGGCTGAAGACGGTTCTGACATCGAGCCAACCTCGGTTCCAAACAATGCCGCACAGGTCGCCGAACAACTTGGATTGAGCAAGAACTAAGCATGACTTCACTAATCGGCAGACGAGTTAGCGTCAAGGTACCTGCAACTTCTGCAAACCTTGGCCCTGGTTTCGACACCCTTGGCATGGCGCTTTCTTACTACGACGAACTCGAAGTAGAAGCGGTTGCCGGCGATGGTGCGTTTGTCGAGGTTCACGGCGAGGGTGAGGGAGAAGTTCCTACCGACGCTAGCAACCTAGTGGTTCAGTCAATTGCTTTCACTTTTGAGAAGTTTGGGCAAAAGCTGCCTGGTCTTCGCCTCAAAGCTCACAACATCATTCCTCATGGTCGCGGCATGGGTTCGTCCGGTGCAGCGGTAGTTTCTGGAATTGTTGCGGCGAAGGGTCTTCTCGAAGGCATTGTTGAGATCAGCGAACAAGACTTGCTCGATATCGCAACAGAACTTGAAGGTCACCCAGACAACGTCGCACCAGCTCTTTTCGGTGGTCTGACCATTGCCTGGGAGGACGAGTCTGGCCCGCACCACAAAAAGCTGTTCGTGCACCGCGGTGTTTCACCACTCGAACTTGTGCCAAATCACAAAATGTCAACCGCCCTGGCGCGTTCGCTTCAGCCAGAATCAGTGCCGCACAACGATGCTGTTTTCAACGTCTCGCGTTCAGCTCTTTTGATCGCGGCTTTAATTCAGAGCCCTGAGCTTTTATTAGCCGCGACTGAAGACCGACTGCACCAGGATTACCGCGCTGCCGCGATGCCCGAGACCGACGCAATCGTCAAACTTATGCGCGAACACGGCCATGCAGCAGTAGTCTCAGGTGCCGGACCATCCGTGTTGGTATTGGCCAGCGACCCAGCTGAGCGCTTAGAAGCCGCAAAGTTGGCTGCGAATCACTACCCAGACTGGAAGTCGCTAATGTTGGCTGTCGACTTCAAAGGTGCTACTGTAGTAGTGCACTAGCAAGTAGGTTTTAGGTTTTCTAAACACCCGCTAGTGAATCCTCGCAAATCAATGCGATTTCCGCTCAGCCAAGGCTGGGCCAAGCAGCGTGAAAAATCCCAAGACTCTTTTGGGCCAAGACAGACTTGGGCGCTGAAATCTCCGAGAAAGAGAAAATCAAAACATGGATGAAATCCAGGAAACCACTCAGCCGGTGCGCAAGAGCCGCCGCGTTGTAGCAGAGGCATCAGCTCCAGCAGCTGACAACTCAGCAACCGCAGAAGCGCCAAAGAAGACCACCCGCACACGTGCACCAAAGGCTGCTGTTGAGTCGGGCGAGGCTAACGCTGAGCCAAAGGCTCGTGCGCCTAAGGGCGAGTCGAGCGATGCATCTGCCAAGAGCGAGCCAAAGTCTTCTGAGGGTTCAGAGAACACCTCAGGCGAAGGCCAGGAGCGTGGCGAGCGTTCAAACAACTCGCGCAACCGCAACCGAAACCGAAACCGCAACCGCAACTCGGGCGAGAACTCTAACGAAGGTTCAGACCAATCAGGCGAAGGTTCAGAGAACTCTTCACGCGACAACTCGACTCGTGACAACGACTCACGCAACGAGCGCGACTTCAACGATGAGCGTCGCAGCAACGGCAACTCTCGTAACGGTCGCAACCGCAACCGCAACGACCGTTACCGTGATCGCAACGACCGTCGTGGCGGCCGCGGCAATGGTGGTCTTCAAGACGAAGTCGAAACTGAAATCTCTCCAGATGACGTGCTTGTGCCAGTAGCCGGCATCCTTGACGTTCTCGACAACTACGCATTCGTGCGCACCAGCGGTTACCTGCCTGGCCCGAACGACGTTTATGTTTCACTCGGTCAGGTCAAGAAGTATGGCCTGCGCAAGGGTGACGCAGTGGTCGGCTCTATTCGCCAGCCACGCGAGGGTGAAGGTCAGGGTCGCCAGAAGTTCAACGCGATTGTACGCATTGACTCGATCAACGGTCTAACCCAAGAGCAAGCTGCAAACCGAGTTGAGTTTGGCAAGCTAACCCCGCTTTACCCGCAGACTCGTTTGCGTCTAGAGACTGAGCCAAACAAGCTGAGCACCCGAATCATCGACTTGGTATCGCCAATCGGTAAGGGTCAGCGCGGTTTGATTGTGTCTCCTCCAAAGGCTGGTAAGACTTTGGTGCTCCAGGCAATTGCAAACTCAATCGCCGTAAACAACCCAGAGGTTCACCTAATGGTTGTTTTGGTTGACGAGCGTCCAGAAGAAGTTACCGACATGCAGCGCACTGTCAAGGGTGAAGTTATCGCTTCGACCTTCGACCGCCCAGCTGAAGACCACACCACCGTTGCTGAGCTTGCCATCGAGCGCGCAAAGCGTTTGGTCGAGCTCGGTCACGATGTTGTCGTGCTTCTAGACTCGATCACCCGTCTAGGTCGTGCCTACAACTTGAGCGCACCTGCCTCAGGTCGAATTCTTTCTGGTGGTGTTGATTCATCAGCACTTTACCCACCAAAGCGTTTCTTCGGTGCTGCCCGCAACATTGAAGACGGCGGCTCGCTAACCATCCTTGCAACCGCTCTCGTTGAGACTGGTTCAAAGATGGACGAGGTCATCTTCGAGGAGTTCAAGGGAACCGGCAACATGGAGCTTCGTTTGTCTCGCTCACTTGCCGACAAGCGCATCTTCCCAGCAGTTGACGTCAACGCTTCGGGCACTCGCCGTGAAGAAATGCTGATGAACCCAGATGAAACCAAGATCGTCTGGAAGCTTCGTCGTGCACTTGCCGGTCTAGAACAACAGCAGGCACTTGAGCTTGTCTTGAACCGCTTGAAAGAAACTTCAAGCAACGTTGAGTTCTTGATGCAGGTTCAGAAGTCAATGCCAGTTCCTGCTGGTTCTGACTCGGAGTAAGAATTGCTCGAATCAGTAAAGCCGCTCATTGCGGAACATCTTGAACTTCAGGGGCGTCTGTCAGATTCTGATCTGCACAGCAACCCTGCTCTAGCCAAGAAACTCAATCGTCGTTATGCCGAATTGAGCACAATTGTCGCTGCCCACAACCAAGTTCTGTCATTGAATGAAGATTTGGCAGCGGCTAAAGAATTGGCTAAAGAAGATGAAATGTTTGCTGAAGAGGCTACTCTCACCGAAGAGCGCCTGGTTGCAGCCAACGAGAAGCTTCGTCGCCTACTGATTCCACGTGACCCAGATGACGGCCGCGATGTAATTATGGAAATCAAGGCAGGTGAAGGTGGTGCTGAATCAGCGCTGTTTGCAGCCGATTTGCTTCGCATGTACATTCAGTACGCCAACTCAAAGGGCTGGAAGACTGAAGTTCTAGACAAGAACGAATCAGACCTTGGTGGCATCAAAGACATTCAGTTGGCTATCAAGTCCAACGCCACCGACCCAGCCCAGGGTGTTTATGCTCACCTGAAGTACGAGGGTGGTGTGCACCGTGTTCAGCGTGTGCCAGCAACCGAAACTCAGGGCCGCATTCACACTTCGGCTGCCGGCGTACTGGTGTTCCCAGAGGTTGACGAGCCAGAAGAAGTTGAGATCAGCCAGAACGATCTCCGCATCGATGTTTATCGCTCTTCAGGCCCCGGTGGTCAGTCAGTCAACACAACTGACTCTGCCGTTCGCATCACCCACTTGCCAACCGGCATAACCGTGGCCATGCAGAACGAAAAGTCCCAGTTGCAGAACCGTGAAGCTGCGATGCGCGTTCTTCGTGCTCGCATCCTTGCAGCCCAGCAAGAGGCAATCGAGGCCGAGCAGTCGGCCGCTCGCAAGTCTCAGGTGAAGTCAGTTGACCGTTCAGAGCGCATTCGCACTTATAACTACCCTGAAAACCGCATTGCCGATCACCGCACCGGCTACAAGGCCTACAACCTGGACGCAGTCATGGATGGCGCACTTGAGCCAGTTATCCAGTCGGCAATCTCCATGGATGAAGAGGCGCGCCTGGCGGCACTTGGTTCTGCTGAATCGAAGTAGCCTTGCTGCTGCGCGATTTAGTTGGGCACGCTGCTGAACGCTTTGAAAGCGCCGGTATCCACTCGGCCACGGTCGATGCTGAGCTTTTAGCAGGCCATGTTCTTGGATTAAGTCGTGGCGAAGTTCAAGCGCAGATGCTTGTGGGCGCCGAAGTAAAAGATTCTGAAGCCCAAAAGATAACCGCGCTATGCGGCCGCAGAATCTCCCGTGAGCCGCTGCAGCACATCACCGGAACTGCTTATTTTCGCAACCTCGAACTCAAGGTTGGTAGGGGAGTGTTCATTCCTCGCCCAGAGACCGAGTTTGTTGCCCAATTAGCAATTGATGCTTTGAAAAGCTGGCAGCACCTTGCACCAATTGCTGTGGACCTCGGAACAGGTTCAGGAGCTATTGCGCTCGGAATGGCAACCGAGGTTCCAACCGCTCGCGTGTTTGCTGTCGAAAAGTCTCTTGATGCGCTGCCATTCACCAAGCAAAATTTTGCTAAGTACGGCGCAAATGCAACCGTGATTCAAGGTGACCTTGCAGACGCGTTTGCTGAGTTGAACGGGCAGGTGTCGGTTGTGGCATCTAACCCGCCTTACATCCCAGCAGCAGCTATTCCACGTGACGTTGAGGTTCATCTGTATGACCCTGATCTTGCGCTTTACGGTGGCGAAGACGGCATGGATGTAATCCACCTGGTATCAGCCACAGCCAAGCGATTGCTAGTAGAGGGCGGTTCCTTGGTTATTGAGCATGCCGACTCTCAGTCTGTTCAAGTCTGTCAACTACTATTGGCTGATGGATGGCGTGAAGTTCAGGCGCATCAAGATCTGACCGGTCGCGACCGCGCAGTCACCGCAAAAAAGTAAGCCAGATTTAGGAGGGGTTTGAATTGAAACGTGTTTTTGATTGTTCAATCGATACCGAACTCCTAGCTGGCATGCGTCAGGCAAAATTGGCTATCGGTCGAAACGAACTAGTCGTATTGCCTACCGACACTGTCTATGGGATTGGTTGCGATGCTTTTTCGGCCAAGGGTGTCGAATCCTTGCTAGCAGCGAAGGGGAGAGGCCCACAGTCGCCACCCCCAGTCTTGATTGGCAACATTCAAACTCTTCACGCTCTGGCCGAGACCGTGCCCGATGTGGCTCAGCGACTAGCCGAAGCATTTTGGCCAGGTGCTCTAACCATGATCCTGCGCTCGCAGCCTTCACTTACTTGGAACCTCGGTGAAACCAAGGGCACAGTTGCTCTTCGTATGCCTGACCACAAAATTGCCCTCGCGCTTCTTGAAGAAGTCGGGCCGATGGCCGTTTCAAGTGCCAATCTAACGTCAAAACCGGCAGCTTTAAACTGCCAAGAAGCTGAAGCCTACTTGGGCGACAGTGTTCAGGTTTACCTATCAGCTGGGCCTGCTCCTAAGGCTGAGGCGTCAACAATTCTTGATCTGACCGACATCGTCGACACATATGATTCTGAGGGCCGCATTTCAACCTCAGGAAAGATTCGTGTAGTTCGCCGAGGTGCACTTTCACTTGATGAGATCAGCAAAGTTGCCGGAGAGCTGCTCGAGGTTGAGAACTAGCAAATGCGCGCTTACCTACTAATCATGCTGGCCGCTGCTGCGGTAACTTTTGTTGGCACCTACCTGGTGTTAAAGCTTGCGCACAAATACAAGATTTACCCGCAGATTCGCTCTCGAGACGTGCACACCAAACCAACTCCGCGCCTCGGTGGCGTTGCGATGTTTTTCGGCTTTGCTGCCGCGGTTCTGGTTGCCGGTTCACTCGGATGGTTTGAGAGCGTTTTTGCCGAGCCGGTGCACATCCTGGCAATTTTGGCTGCGGCATTCTTAATCACTGTTATTGGCTTTCTAGACGATCTTTATGACCTTGACTGGAGCCTTAAGCTTGCTGGCCAATTTGTGGTTGCGGGCATTTTGGCCTGGCAGGGAGTGCAAATTGTTTCGCTTCCGGTCGCCGGCCTCACCATTGGCAGTTTTGGAATCTCATTCGTAGTGACAGTTTTCTTGACGGTCTTGGTCATGAACGCGGTGAATTTTATTGATGGTCTGGATGGCCTCGTTGCCGGTGTGGTGCTCATCGGCACAGTGGTGTTCTTCGCCTACAGCTACTTGCTCGCCAAGCAAACTTCACCTACTAATTACTTCAACCTCGCATCTCTCATATCAGCGATAGTCATCGGTATGTGCGTAGGCTTCTTGCCTTATAACTGGCATCGAGCCAAGATTTTCATGGGAGACACCGGCGCCATGCTCCTTGGGCTTTTGATGGCAACTTCAGCGCTTACCGTGACTGGCCAGATTGATCCAACATTGGTGAGCCGTGGCGAAATTGTTCCTGCATTCATCCCATTGGTTTTGCCACTTGCAATCTTGGTGCTTCCTTTGCTCGATTTCTCATGGGCTGTGCTTCGGCGCCTTCGTGCCGGAAAGTCTCCGTTTAGCGCAGACCGGTTGCACCTGCATCACCGCCTTCAAGACTTTGGCCACTCCCACCTAGGTGCCGTGGTGGTTTTCTACGTCTGGACAGCAGTGATTTCTGGTTCTTGCCTTCTGTTCTTCTTTTTACCGGTCTGGAATGTAGTCAGTATTTTCACCATCGGTGTTCTTATCGCTCTTCTTTACACCGTTCGCCCAGTAATCAAAAGAAAGTTGTCAGCCCGTGGCTAATTCCATCGCCGAGTTGTTCAAGCAGGTCTTCATCCGTGGTTCATTGCTCGTTGCAGCAATTGCATTGATTGGCAGCGTGGTCGGTTTTCTAGTGGCAGGGATGCCTGGCCTTGTCAGTGCCCTGATTGGCGCGGGCCTAACTCTGTTGTTTGTGACCCTTACTGCGGTGAGTGTTTATGTCGGCGGCAAGCTACCCCTCGGTGGCTTTTTTGGCGTTGTGCTTGGTGGCTGGGTTTTGAAGTTGGTCGGATTCATCGTTTTGATCGGGGCTCTGAAAGGAGCGGATTTCATTAGCGGACCGGTTCTGTTTTTCACCCTGGTTGCATCAATTCTTGGAACTCTGGCAATCGACTCGGTTTTGGTTTTGAAGGCCAGAATTCCGATCGATGCCTAGTGGCAAAAAAGTACAATAAAAAACTTTGTTAATTCAAACTAAACGGCTATTTATGGCGGTTTTCGGCTGTTAGGATTATCAAGGAATTGGGGAGAAATCCTCGGTAACCAAATCGCACTGTAAATCGCCGCAAGGCCGCAATAAAACTTGCCCCGAAACAGGAGTTCACGCTGTTCACTAACGCTATGAACCTGCTCTTTGTAGCAGCGAGCACCGACGAGTCGGGCGGTGGCTTCCACGCCCCTTCAATCATGGAGTTTTACCCAGAGATTGTTGCTTTCGAGGGCACACCATTTGCTTTGAACCGAATCATGTTGATTCGCCTTCTTGTGCTCACTCTCCTCATCGTTGTTTTTGCTCTCTGGACTTCAAAGTTCAAGCAAGCAAACAAGTCGGGCAACCACATCCCAGGTCGTTTTCAGTTGATGGGTGAAATCTCACTCAACTTCGTTCGCAAGAGCATCGCTCACGAACAGCTTGGCGAAAAAGACGGCGACCGATTCCTGCCGCTACTCGCAACCATCTTCTTCCTAACTCTTGGAATGAACATCACCGGTATCATCCCTGGCTTGAACATCGCGGGTACTTCGGTTATCGGTCTGCCAATTGTTATGGCAATTGCGGCCTATGTCGTGTTTATCTACGCGGGTGTCAAAAAGCACGGTGGTCACTTCTTCACCGCATCACTTTTCCCGGCTGGTGTTCCAAAGCCGTTCTATATCTTGGTAACCCCAATTGAGCTGCTTTCAACCTTCATCCTTCGCCCGGTCACTCTTGCTCTTCGTTTGACCATGAACATGATTGCTGGCCACTTGTTGCTAGTTCTCTGTTTCTCAGCGACTCAGTTCTTCTTCTTCGACAGCGCGGTAGCTGGCTTTATGAAGCTATTCGGTGCCGGAACCCTGTTGTTCGGTTTTGCATTCACGGTCTTCGAGATCTTGGTTGCATTCCTACAGGCTTATGTTTTTACTCTGCTGACCACGGTCTACATTCAGTTGGCCTTGGCAGACGAGCACTAATCAGATCTGACAACCGTCAGGTCTAAACCACGGAAGGGAAATACAAAGTGGACGTAACTAACATCGCAGA
>JACCDN010314017.1_pt1 | contig 15075 bp, 17 predicted proteins | sample 7441691 | NCBI WGS metagenome assembly JACCDN01 (sample SAMN15323439, study PRJNA562643) | freshwater metagenome | isolation source: river surface water | place: USA:Blue River Watershed | collected 2017-08-16
CGATCTCATCCGGCGCACGGGTAGCCTGAAGCTCGGAAAGATCGTCCGGCTTGCGGCTCTCGAGGCTTTGCTGCATCTCGCGCAGCGACAGCAGCCCGCGATTGAGCGCGAGCCAGATCACCGCCGGGATGAGGATGACGAGCAGCAGTTCCAGTGCCAGCAGCGACAGCAGGATGCGCAGCTTGAACTGAAACCGCTTGACCCGGGTCTCGGCCACGCCAATGCGCACCGTCTCGCCACCGACCTGCGTGCGCAGGGAGATCACGCGCACATCCTCGCCGCGCATCTGCGCCACATACGCGACCCACACGTTGTCGCGCGCCGGATCGGTCAGCGTGGGGAAATCCGGATCGCCGGCAATCGTCTTGCCGCCCACGTCGCGCACCACATAAAAGATCTCATCGAAATGATCGACGCGCAGCACCTGCTCGGCCTGCTTGGACAGCTGCAGCTCGACCGTGTTGCCGCTCTCCTGCACATGCGGCACCAGCGCCCATGCCGCGTCAGCCAGACTCTGGTCAAACGCTGTCTGCGCCGGTATCCACGCCAGCCAGTACACGGCCGCGGCGCCGGCCAGGTTCACGGCCACCAGCGGCACCACCAGCCACTTGAGCAGCTGGACGCGAAGGCTCATCGCGGGCCGGGCTCGAGCATGTAACCGAAGCCGCGAATGGTCTTGATCGCGATCCCGGCTTCGGCAATCTTCGCGCGTATCCGGGACACATAGACTTCGACCGCATTCAGCGTCACTTCCTCGCCCCACGGCAGGATGGCATCGATGATCTGCTGCTTGGAGACCACGCGCGATGCATGCTGCATCAGGTACTCCAGCACCGCCCATTCGCGTGCCGATAGTTCGATCACCTGATCATTGATGCTGGCGCGGCGCGCGACGGGATCGAGCTGCAAGCCACCCAGTTGCAGATCGGTCGAACGCGGGTTGCTGCGCCGGACCAGCGCCTTCAGCCGCGCGACCAGTTCAGGCGCCGCAAAGGGCTTGACCAGATAATCGTCCGCGCCAGTTTCCAGACCCAGCACGCGATCCTGCACATCGTCGCGCGCAGTCAGCAGCAGCACAGGCAGGTCGCTGCCCCGGGCGCGCAAGCGCCGCACGACCTCGATGCCGTCGATGCCCGGCAGGCCGATATCCAGCACCGCGACTGACATGTCCCTCGCCTGCAGGACGCGGTCGGCTTCGTCGCCATTGTCAACGACATCCACGGCCATCCCCTGACCGCGCAGGATGCGCGCCACGCCATCGGCGAGCACCATATCGTCTTCCACCAGCAGTACGTGCATGTTGTTATCCGTCCTGGTTCACGATCTTTCGGTATTTTGCCAGACGCTGCTCGCCGCCCCGCCCGTCGCACAAAAAAACACCGGGCTCTGCCCGGTGTCAGTGAACTGCCATTGTCGACAGAATCAGGCCGCTTCCGGCACGCTGGGCAGACCGGCGAGCGCCATCGCGAGTTCCTTCTCGTCGTATTTGTCGTCCTTCAGGTTGCCGGCGAAATAGCTCGAGTACGCGGCCATGTCGAAATGACCGTGGCCGCACAGGTTGAACAGGATGACCTCGCTCTTGCCCTCGCGCTTGCAGCGCAGCGCTTCTTCGATCGCGCCCTTGACGGCATGGTTGGCCTCAGGTGCCGGAACAATGCCCTCGTGCCGTGCGAACAGCACGCCGGCAGCGAAGCACTCGGTCTGGTGATAGGCGACGGCCTCGATCAGATTGAGCTCTTTCAGGTGAGAGACCAGCGGCGCCATGCCGTGATAGCGCAGGCCGCCCGCATGGAACCCCGGCGGCGTGAATGACGAGCCCAGCGTGTGCATCTTGGTCAGTGGTGCCATCTGGCCGGTATCGCCGAAGTCATACGCATACTTGCCGCGCGTGAGCGACGGGCAGGCGGCCGGTTCGACCGCAACGATGCGGGGCTTGGGGCCGCCGCGAAGGCCAGCGCCAATGAACGGGAACGTGATACCCGCAAAATTGGAGCCGCCGCCGGTGCAGCCGACGATCACATCGGGATAGACATCGGCCATCGCCATCTGCTCCATCGATTCGATGCCGACGATGGTCTGGTGCATCAGCACATGATTGAGCACCGAGCCGAGCGCGTACTTGGTGTCGTCGTTGGTCGCGGCCACCTCGACGGCCTCGGAGATCGCGATGCCCAGACTGCCGGGATGATCCGGGGTTTTCTCCAGCACCGAGCGGCCGTAATTCGTGTCTTTCGACGGCGAAGCCACGCACTTCGCACCATAGGTCTCCATCACCGCGCGGCGATAGGGCTTCTGGTCGTAGGACACGCGCACCTGGAACACCGTGACATCGATATCGAACAGCGAGCCGGCGAATGACAGCGAAGTGCCCCACTGGCCTGCGCCGGTCTCGGTGGTCAGGCGCTTCACGCCCGCCTGCTTGTTGTAGAACGCCTGAGGAATCGCCGTGTTCGGCTTGTGGCTGCCAGCCGGGCTGACGCCTTCGTATTTGTAGAAGATCTTCGCGGGAGTACCCAGCGCCTTCTCCAGCGCATACGCGCGGAACATTGGTGCCGGACGCCAGAGACGGTAAACATCACGGACCGGCTCGGGGATCTCGATCTCGCGCTCCTGCGAGACCTCTTGCATGATCAGTTCCATCGGGAACAGCGGCGCAAGATCGTCCGGACCGATGGGCTGCAACGTGCCGGGATGGAGCACCGGCGGCAGGGGCTTGGGCAGGTCGGCCTGGATGTTGTACCAGTGCTTGGGAATGCGGTCCTCGGGCAGGAGGAATTTGACTTGATGCGACATCAGCGGATCTCCATCGTTGTTCTGTTTATCAGGTAGCTGGGATGACGGCGCGGCGAGTGTCCGGGCTGGCACGGCTGGCACGCCCGGGGCATGCCATTTCGATAACTCCGGTCGTCTGCGCGCCGCGCATCGCCAGACGGGAATTTACTTGGTGAATACCCCTTTCGTCTATCGCTGTCGTCATCGCTGCGCATAAAAAAGCTCAGCCCCTGTACGGACAGGGGCTGAGCTTCGGTAACAGCTGGGTCGCGGCGCGCCCGGCGCGATTACTTCGCTTTCAGGCACTCGCTCATGAACTGCTTGCGCTCATCGCCCTTCTTGCCCGCAGCTTCCTTGTTACAGGTGACCATCTTGTTCTGCTGCGCGTTCTTCGGCGCCTCGGCCGCGGCTTCCGGTTTCTTGCTCAGGCACTCTTTCATGAAGGCTTTGCGCTCGTCGCCCTTTTTGCCTGCGGCGTCCTGGTTGCAGGTCGCCATTTTGTTTTGCTGCTCGGTGGCGGCATGCGCAGGTTGCAGCGCACACAGTCCGACTGCCAGCAGCGCGGTGATGATCGTTTTCATGTTGTCTCCAGATGGGCCCGGCAAGAGGTACATCAGAACGCAGCTGACCGGCCCCTCCCATCAGCTGCTGACCCCGGTGCCCGCCGACTATAGAGACCGATCCTGACAGTTTTCTTAAACGGCGAGGCGCGGCATCAGCCAGCCGGCGACCCGCAGCGCCACCTTGTCCTCGCCGTGACGGCCGATCACCTGCAGGCCGACCGGCATGCCGCTGGCACCTTGATAAAAAGGCAAATGCACGCATGGCAGGCCGAGCAAGGTCCAGACACGGCCAAACACCGGGTCGCCGGTCTGTTCGCGCGTGGCCGGCGCCTCGCCCACCGCACTCGGCGCAAGCATCACCTCATGCTCGCCAAACGCAGACGACACCATCGCCCGCGCGGCCTGCGCCAGTTGCAACGCGGCCCGGTACTGTTCCAGCGAGACCTGCTGCCCGGCCGCGAGTACCTCGCGAAGTCCAGGACTGAGCGCATCGGCATGATGCAGCCGTTCATGCGCCAGCGAACGCACGAGATCAAAGCCCATGATGTCTTTCTGCGCCTGCAGCAGGCCGGAGAATGTTGCCGGCAGCGTGAGCTCGCGCACCGGCACGCCAGCGCGCGCCAGCGAGCGTGCCGCATGCTCCATCGCACGACGCGTGTCGGCATCGGCATACGGCCATTCATGCGTGTGGCACAGGGCGACGCGCGGCGTCGAGGACACGTCCAGCTGCAGCAGGCCCGTGTCGCCGGTCGCGGCGGCGGCAAACAGCGCCACGTCTTTCACCGATCGCCCGAGAAAGCCGACGGTGTCCAGCGAATCGGACAAGGCCTTGATACCAGCACGGTTCACGCTGCCGAAGCTGGGCTTGTAGCCGACGATGCCGCAAAAGGCCGCCGGACGAACCACCGACGCGGCAGTCTGGGACGCAAACGCCAGCGGCACCATCGCATCAGCAACCGCCGCCGCCGATCCGCTCGACGAACCGCCGGGCGTGTGCGTCGTGCGATGCGGATTGCGGGTCTTGCCCGGCGTGAAAGTTGCGAACTCGGTGGTGACAGTCTTGCCCAGCATGATCGCGCCCTGCTCTTTGCACAGCGCCACGACCGAGGCATCCGCCGCAGGCTGGTGTGCTGCATAGATCGGCGAGCCATAGTGGGTCGGCATGTCGGCGGTGTCGAACAAGTCTTTCACGCCCAGCGGGAGGCCGTGCAACAGGCCCTGCACCGGCGCACGATCCAGCTCGCGGGCTCGCGCCAGTGCCGCATCGCTGGCGACATGGGTCCATGCCTGCACCTCCGGCTCACGCTGTGCAATGCGGTCCAGACAGGCGCGCACCAGTTCTTCAGCGCGGATCTCGCGACGGTTCAGTTGCCGTACCAGTTCGCTGGCATCCAGTTGGTTCAGGGGTGGGGTCATGACGTTGCTTTCAGCAGGTGGGGCGCGGTTGGGACACAGAGGGGTCTGCAATTGCGGCGGCCACAGCAGAGCGCGTGTCCATGTCACGTGCCGCCGCTGTATAGCCACCTTCGTCGCCATCCACGAAATGCAGGTGAATTTCGGGTGAGCGCACGACACAGGTGAACAATGCCGCGCGAGAAAAATGCGTGCCCCAGCGAATGGCATGGGAACGCCGGTAGGTCTCCAGCAAGGCCTCGATCTCGCGCCGTTGGGTGAGGCTTACGTCGATCACCATGCGCAGGCAATCGTCGAGCTTCAGGTAATCGTTGTTGCGGCACAGGCTGGCGATATAACGCCCCGCTGCCGATTCCGGATCATGCCGCGTGCGCCGGACGATGATCGTCAGCAGGCCGGTCAGCGCAGCCGCGCCCAGATAATGCAGCCCTTGCCCCAGCCATCCGCGCCGCTTCATCCGGGCTTCATGCATCAGGAATTCGGGTGGCCAGCGGTCAGGCAGGTTCTCCGGCGTGATCGGCATTGCTTGTGGCGCGAGGTGCTGTATCGCGGCCAGTATCTCGCGATACAGCGGCAGATGATCCCCGGACGCAGACACGATCAGTGACAGCATGCCATCGCGCCGGGCAGGTACCGCACACCAGCGGCACTCGAGTCCGTCGACGTTGTTGCCGCTTGCCGGCGCTGCGCGCACCAGATAGCGGCCGTCCGCTGCTTTCACCATGTCCGTCGCTTCATTCAGCCCGCCGCCGGCAAACAGCGCAATCACATTGCCTTCGCTGAGCTCGCGACGCGCCACCAGCAGTTGGCGTCCGCGGGCAACGACATCGGCAACGGGTACACAGCCCACGCGCAATTCAAGGCCAAATGCCTGTCGGGATGTTTCGGCCAGTGCCAGCAAGGCATCGCTGACGGCCTCGCGAGACCCGGGCGGCACCAGCAGAGAAGCGCCATCGCCACCGAACACGAAGGGAAACTCGAGGCCCGGACACGCATTCTGGGCGCTGATGATGCTTGCCGCGCCGATGGTGTTGACCTCCTTGTAGCGTCCGGCCGAGATGGCTGCGGTAGAGCCGCGTACATCGGTGATGAACACCCACCAGTCAGCGGGCGCAGCACGATAGTGGGACGGATCGGTGATGTCGCCCAGTACGCTCACGGGCGTGAGGCGACAGTAAAAATCGTCCGACGGATTTTGCGGGGCCACGATGTCTGCACGGTTGGGTTGTTTTTCTTGTGACGTCAGTATAGGCGCGCAAGCACGATCCATGAAGACTTGTCGGTTTGAGAATCCTGCCTGCGCTTCGTCCTGTGCTCGTATGGTGACATCCATCCTCTGGCACGCAGCGTAGAATGCGCACCGATGTCACTGTCGTCCTTGTCCCTATCGATGGCTTTGCACCTGCTCGCTGCGATCCTGCTGGTGCTCGCGCTGCTCTGGCTCAGACGCTGGCCGTGGCTGTATGCGCTGTCGATCTGGCCCGGCACGGTGGCGCATGAGCTGCTGCATTTTGTCGCCGGCCTGCTGATGGGCGCAAAGCCCGTGGCCTTGTCAGTGATCCCGAAGCGCAAACCCGAAGGCGGCTGGGTGCTGGGCTCGGTGATGTTTGCGCGTCTGCGCTGGTGGAACAGCGTGCCGGTCGGTCTGGCACCGCTGGCGCTGATGCCGGCGGGGGCATGGACCTTCATGGAATCGGCGGGGCTGCCGCTGCTGTCGGTGGGCAGTGCCGGGCTGAAGCTGCTGACTGCACAGTGCCTGCTGGCTGGATGGCCGAGCCCGCGCGACTGGTCGCACGCAATCATCGGTCTGCTGATGCTGGCCGCACTCGGCGTGCTGGCTGTGCTGGCGCTCAGTCACTCGGGGGTAGCGATTGGTGAATGGCTGCCGGCTATGGGCTCACGCTCTCTGCGCTGAGTTCGTCGAACGCTGATACACGGTTACGTCCCCCCGCCTTGGCCTGATACATCGCCTGATCTGCCTGTCGCTGGATGTCGAGCATCAGCTGGTCGCTGTGCTGGTTGCGCGCGACACCGATGCTCGCCGTGATCTTGCGCGGCCCCGTGCCGACATCCGGCATCAGTGCCTCGATCGACAGGCGGATGTGCTCGGCCAGTTCCAGCGCACCCGTCATCGGGGTATTGGGCAGGAAGATAGAGAATTCCTCGCCACCGATGCGACCGAGCGCATCACTGTGACGTATGTTCCGGGTGAGGCAGTCCGCCACTGACTTCAGCACATGGTCGCCTGCCGCGTGACCGTAGGTGTCATTGATCGACTTGAAATGATCAAGATCGACGAACAGCACCGCATAGGGTTCACTATTTCGCTGGGCGACCCGGATCATGCGGTCGCAGACCTCATAATAGGCGCGCGCATTGAGCACACCAGTCAGCGCGTCGCGCGTCGCCATGAACCGCAACTGCTCGTTAGAGTCGCGCATCCGCAGGAAGAACATCACTGACCGGGTTGCATACGCGTGGAAGAAGGCGGCTGAATAGATCATGGCGATCGTTGCAGTGGCAATCGCATTCGGCGAATACGGCGCTGACAGATGGGCATTACTGATCAGAAGCCCGGAAACGATCGTAAGCGTGACGAGCGCACCGACTGCCCTGCCCAGCAACAAATAAGCGCCGGGGATGTTGGTAAACAGCCAGAGAATGCGCAGTTCATCCCCCGGTACGTGCAGCATGGCCGACCACAACTCGGCGAGGCTCGCCAGCTCATAGATCCAGGCAATTGTCACAAACCAGGCTTTGCGTCCTCGCAGCAGGAAAAAAAGCAGCACCGATACGACGGTGAAGATCTTCATCGAGCGCATGTGCGCATCGGGGATGGACAACGCGGGATCGCCACCGGCCACGATAAAGAAGATCGTCGCGAGCGCACCAACAGCGAGCAGAACCAGCAGGAACTTGTACTGGAATTCCCGATACTCCTCGCTTTCGGGAAATTCGACACGGCCGAAGAACAGCGACGACGGGCTCATCAGGCACCTCCGTGTGGATGGCGTTCGCGGTCAACATGACTGTGGCAGCGACGTCCACTGGACTGCTGACTGATCAGAGATTACGAACCGGCAGGACAACGCGAGGGATAGGCAGATGTTATTTGCGCGGCAGCGCAACATTGCCCCTCGAAAACAATATTATTGCTATAACCAAACAGCTGTCAATTGCCTTCAGAGGCTTCCAAAAGGGAAGGATAGCGACGGCCCGTGAGCGGCCTGCGGTAATATGTGGGCGCTTTTCAGGCAGCGAGGCTGTCAAAACAGGGGTGCGGTGAGTCTTCAGGGGCATCGCGTCCGTTGGTCGCGAAGTCTACCGCCCAGCTCTTGGCGAGTCGCCACGATCGCCTGGTTAAAGGCGTGAAATCCAGCAAGAACGAATGAACATAAGGAACAGCAATGGCAGAAGCAAGCGTTGACCAAACCGATGAGTCGGCACGCATTCGCGATCTTTCCGCGAGTGACGTGTGGAACCATGAAAACGGATTTTACTGGTTCAGCTCCCCGACCAGAATCAACAAACTGCTTGCGCACTATGATCTTTATAAAACCATTGCAGGTTTGCCCGGCGATATCTTTGAACTTGGCGTCTACAAAGCGGCCTCACTGGTTCGTTTAGCCACCTTCCGTAATTTGCTGGAAAACGACTACTCAAGAAAAATTGTCGGGTTTGATGCGTTTGGCAAATTCCCGAAAGACAAGCTCAGCCTGAAAGAAGATCTGGCCTTCATTGAAGACTTCGAAAAAGCGGGCGGCGACGGGCTGACACTGGATGAAGTCAAGCGGATTTTCGAGCACAAAAAGTTTTCCAACATTGTCCTGAACGAAGGCAATGTGTTCGATACGCTGCCCGACTATCTTGAAAAATATCCGGCAACTCGCATCGCTTTCCTGCATTTGGATATGGACGTGAAGGAGCCAACGACGTTTGCTCTGGACATGCTATATGAGCGCGTCGTGCCGAACGGGCTGATCGTGTTCGATGATTACAATGCGGTCGCTGGTGAGACCGATGCCGTCGATGAGTTTTTATCGAAAAAACGTCTAAAGATAGAGAAAACCAGCCACTACCACGTGCCGTCATTCATACGAAAACCGTACGATTGATCGGCCCGGAATTTTTCAGCATGCTATTGACGGCCATCGCCGGGATCGCCGCATAGCCGGGCGAGAACATCAGCGGGCAGCTCCTGACCAGCTTTGCGCACGTCAGTCACCGCAGGGTAAGTCCACACGATTTGCTCATCCATCAGCAGGAATTGCTGGCGGAATGAAATCATTTTGGATTTGCATGAGAGTACATAGGTTCGCATCGACGCCGTGTATTCCAGCCCCATCATGTCTTTTCGGGCGCTGTACACCTCCTTGATCCGGAAACGGATGTCGGCATGCCCACCGTCTTGCGCAGCTGGCACGTCGATGAACGTCTTGGTAGCTTCATCCTTCGCCAATAAAACCCAGTTCTCCGCTCTTGCCGCGGCAGAGACAAAAACAAGCGCAATAAAGACTGTTATGTTCATCTGATTGCTCCCGGCAAAAATGACCTGACAACGAAACAAAAAACAAAGAAACAAAGCAAAACAAAGGGACAAAACAAAGGGACACTCACTTTGTTTTCTGCCCCTCAGCTTTCACAAAGAAAAACCAAGGGACACTCACTTTGTTTTCTGCCCCTCAGCTTTCACAAAGAAGGGAAACAAAGGGACACTCACTTTGTTTTCTGCCCCTCAGCTTTCACAAAGTGAGTGTCCCTTTGTTTTCCCTTGTTTTCCTTGTTTTTTCCCTTTGTTTTTCTCTATCGGTACACCTCATCGTGATCACCGACATTGACGAGGATGATTTCCTTATCAGTGATGATCATTTCCAGCGTAATTCGAAACGTCAGATTGATTGATACGCTATGTAATCCTTCCAGCTTACCTTTCAATACGTGCAGACGCAGTGATGGGTGGTGCGGATTTGTTTCCAGCAGCCGTAACGTTTTTGAATAGATGCCTTCTGCATCCGGATGCCGCTTCAAAAACCGTGCTGCTCGGCGCGTGTACTGATCAGTAAAAATCAGTTGCCAAGTCATTCGGCATTTTTATTGATTTTGCCAATACGCCGCAAATGCTGGGCGACGGTCTCCTTTACGAAACGACCTGCATCCAAATCTGCCTTCGATTCTGCCAGCGCAGCCTCGAGTTCGCATTCGCGAAGATACTGATAATGCTCTTTGCTCATGACCACATACTTCACTTCTCCACGAACGGTCACGGCGGCCTCAACGTGCTCCTGCAGCGCGTGGTCAATCGCACCGACCCCTTTGGTCTTGAGATCATTTGCAGAAATCGGGTTCATAACCATACTCCAGATCATACGATTAATCGTATTCTAATTCGAATGCCAATCCCCCACAATCCTAGCCTTCAAGCAAATAGTCGAGAGGGCTCCCTGCCTTCAAAAACACCGCTTTTCCCGCACTCTAAGCTGTTCCCACGTGTCCTGACAAAAAAAGCCCCGTCAAAAACGGGGCTTTTGAAAGACATATCTACGCGTTCCACCTACTCCCACTCAATCGTCGCCGGTGGCTTACCAGAGATGTCATACACCACCCGGTTGATCCCGCGCACCTCGTTGATGATGCGATTGGACACGCGCCCCAGCAGATCATGCGGCAGGTGCGCCCAGTGGGCGGTCATGAAATCCTGCGTCTGCACGGCGCGCAGTGCGACGACGTACTCGTAAGTACGGCCATCGCCCATCACACCCACTGACTTCACCGGCAGGAACACCGCAAACGCCTGACTGGTCGCGTCGTACCAGTTCTTGTGAAAATGCCCGACCGGCTCGCCGCCGGCGAGTTCCTGCGGCAGCGGGATCGCAGTCTTGCGCAGCTCTTCGATGAAGATCGCATCGGCACGGCGCAACAGATCGGCATACTCCTTCTTCACCGCGCCCAGAATGCGCACACCCAGACCAGGGCCAGGGAAAGGATGGCGGTACACCATGTCGTGCGGCAGACCGAGCGCCACGCCCAGCTTGCGTACTTCATCCTTGAACAGATCACGCAGAGGCTCGAGCAACTTCAGATTCAGCGTCTCCGGCAAACCGCCAACGTTGTGATGGCTCTTGATCGTGTGCGCGCCCTTCTTGCCCTTGCCGGCGCTCTCGATCACGTCCGGGTAGATCGTGCCCTGCGCAAGAAATCGCGCGTTTTTCAGCTTCGCCGCCTCAGCCTGAAACACCTCGACGAATTCCTTGCCGATGATCTTGCGCTTGGCCTCAGGATCGCTGACTCCTGCGAGCTTGCCCATGAACTGATCGGTGGCGTCCACATGCACGACCTTCACGCCAAGGTTCTTGCCGAACATATCCATCACCATCTTGCCTTCATCGAGGCGCAACAGCCCGTGATCGACGAACACGCAGGTCAGCTGATCGCCAATGGCACGATGAATCAGCGCGGCCGCAACACTACTGTCCACGCCGCCGGACAAGCCGAGGATCACCTCGTCCGAGCCTACCTGACGGCGTATCGATTCAATCGCCTCGGACACATAGTCGGGCATGTTCCAGTCGGCCTTGCAGCCGCAGATCTCGTGCACGAAGCGCACGAGGATGGCCGCGCCCTGCAACGTGTGCGTGACCTCGGGATGGAACTGCACCGCATATAAGCGGCGCGCCTCATCGGCCATGCCGGCGATCGGGCAGCTGTCGGTCGAAGCCATCAGCTTGAAGCCGGGCGGCATGTCGATGACTTTGTCGCCATGGCTCATCCAGACCTTGAGCATGCCGTGGCCTTCCGGCGTGACAAAATCATTGATGTCTTTCAGCAGCGCGGTATGGCCGCGCGCACGCACCTCGGCGTAACCGAACTCTCGCACCTTGCCATTCTCGACCGTGCCGCCCAGCTGCGCGGCCATGGTCTGCATGCCATAGCAGATACCCAGCACCGGCACACCCAGCTCGAACACGGCCTGCGGCGCGCGCGGCGTATCGCCCTCGGTCACGGACGACGGGCCACCGGAGAGAATGATGCCCGCCGCGCCCGAAGCGCGGATGAAGTCATCGCTGACATCATACGGATGCACCTCGGAGAACACGCCCGACTCGCGCACGCGTCGCGCGATCAGCTGGGTGACCTGTGAACCGAAATCGAGGATGAGAATCTTGGAGTGCATGGAGCGTTGTCTGTCTGGCTAAGTCAGTCTTGAAAAAAATTCAGGCGGCATCGCTGCCGCCTGTCAGGTCTGCTGCTCGCGTCAGTCCGCGCGATAGTTCGGCGCTTCCTTGGTGATCTGCACATCATGCACATGGGATTCGCGCATGCCAGCGGCCGTGATCTCGACGAACTGCGCCTTCTCGCGCAGCTCTTCAATCGTCGCGCAGCCACAGTACCCCATCGACGAGCGCACGCCACCGACCAGCTGATACAGAATCGCGAGCACACTGCCTTTGTACGGCACCCGACCCTCGATACCCTCAGGTACGAGCTTGTCAGCGTTGTTTGCGGCGTCCTGGAAGTAGCGGTCGGCCGAGCCATCGGTCATCGCGCCCAGGCTGCCCATGCCGCGATACGACTTGTAGCTGCGGCCCTGATACAGGATGACTTCGCCGGGCGCTTCTTCCGTGCCGGCGAACATGCTGCCCATCATCACGCTGGAGGCACCAGCGGCGAGTGCCTTCGAGATATCGCCGGAGAAGCGAATACCACCGTCCGCAATGCAAGGCACGCCGGTACCTTCAAGCGCCTTGGCGACATTCGAGATAGCCGTGATCTGCGGCACACCAACGCCCGCCACGATACGGGTGGTGCAGATCGAGCCGGGGCCGATGCCCACCTTGACCGCGTCGGCGCCAGCGTCCAGCAGCGCCTTGGCGGCGTCTGCGGTCGCGATATTGCCGCCGATGACTTCCACCTGAGGAAAGCGACGTTTCACCCAGCTGACGCGATCCAGCACGCCCTGCGAATGCCCGTGGGCGGTATCGACGACAACCACATCAACCCCGGCGCCCACGAGCAGCTCAACGCGCTCATCGTTATCGGGGCCAACGCCGACCGCTGCGCCCACGCGCAGCTTGCCCTGATCGTCCTTCGCAGCATTCGGATGTTCGGTGGACTTGCGGATATCTTTCACCGTGATCAGACCGCGCAGCTCGAATGCATCGTTCACGACGAGCACGCGTTCGAGCCGGTGCTTGTTCATCAGGCGCTTGGCCTCGGCGGGATCGGCGCCCTCTTTCACATAGACGAGCTTCTCGCGCGGCGTCATCTTCACGCGCACCTCGGCGTCGAGCTCTTCTTCGAAGCGCAGGTCACGATTGGTGATGATGCCAACCACCGTCTTGCCCTCGACAACGGGGAAGCCGCTGATGCCATGCTGATGCGAGAGCGCGATCACGTCGCGTACGCGCATGGTCGGCGGAATGGTAATGGGATCACGCACCACGCCTGCCTCGAAACGCTTGACCCGGGCGACCTCGCGGGCCTGCTCTTTCGCGGTCAGGTTCTTGTGGATGATGCCGATGCCGCCCTCCTGGGCGATGGCGATTGCCAGACGCGATTCGGTCACCGTATCCATCGCGGCCGACACCAGCGGAATGGACAACGAAATGTTGCGGGTCAGGCGGGTCTGGAGCGAGGTATCTTTGGGCAGGATCGCCGAGTAGGCCGGCACGAGCAGCACGTCATCAAAGGTGAGTGCTTTCTGGAGGAGACGCATAGAGATTCCTGTAGGCGCAAAAGCGAATTATACAGAAATCACCCCCGTCCTTCCCGTTCGGGCGGGTCTGGCGGGCCTCAGGCGCCGTTGGTGTTTCTGGCCTTGTGGCGGGCCCGGCGGCGGCGGGATTCCTTCGGGTCGGCGATCAGCGGCCGGTAAATCTCGATGCGATCGCCGTCCCTCACGAGGTCGGACAACGGCCGCAACTTGCCGTACACACCGGCCTTGACGGACTCCAGCACAATCTCGGGATGCCGTTCCAGCACCCCGCTGACGCGGATGACCTCTTCCAGTGTCTGTCCCGGCCGGCAGTCAACATCGATCAGCGTCGCGCTTCCCGGCAGCGCGTAACAGACCTGCGCCCAAAAGCCGTTAGCCATACACCGCCTCGGCGCGCTTGCGGAAGGAATCAACGAAACTGTCGGCGATGCGGGCGAACACCGGGCCGATCAATTTTTCCAGCAGCTTGCTGGAAAACTCATAGTGCAGGTCGAACTCGACCTTGCACGCATCCTCCCGCAGCGGCGTGAACCGCCATTCGCCGTCGAGATGCGTGAATGGCCCCTCGACCAGACGCATCTGCATGCGCGTGGGCGGCAGGTTGGTGTTCTCAGTCGTGAAGCTTTGCCGTATCCCGTGATAGTCGATCATGATCGCGGCGACCAGCCGGTCCTCTGCGCGCTCGCGCACGTCCACCCCGCCGCACCAGGGCAGGAACGCAGGATAGTCCTCGACCTTGTCGACCAGGGAGAACATCTGCTGGGCGCTATAGCCGAGCAGTACCGATTTGTGCACAACGGCCATGATGCGGTTTGTTAGAATGACGGGTTGCGATTCTACCCTGATCGCTCCTTTCACCCCGTCCGCCCTCTGGCCGGACCTGACCGCAGCCCATGAGCATTGTCGATAACAAGAAGGCGTTTCACGATTACTTCATCGAAGAGCGCTTCGAGGCGGGCATCTCCCTCGAAGGCTGGGAGGTGAAATCGATCCGTGCCGGTCGGGTGCAGCTGAAGGAAGCGTATGTGATTGTCAAAAAGGGCGAGGTCTATCTGTTCGGTGCGCACATCAGCCCGCTGCCCACCGCCTCGACGCACGTGCATCCCGACCCCGTCCGTACCCGCAAGCTGCTGCTGCGCGCCGAAGAAATCCGTAAGCTGATCGGCAAGGTGGAGCGTGCCGGCTACACGCTGGTGCCGCTGAACCTGCACTACACCCGTGGTCGCATCAAGTGCGAGATCGGGCTCGCCAAAGGCAAGAAGCAGCATGACAAGCGCGACACCGAGCGCACGCGCGATGCGCAGCGCGAAATAGCCAAAGTGCTGAAACAAAATCGACGTTAGGCGAAGCCGAAGGCTGAGCCTAACGTCGCCCCAGCGAAAGCTGGGGCCCAGTGTCTTACCCGAAGCCGAACGCGAAGCCTAACGTCGCCCCAGCGAAAGCTGGGGCCCAGCGTCTCACCCGAAGCCGAACGCGAAGCCTAACGTCGCCCCAGCGAAAGCTGGGGCCCAGCGTCCTACCCGAAGCCAAACGCGAAGCCAAACGTCGCCCCAGCGTCCCAAAAAACAAAACCCCCGGGCCGTGAGGCGCGAGGGCTGAAACAGTACAACAGAC
>JACCDN010784125.1_pt1 | contig 15069 bp, 11 predicted proteins | sample 7441691 | NCBI WGS metagenome assembly JACCDN01 (sample SAMN15323439, study PRJNA562643) | freshwater metagenome | isolation source: river surface water | place: USA:Blue River Watershed | collected 2017-08-16
ACTTGGGCCAGCTGGGCGATCAGCCCCGCTCGGCCAGCAGCATGGTCTCCGATGCCTTCGAGGGGCTGCGCACCTACGACTGCTGGCTCCGCTACATCTGCCAGTCGGTCCGCTTCAGCGCCGTGGCCGACCCCAGGCAGGTGGAGGGCTTGGGCATTCTGGGCAAGGACATCGGCATCCTGCCGGGCTGCCAGGCTCCGGAGGACCTGGCCTTCTCCGAGCGCTGGGCCGAATTCGCCCGGGCTTTGGCGAATGATCAGGATGCGATCGCCGTCTTCGATCCTTATCGCCTGGCCCTCCTTCCTGCCTGCATGACGGATCCGCCCAACAACCAGTCGCCCAAATTGGATGTGGCCGAAAGCCGCTACCAGGCCTGCCTGCAAACCGCCGAGCTGATCCTGGGATGCCCCGAGGACAGCCCCAACTGCAGCCAGCAATCCAGCGCTTTCGTGGGGCTCGAGGCCTTTCTGCAGAAAACCCATGCCGACCGAAAAGCCCAAGCCCTGGAAAGCAAGCTCATGGATCTGGCCGTCCGCACCGGCGCCATGCAGCAGGTGGCCGAGCAGGCCAAGACCCAGCTGAAGAGTGTGGAGCAGCGCTACGAGTGCAGCCCCGAGAAATGCGATTAATTGATTTTCCGCCCATGCCGCGATTCATCCCTAAAATCCTTTTGGCCCTCTGCCTCGCCCTCTTTGCGGGCGTTTCGGCCTTTCCCTTTTCGGCCCGCGCCCAGGAGGATCCCTTCGCCGCCTGCGCGCCGCCGGATTTCGATGCCCTGGATTCGGAATGGGAAGCCCAGGAGAAGACAGAATCTTCCCACCGCCAGGCCTTCCAGGAGGCCCAGAACGCCTACCACGGCTATGCGGACTGCCTGCTTTCGGCGGCCTACAGCCGCGTGCTGCGCGGCTCCTTCGCGCTCAAGGAAGGCGAGGAGGGCGATCTGATGACGCCTTCGGTGGCCTGCATCAGCGAGGACCGCCTGAAGAAGGCCATCCAGGGCACCGAGCCGCTGGCGATTCTTCCGCTTCTGCTGGACGCCCTGGAGGGATACAAGGCCCACCTCCGCGATCTGGCCGAAAGCTTCGATGCGGCCGGAACCCTGGACCAGGCCGACCAGGACGCCCTGAGCGCTTCCGCCAAGCTGCGCCGCGCCGGCGATCTGGTCAGGCGGATCCGCCTGCAAGCCGAACAGGAGATCGAAAGCTCCCTGGTCGCCCTGGACATTTCCCTGGGATCGCTCAAGGAGATGCGCCTGGCCTTCGTGGCCCATGTGCGCTTCCAGTGCATCCTGCGGCAGCTGGAAAGGTACAGCCAGCTGCTGAGCGAAATCCGCTCGCTTTTCGAAGGGCTGCCCAAAGCCCTGCAGAACGCCAGCGTCAGCCCCTGATTCCCCTTTTCCTTTTCCCTGAACCCGAACCATGAAAAAAGCCTTTCTTCCCATCGGCCTGCTCTGCCTCCTGGCTTGGCCTTCGCCCAGCCTGGCGGCCGACTATTGCGAGGAGAAGCCCGAATCCAGCCTCTACAAAAGCTTCTACTGCGACTTGCGCATGAACGGCAACCGCGAAGCGGAGACCCAAGTGACCGGCGTGGTGGCGCACCAGCTGGGCTACGATTCCGCCATGCTGGAATGGATGGTCGCCCAAGGCGACAAGCTCTCCTGCCCGGGAATCCTGGCCTATGCCGCGGACAGCGGCCTGCCTGCGCAAAAGCTTCCCGAGGACGTCCAGAAGGCCTGCGGAGCAAGCAACGCCTTGGTCGGCCTGGATGCGCTGCGCACCCGGCTCCAGAACGCCTACCGCAAGGAAAGGACGATCCACCTGAACCGGACCCGCCTGGAGCTGAGCTTCAAGGCCTCCGAGCACTATTGGGACGGAAAGCTGGATCCTCTTTCCCAGGCGCCTTTCGACCTGATGGTGGACCTGAACCTGATCGACCGGGTCCTTTTCGGCAGCCGCGCCACCTGGATCAATGATGTGTTTGCCTTTCCGGAAAAATCCAAGGATTCCCAGGAGGGTTCGGGCCAATCAGGATCAGCTGATCCGGCCTCGGATGCTCCTTCGGGGGCAGACGAAGAGTCTTCGTCTGATGCATCTTCCGATTCCGGCGATCCTGGCCTGGCTCTGGGGGGCGTCCATCCCGATTGCATAACCGCCCCTCCTCAGTCTCCCGCCCTCTGCGGAAACGGCATCCTGGACGTCCTGGCCGGCGAGGCCTGCGACGACGGAAACCGCGCGGCCGGCGACGGGTGCAGCGATTTTTGCCTCGCGGAGCCCGCCGGAGGCAATGCCCAGTGCCGCGATCCGGAGGCGGTGACCTTGCGCCCCTTTGCCCAATTGCCGTCCGGCCCGGGATCCAATCCCCTTTGCCCCCCCGGCTCGGTTCTTCCGGCGCCCCAACTCCCACTCTCCGATGAATCCGCTGAGCCCTTGGCCGAAGACGAGCTCCCCGATCCTTTTGTGGGGGGCCGTCTCAAGCCCCTTCCCCTAGGCGTGCGCCCCGCCTGCCCGGCTGGCCAAAGCGAGGTGGCGGTGAGCCTGGCAGGCAAGCAGAAGCGCTCCGCGTGCATCCCCACCGAATTCTGCGGAAATTTCAATGAGATCCGCGAGCTCCTGTTCGGCAAGGAATGGGAAAACGGCGAGCAGTCGTCCGTGGCGGAATCCATCGAAAGCGCCGCCTGCGTCGAGTTCATTCAGGAGAACCGGCCCGCTACCCCCTACCAGCCCAACGATTTCTGCATCGACTGCCATTTCCGGGGCATGGCCGACAGCCTGGAGAAGGCCCTGGCCAGCAACGTCAGCCCGCTGCAGAACACCACCAGCGCCTTCGGCATCAGCAACCGCTGGGGACCCTCCTTCTCCTTCGATCTTAATGTTGCGGTCCGCAATGTGCCGCGGCTCAAGGCCGATTCCAAGAGCCGGCGCCCCCAAAGCACCGTGCAGGAGCAGATCGACCAAAGCGACCGGAAGGCCAAGCAGGGCGATAGTGCCCTGGAAACCACGGAAAGCGCTCCCCAGAGGCTTTCCCGCGATCTGGGGAATGTGGAGAAGCGCCTGGAATCCGTCGCCCAGGGCATCGCAAGCTACCAGGAGGCCTCCTCCTCGGCTGTCGATATCGCCTTCGCCGAGCGGGTCATTCCACTGGTCGAAGACCTGCAGCAGCAATTCTCCTCTATCCAAAGCAGCGTGGAATTCATGGTGGATTCCGCCCAAAAGCTAGCCGTAAAGCCCCTATGCAAACTCTAAAAAGAGCCTTCTCCGTCGGGCTGTTCTGCCTGCTGATGCTGAGTTCGGGCCAGGCCATGGCTTTCTATTCGCCCCTGCTTTCCTCGCAGGCCGGCATGATCCAGGAGCACATTCGCCTTTCCCAGGAGAAGAACGGCAGCGGCAGCCTGCTGGAGATGAGCCAGGAAATCATCGCGCAGGATCGGCTTCGGCGCGAGAAGGGAAAATCCTCAGCCAATTCCGGCCTGGCCGCGGCCGCGCGCAACGAGATCCTTGCGGATGCCACCAGCCAGGCCTTCCAGCAGCCTTTCGATTCGCTGATGATGGTCTTCAATTTCCTGCCCTCCTCCGGGGGTCTGGTGAGCAATTGCCTGCGCGACGACCTGTGGACGCTGACGGACCTCAAAAGCCTGGTGGGCCGCGAGATGGTGAAGGCTTACCTGCTGGGCGACATTTTCCATGGCGACCAGCTGAAGCGCGATTGGGCCTGGCTGACCAAGCACATCGATCTGCTCAAAAGGCAAGGCAACGATCCCAAGGCCAAGCTTACGGTCGCGGCCGATCAGGACGGCAAGAAAGTGGCGGCCCAGGTCAGCATGCAGGACTACCTTTTCGGCGAGGAGAGCGAGATCTACTACTATGCCTTTGCTCTCCCCAGCACGCAGGGCTGTCCCCAAGGCGAGTTCGAGGCGCCTTTCGTGAAGATCGCCAATTCCGCCAAGGCCCTTGCCACGCTCAGCAGCGGCCGGGGCGCCGATTGGAATTGGGGCAGCATTTGGGAGATGGCCCAGGTGCAGGCCAAGCAGCGGGCCGCACAGTGGTTCGCCGCCAACCAGATCTCCGCCACTCTGGGCGCGGAGGGCGGGGGCCAGACCCAAAGCCTGGTCCAGGCCGATGGCTGGGACCAGTGGGTGGGCCAGGCTCAAACGCAGCTGCAGATCCTTGAGGATTTGGCGGGGCCGGTGGCCGCCCCTTTCAGCTGGGGCCTGTACGAGCGCATCGACGGGGTCAATTACGTGGGCTCCGATTCGGCCTGCGCCTACTACGATTCCGGCGCCCAAAAATTCTATCCCTGCACGCCCCAGCAGCTGGAGGTCTTCAATGTATGCAAGCTTTCCTTGGCCGAGGCGAAGGAGCAGAACATTGCTCGCACCCGCAGAAACCTGAGGCAGTACAAGCAGCCCTATGGCTGCAGCCGCTTTGCCGTGACGGACCGCAATCAGGTGGAGTCTCAGCTGGCCAAATCGGTTCGCCTCAAACAGGAGGCACGGGAGCTCCAGGAGGAGCGGGAGAACGAAGCCCTGGCTTTTCGCTACCACCTTCAGCTGAACCAGCTGGGGGAGGGCAACCTGAACGCCTTGAGCCAATCGCTGGTGAAGTGGGAAGTGGAGATCCGGCGCGGGGTGGAGGCGGTGGACGAGCGCGCGGGCCTGGGCCTGCCGGCGATGCTGAAGAACGTCGTCATTTTCGAGTCGCGCCACTGCCCGAACAAGCAGTAGGAAGCATCAAAAAAAGCAAAGACTGATTTGCGCCAGGGCAAATTTCACTGATTCCCATGGGGGCTGATTTTTTCTCAAATTTATTTGACAAAATAAATAAAATTATATAAAATTGCAAGATTGTCTTCGGATTCAAAAAATGACTCACAAAAACACAAATAGGGAGCTGCATTGCCACAGGCGGCCCACAGAACGCTCACAGGTTTATTTCAATGAATCCCCCGAGAATCCTTCTGGCACCGCAAGATTCGATGGAGGCATTGGCTTAGCGGATTTGATGGATTCCATTCAGGGGGCCATCGATTTTTGCGACGAAAGGGTTAAGGCTCTCTCCGGCAGTCCGCCAGCTGACCAGTCCGGCCCTTCGGATCACTTTGCCCCGATCGATATTCCGACCGACCGAGAGGTTGAGCCGCCTAACGCAGTGGATGCTCCGCAGAATGGCCCTCCTACCAATGACACGGTCCTTAGTCCTATTGGCATCCGAACTCCAGAAGATGAGGCTAGGCATCAGGATTTTTTGGCTTCCATTCAGCAAATCACGCTTGATTATCCTTCGGCGCTCGCAAAAAAAATCATCGAAAAGGCTTCGCAAATGACTTTGGCGGAAATGGAGGATTATAAGTTTATTCTGGAGTCTTATGCCGGAGAAGACGCCTATGTAATAAGCAAAATAGCTTCCATGGAACCCAAGACGGTAAAAATTTATGCGGAAGCCATTCGCTTGGGGCTTTCAATAGACCCCAAGGGGATCCGGAAAGAGGAGGTGCTCAGCATAGAAAGGATATTGACCAGTCCCGCCTCGCCTTTGGAAATTCAGGTTTTGGAATTCAGAATAAGAAAGGCTGAAGAAAAAGAAAGGCGTCAGGCAGAAGAGTACAAAAAAGATCTGCCCAAGCGCGAAGCAGTTTATCGAGAAAGGATCCAGAGTGTCACCCTGAGCAAGGCAGAGATGGCGGAGGTGGAGGAGGGGGTTCGTGTGGCACAAGGAGAATTGAATTCGCAGCTAGCAAACAAAAAAGGAAAGGAAAAAAGGTGGGCGAAAAAATATTTGCGGAAAAATAGGGAAAGGATTGATGCTGCAATAAGGGAAAGCTGCCTAATAATAGCCAAAATATCAAAATCCCTGCAGGAAAACAAAAAGCTCTATGATTCCGGCGGCGAGCGGGAGGCTTTTGAATTTGAGGAATACGCCAAATGGGAATTGCACAAAGCCGAGTTGCAATTAGGCGTCGTGAAATCACTTCGCCATGAGCACGAAAAACAATCGGAATATGATGATTGGACGCGTTACGACGGTTTGCGGCCTTAATCGTAAAAGTTCGACCTTTGAGATCAAGCAGTAGGCGCGCGCGCCGGCCTGGGCCTGCCGGCCATGCTGAAGAACGTGGTGATCTTCGAATTGCGCCACTGCCCGAACAAGCAGTAGGATTTTCGTAAAAGGATATTTTTCGGATATTTTAAAATCCGCCCCCAACCCTTGAGTTGGAGGCGGCTTGAGCCTGAGTTAATTCTGGTCCCTCCGCTTTTTTGCGCGAAGGAACGGTCAGTTCGGGAGGATGCGGGTGTGCGGGAACACCTGATCCGGCACCCAGTCGGGAAACTCGCAATCGAATCCGATGCCATCGGCGAGGGCGATTGAGTCACGGTAAGCGGTCCCGCCATCGGCAAGGACCATTGCGATGGAAACGATCTCCCCGGGGGTCACGGGAATCGTGGTTTGCAGCCAAGGGGTGGCTGCCCCGCCGGCAAAGCCGGTATTCCACAGTTCGGGAGCCTCGCATGGGCCGCACTCCGTCTCCGGGTTCGGAGCGTCCACGTACGTGATGAATTCGGACTCGATGCTGATCGGCAAGCCACCCGGGTCGAAGAGCGCATTCCCCATCCAGCCTTCGCTTTCCACCCACAGGATGAGGAAGTCGGCGTATTTCGGGTCGATCAGCGGGTGCTCCGGATAGTCATGCGAGCCGAACGCCGTGTGGATCATCAGGACTTTTGCCTCATCGGGCACCGGCCCCGTCAGCTCGAGGCTCACGACATCGAAGATGTCGAATCCCGCTTCTTCGTCCATGACTTTCACGACCGTGCCGGAGCAGTCGCCGGCCTCGGCAGGGCCATTCAGGCAGAGCGGGATGTTGGCCAAAAGCGGCTCCGGGAGTTCGTTGTGGAACTCCGCCGCGCCAGGCTGGCCGACGAGCGGCGTCCCAAAATCTTCCACAGGGCCGTACGGCACGTTGGCCGTGGGACCCGTGGAAAGGATGAGCATGCGCTCACCTTCGAGGGTGGGGTAGGCTTCTCCGATGTCTCCGCCCCAGGTGGCCACTTGAGAGAGTTCGCCACTGGTCACGCCGTATCCGTAACCACCGGTGAAATTCCCGTCGTTGGTGCAGTTCAGTCCCAGCACTTTTTTCACATCATCTTGATTCCCGGCCATCCCATCGCACGGGATGTGCGTGAGGGGGCAGGTGTCCTGGGGGGCCATGTCCGGCTCGGGACCGGTTTCACCGGGATCCCCGTCTCCGTCTCCGTTGCCCGGATCCCCGTCTCCGTCGCCGGTGAAATCGGTGCCGGTATCGGCTCCGAAGCTGCTCGTCGAGCCGTCGCTTTCGACGTTCCCAGAGCAGGCAAGAGCAAAAGAAAGGGCAAGGCCCAGTGGAAGGAATTGATTGCTGTTTCGCATTTGTCTTTCTCCGTGGCGGTTCCTATGTAGCCAAAACTCAGGTTGTCAAAGGGCAGGGCGCCCCACGCCTAAGTATCCTGGAGGGCAAGGAACCACATGTGGGGGAATTATTGCAGGTTTTTCAAAAAAGTAAATTAGAACGAATAGGGTTTTTTGAAAAGGGCGACGCGTTGCGTCGCCCTCGAGGTTGACCGGAGGTTCGGTCAGGCTGTCAGACGCAGTCTGACTGGTAGAGGCCCGGGTCCATCCCATCGCCGCCGTAGCAGATCGGGTTCTCGTCATCGGCGTTGGAGATGCCGTCGACGTCGTAGTCGAGCTGACCATCGTGGGCCCAGTTCATGCCGGACTCGTCGCAGTAGCTGTGAGCGTGGCATGGGTCGAGCCCCATGAAACGCTCGAGCCAGTTCGGAACACCGTCGCCGTCGAAGTCGGAAGTGTCCCCGACCCAGTTGCACCCCCCGTTGTCGCATTGCTGGATCCAGAGAGCAGCCCCGCAATGACGCAGAGTCATCTTGTTGCTCCAGGGCGCGAACCAGTCGAGGCACGCAGCTTCGTCGTCGCTAAACTGCTCGCCGCAGTTGCCCTGGTTCAGGGCGTAGCAGAGTTCTGCATCAGCGTCTGCCTCCGCCCGGCAGAGGATGAAGTGCGCCTGAGCGTCGTTCCAGTCGAACGCGGCCTGAGCCGTGCTCGCTCGGGTTCCACAGCCGCTCATGCCAGGCTCGCCCTGCGGACCCTGAGGGCCGGGCTCGCCTTGCGGACCGGGCTCGCCTTGCTCACAGGAGCCGTCACAGGGATCGCCCATGCCAGTCTCGCCATCGGCTTGTTCGTCGTCCGTGGTGGGTGACTCATCGGAGCCACCATCGCCACAGGCGCTCAAAGCAAGACCGGCGATGAGAGCGAGAGCTTTGAAAATGTCTGGTTGCATCTTGGAAGTGTGCTTTCTGGCGCCCTTGTTTCTTGTTAGGCACCAGTGAGCCAACAGCATTAGCTCATTGATGCCTAACAACCTCCGGTCTTTTAATGATCAGTTTTTGACCCAAACTATATAAATAGGTACTGCATTCCTGAATGGAAAGAGCGAGGGGCAAAAGCTCTAAAGTTTGTAAGACAAACTTTAATACACAGTATTGGTAACTTTGTTACAAAAACAAAAATATTTTGAAAGAATATTTTTTGTAAGTCAAATTTATTCCTGGCGCCGCAATCCTTTCATCTTCCTGAATAGGCCTGGGCCTGCCGGCCATGCTGAAGAATGTGGCGACTTTCGAATCCGGTCGCCGCCCGAACCAGAGCTGAGGCTCGGGAATAAACGAATTTGACGCAAGCCTTGCATTGCTTTATAATCGACTCCTCCGCCTTATCCGACTAAATCCTTGCGCATGAAAACCCCACTCCGGCTCCTGATGCTGCTCGCTGTCGCTTTCGTTTCCTTCCCTGCTGCGGGCCAGGCCCAAGATTCCACGCCTCCGGTGACGTTCGACCGCGTGCGGATCATTCCCTCCCAAAGCACGCTGAGCACCTTGTCCCTTCGGCTGTGCAACAGCGCCGGTGAACCTGTTTCGATCCAGCTGGAGGCCCACAATACGGCCATCCATACTTTCTACAGGCGCAATTTCCTGGTCAGGGACGAAGGCTGCTCCGAGCAGTCCATGGATCTTCCCCGCGGCTTTTCGGCCATGGCCCAGTTCGGGGATCCGGTGAAGGTTTCCCTCAAGGGCGCCCAGGGCTCCGAAAGCCGGGCTTTGCTGCCTGTTCCCAAGCCTGTCCAGGCCTTCTTCGGCGCAGCCGTTCAGACTCCTGCGACTCCCGCTTCAGCGGACCTTCCCAAAACCGCCGCCAGCAGCAAAGCCGCCAAGCCCTGCCTTTCCACCGTCCAGGAAGGAGTGCACAGCCTTTGCCTGGGCGCCTTGGCCACTCACACCAGCGGCCTGCGCATCAAGTTCGGCGAATGGAAGAACGACCAGGCCACGCTCAAGATCCGTCGCTTCCGCTGGGGAGGAGAGCAGGACCTGCGCCTGCAGGTGGGGGAATCCAAAACCATCTACAGCTGGGACAAGCCCTACCGCCGCCTCAAGATGACTTTGGAGAAGGGCCTGGAGAAAGACCAAATTCAGCTCCGCCTGGAGAGGCTGTATTAGTTTTGCACCTTTAGAATTCTGGTCGGCAAAGTCTTTCACTTCAGGCTTTTCCACATCATCTCAAATGCCATTTTCTGCGAGCGCACGATGTCTTCGCTCTCGATCACCACGCCGAAGGCGTGCCCCACGTACGAAATGAAGGCCACCTGGTTGCCGTAAATGAGGGTGTCGGAATAAATCACCTCCCCCTGGGGAAGCAGCTTGTGCTGATGGTTGGGATTGCTGATTTTTTTGATGTACTCCTTGGCTCCGGTATTGTTGACCATGATTTCGCGGATTGGCAGCTGTTGCTGGTTTCCGGATTCCAGGAAGCCTCCGACGATTTTCGGGAAGGCCTTGTGGGCCACTTCCGGATTGAAGTAGGCATCGAAGGATTCGTTGCTCAGGATCTGATCCAGCAGCTTCCCCAGCCCCTCCTCCCCCTGAAAGTACCTCACCTTGGGCGGGGCGCTCATGGGGTTTTTGATGGCCTCCAGCGAAGGGATGATGTCCCTTAAATTCTCGATGCTGCGCTCGACTTTCCGTTTGGCCTGCTCCTGGAGGGAAATGAGCTTTTGGGGCTCGACGGCCTGGAAGTAGCGCATGCCCCCTCGCTGCATTTCGCTCACTAGGCCTTTTTGGGAAAGCTTCTCCAGCAGGTTGTACAGGTTGGTCCGCTTGGCGCCGGCCTTTCGGGCCAAGGTGCTTACAGGGGAGCCCCCCAGCTCCACCAGGAGCAGGAAGATCTTCGCCTCGGCCAAGGTGATATCAAGCTCCTGCAGGGTGGCCAGAATGTCTTTCATCTTCTGTTGTCAGAATTAATTGACAATCTTATATTGTCTCAATTCAAAGCCAAAAGCAAGTTTATTGCTATGGCTGTCTGAAACTATTGACAAAATAGGGATTTTGGATCATAATGTTGGCGTAGTCTGGCTTCTGGGAAATGCCTTCTCAGCAAGCCGACTCGATCTCCTCCACGTGGAAGGATACACATCAATGGCAAAGCGCAACTGGCTCGCGATCGCTCGAATCTCCGACCCTTACTTCCGTCTGTCGGTGTCGCTCACGACCGATCCCAAGTTCCTCGACGAACTTCATAGTCGCTGGCCCGAACTTTTCCTCAAGGGGGAGGATGAGGGCCCCCTCCGCATTCCGCTGTCTGCGCTCGTCGCAGCCGCACGCGAGGAAATGGCTGAGGACGGAGTGGAATGGGCTTCGGAAAACGACCATTTGGTTCACATGCACCTCCACTTGGCAGGCGAGCGGCATAGCCATCTTGATCTGCCGGTGGCTCACCGGTGGGATCTGGGGCTGGGGGATTCCCCTGATATTCCCAAGTTGGTCATTGACCAGCTTCAGCACATGGACCCCACCAAGCCGATGCAGGTGAAGTACGACGGGCAGAATTACCTGGTCATCAAACTTCACTCTCAGCTCCACGAAGACGGAACCCTTAACGTCAACGGGAGTCATCCAGAGGATCGATGGGTGTATCTGACCCCTCTGGAATGTGTCGACCTCGACGCCTAGCCAAAAACCCCCCGCCCCTTCGACATGCTCAGGGCGGGGCTTTACTTTGCCTGATTTTTTCCTCCGCCGCCCCTTCTCCGGGGCGGAATGGCTCGGCTGGAGACAGGGGCTCCCCTTCGACTTTCTCCTTGCCCCTGCGGGACGGATTCCTGCATAATGGGCTGGGCTCAGGCGCTGCCTTTGCGGGCGCCCAGGCGCTCGCCTCCTTTATTTCATAGCTTTGTTTTCATGGAACAGCGCACCCTAAGCTTCGATTCGAGACTCACTGCCCTGGCGGCCACCCTGGCCCTGATGGCCAGCCTCGCTTTTGCCGGTCTCAATTTCATCAACTCTGCCCACGCCGCCGGCGAAGGCACGGCCACCATCGACGTGGGGATAGACGGGCTATTCGGCACCGATGCCAGCAACGCCATTTACGGCGGCCCCGGGGCCGCAGGAACAGTGGTCGTGGGCCAAAAGAGCTACCTCAAGATCGACCTCACGCTGGGGGCCAACATCACTGCCAATGAAGCCAATGTCACCTTTGACATCAACAACAATCTCTTTCCTCCCAACGGCTGGGACCCAAATTTTAAAGGCGCTTTAAACAATGTGGTTAACCCTGGCGACTGGTTTATTGGCTACACCGATACTGGCGGAGCAACCGATAATTCCTCCATCGACTTTATCGGCAGCGGCTCCGATGCCGATGGCTTCCTCATCCTTTCGGCCAGCGAGCAGATGGATGCCGGCGACATCATCACCATTTACGCCGCTGTTCGGGACACTTATGACCCCCTGAACAACCAATTGTTCAACGGCTACGACCTCCCCGCTGCCCCTATGGTCATCAGCACGGACAACTCAGGGGCTAATGAGCTGACGCCCATCGGCCTTTCCCCAACCATCGCCACGGTGGCCCACGACGCTGCCGCCTCGATCGGCTTGGCGGGAAATTCCGTGGTGGGAGGAACCGGAGACACCACCTTGATCCTGAGCCTCCCCTATGCTTTGACTGCAGGGAATTCCATCGGAATCACTTTTCCGCCTTCGGTGGATGTGAGCGGAGTGGGCGACGAAGTGACTGGTTCCCTCGAGAACGGAGGGGAAATCCTTTGCTCCAATGCGCCCATGACCCAAACCGTCCGTTGCGTGGTGGGAGCTATGACGACCACCTTGGCCGCTGGCGGAACGCTCATCCTGACCGACATTGAAACGCTTTACGCCGACACCAGCAATGTGGATGTGGGCGTGGAGACGACCTTTGGCAGCGCGGACTACATTGCCTCGGACCTGGGCGCTCCCATGACCGACATTGAAGCGGCCGATGCCGATGCCACGGTTGGCCTCGGGGCCAATTCGGTGGTGGGAACCTCGGGAGAGGTGACTTTGGAATTGACGGTCCCCTATGTCCTGACGGAAGGCAACTCCATTGGCATGACCTTCCCTGATTCTTTTGATGTCAGTGGAGTGGATGCAGCGGTGACGGGTGATTTTGAGGATGTAGGCCAGATCTCTTGCTCCAATGCGCCCATGAGCCAAACCGTCCGTTGCGTGGTGCAGGCTATGGCAACCACGGCGACCACAGGAACGCTTGTTTTGACTGGCATTGAAACGCTTTACGCCGACACCAGCAACGTGGATGTGGGCGTGGAGACTGCTTTTGGAAATGCCGAATACATCGCCCTCAGCTTAAACGCCCCCACCGACGCCATCACCGCCGCCGATGCCGCTGCCAGCATCGTTCTTGAGAGCCCCGCCATTGGAGGGGTTGGAAACACGGTCCTCACCCTCACCTTGCCCGCAGGCCTTGTCCTTAACGACACCATTGATATCACCTTTCCCGCCCACATCAATGTGACCAGCGCTGCCTTCAGTTCAGACACCTTTCCTGTGGGAACCTTTTCCGCCTGCAACGACTCGGGTCAGGTGGTTACCTGTATCGCCGCTGGAGCCGTCGACGCCGCAACAGCCACCATCACCATGACCGGCATCACCGCCACGGCCTCCGGAACGGCCGATGCTAGCGTGGAGGTGGAGTACGCAGGAGGAGCCTCCAATGACATTGCCACGGATAATACTGTTGCTTTGACCGACACTCCCCCGGCTCCTGTTGCCCCAATCTTTGTTCCCCCCCACCCTGTGGCTCCCGGTGGACGCGATGACAGCGATCCTTGCATCGGCCTTTCCTCTGCGGAGTGCCAGGCCAAAAAAGACCCCCAAAGCGTTATCCAAAAACTGGCTCCGCTGACTCCGGTGCCAGCAGATGCGGCCCAAGCTGCCTGCAGCCGCACAGGCGAACTGCCTTTCACGGATGTCTCCGGCGCAGTCAAGGACGATGTTTCCAAGCTCTACTTCCTTTGCGTGATCGATGGCATCAGCCCGACCCTTTTCGGCCCCAGCCTGAAAATGAACCGCGCGGTCATCGTCAAGCTGGCCATGAAAGCCTTCGGCCACGATGCTCCTTCCGTTTCCGTGAATCCTTTCATCGACGTTCTGTTCGGCGCCTGGTACGCCCCTTACGTTTCGGCTGCCAAGGCCTTGGGCATTGTGAGGGGGGTGGATGGAGGAAGCCTGTTTGAGCCCGATCGCTCCGTCTATTTGGCGGAAGCCCTTCAGGTTTTCTTCGAGGCTGCCGGAATGGAGGCTTCTGCCGCCAAGGCCGTGTTCTCGGATGTTCCGACGGCCGCATGGTTCGCCGGCTACGCCACCTTGGCCTACGAAAAGGGAATCATCACCCCTGATGCGAACGGCAACCTGAATCCTGCCAAGGCGCTCAGCCGCGCGGACACAGTGAGCCTTCTGGTGAAGATCATGGAGATGAAATAGGCTGCAGTCTCCTCTTTGTTCCGTTCTCAAAAAGCGCCCCTCGACTTCGCCTGCCTACCGGCAGGCAGGCTCGGGGGGCTTTTTCTGTCATTCCCGGCCACGACCGGGAATCCAGAGCTTTCGATCCTTCTTCTATTGAAGCCGACAGGACATCATTCATGGGAGCTTAACGCCTTTCCTAGCATCATGGAAACCTGGAAAGCAAAACGGCATTTATCGGTAATCCTGTACCATTTTATCTTTCCCGGCAAACCAGTGGTATCGGGTCGAGAGGCAACATACCCCTTCTCTTCCATGCGATTTAGAGTGACATAAACCGTTCCTATTGGAATATTTCCTTCGGACAACTCCGCTATTCCCATGCCGTGCAATTCGTCGTTTTTGAGCAAAAGATTCAGTATGATTGCCTCTTTTTCAGAAAATCGCGGGAATGATTTGGAATAGTCCACCACTTCAGCCATCCCCATTTTTATGTCACAGGGTCTGTCTTCCGCACAAACAGCGGTGGCTATTCTTCTTATCTCTCTCCAGGCCTCAGATTCCAAGCCGATATCGCATTCGCTTCCTTGTTTTTCCTCAGGCATCCTATTCTTATTAAAGATATCATCTTATTCAATATTTTTTATCGAGTCAATGTCACCCTGAAAGCCAGCTGAATTCCTGAAAAAGAAAAAAGCCACAGGCTTACACTAAAGGCTGGATTCCCGCTTTCGCGGGAATGACAAACAGGGGGGCGAATGAATAAGTCAGATCCACTTCGCTTCAATCGCACTATTCAATCATCCAGCGGCGGCCTTGCGCTCGGGCCTGCACCTGATCGTCGTTCAGCGTCCGGGCTTCGGCAGGCAGCTGGGCGAAGCGGCCGGGCCAAAGGGCCTGCACCGAGAATTCGATGGGGTACACGCCGGCCGGCAGATGCCGCGCGAAGAGCAGGGCCTGGTCCTCCTTCAGCAAGGCCGAATCGAATATATTCGATGAGCTGGGTGAGCGACGGGGATACAGGCCATGCCTTGGCTACAGAACTCCTTAATGAAGTATTATCCGAGAAGCTAAAAGCGTGGATCTTCGGTTTCCAGGTTGAATTCAGCTAAAAAGGCACCAGTTTTTCCAGCCGGCCCTTTCGGATATGCCTTGAGATAAGGCCAAAAAGGGTGATTTAATTTTGACGCTACATCAAATCAATAACCCTTCTTAGCCATGTATAAATATATTCA
>JACCDN010373840.1_pt1 | contig 15067 bp, 14 predicted proteins | sample 7441691 | NCBI WGS metagenome assembly JACCDN01 (sample SAMN15323439, study PRJNA562643) | freshwater metagenome | isolation source: river surface water | place: USA:Blue River Watershed | collected 2017-08-16
ACAAGGGCCGTCTGAAAAAGCTGTGGGTGGACATGTTTGGCCTGGAAGTCACCGGCACGTTTCAAAGCGAACGCGAGAACGTGGACGAGGACATCTGCGCCATCGGCGTCGGCCCCTTCAAGGTCGAGGTCGATTTGATGCAACCCATGGACATCGAGAAAAAGCCTGCGGTGCACGCCACCCCGCTGAACCACGTCGGCTTATGGATCGATGACCTGCCCGTGGCGGTTGAGTGGCTCACGTCACAAGGCGTGCGCTTTGCCCCAGGCGGCATTCGAAAAGGTGCGGCGGGTTTTGACATCACCTTCTTACACCCTAAGGGCAACGACGAGTTCCCGATTGGTGGCGAGGGTGTGCTGATCGAGTTGGTGCAAGCCCCACCTGAAGTGGTCAAAGCGTTTGCCGCTTTGGCTGCGTCACACGGCGCGGCTTGATGCTGCGCTGACTTCGGGCCGCTTGAAGGCAGCGGCCACGAAGTCAATCAACGCTTTGACGCGTACCGAGGTCCGGTGTCGTTCTGCATAGACGGCATAGATATCGGCATCGGGGCTGTGGTACGGCGTCAACAGTTGTACCAATTGGCCTGACTGCAGGTATTTCTCTACATCCCACTGCGCGCGCAGCAGCACGCCGTGACCATCCAGTGCCCAGTTCAAAGCCACGCCGCCATCGTTGGTGGTGAGGTTGCCGCGAATCTTTACGCTTTCGGTCGACGCTACTTTGGCTTTTCCCTTGCGGGTGCTGAAACGCCACAGTCCATAGGCCTCGTCTCCTTGACGTATGCCGATGCAGTTGTGCTTGTTCAAGTCTGAGGGTGTTTTGGGTTCCCCGTGCCGTTTTAAATAAGCAGGAGAGGCCACCACCACGCGCTTGTTGGCTGCAATAAAGCGTGCAATCGCACGTGAATCGGGTGGGTGGCCAAACCGAAAACAAATATCAAATGCATCATCTCCACTGGGCGGTGGGTTCACCGACAGCTGCAGCTGAATGTCGACCTTGGGGTACTTCTGTGTGAATTTTGAAATCAGAGGGGCGATGTGACTGCGCCCGAATCCCAATGTGGCATTCACGCGCAGCAAGCCCTGAGGGGCTGCGGTCGCGCCTAGCAGTTGTGTTTCAAGTCCATCGATGTCTTCGGTGATTCGGCGTGCATATTCCAAATACACCTCACCCTCGGGCGTGAGGCTCATGCGTCGGGTGGTGCGGTTGACCAGTGGAATACCCAAGCGCGATTCCATCAAACCCAAGTGGCGGCTGACGGCCGCAGTGGACACGCCTTGTTCTCTGGCTGCTGCGCTCAGTGAGCCTGCATGGGCCAGTTCGATGAAAAATCCCAAATCTGCAGGGCTGATCAGCTTCGACATATTTTCAACAATAAGTTAATGATGCTTTGAATATACCGGTGAATTTTTAACTGTGCAAAAACTACAGTTGTCTCCAAGCCGATGTCATTCACACGGCATACCACTGACAAAGGAGACAAGATGTTGAATCAATTCAAAAAACAGGTGTTGATGGCTGTGCTGTGTGGCACTGCAGGCTTTGCAGCCGCGCAAAGTTGGCCGACCAAGACCATCACGGTGGTGGTGCCGTTTCCACCCGGCGGCACCACAGATGTGCTGGCCCGTGCGGTGGCCACCAAGCTCTCGGCGAATTTGGGGCAAACCGTGATCGTCGACAACAAGCCTGGTGCGGGCGCCACCCTAGGTGCTGCACAAGTGGCCAAGTCGAACGCAGATGGCTACACCTTGTTGATGGGGGCGGTGCATCACACCATTGCGACCAGCGTCTACAAAGGACTGACCTACAACTTTGAGAAAGACTTTGCGCCCATCACCACGGTGGCGTTGGTGCCCAATGTGCTGGTGGTGAACGCCAAGTCCCCCTACAACAGTGTGAAGGATTTGGTTGCGGCAGGCAAAGCCACCCCTGACAAATTGGCCTATGGTTCCAATGGCAATGGGACTGCACAGCACATGATTGGCACGCAATTCCAAATGGTGTCGGGTGCACACATCTTGCACGTGCCCTACAAAGGCAGTGCGCCATTGACCACTGATTTGTTAGGTGGCCAAGTAGACATGTCGTTTGACACCGTCACGCCCGTGTTGCCCTTCATCAAAGAAGGCAAGCTCAAGCCCTTGGCCGTTACGACAGCCAAACGTTCGTCGGCGTTACCCAACGTGCCAACGCTGCAAGAGGCGGGTGTGCCCGGCGTGGCGATTGGTACGTGGTTTGGTTTGTTGGCACCGGCTGCCACCCCCAAAGAGGTGGTCACCAAGTTGAACACCGAGATTGTCAAGATCATCCAAACGCCTGAGTTCAAAAAGCAAATGTTTGACATTGGTGCGGAGCCTATTGGCAACAAGCCAGAAGAGATGGCCAAACAAATCAAAGAAGAGACCGAAAAATTTGCTGGCTTGGTCAAAGTCGGCAAGGTCACCCTCGACTGATCATCCCTCGATTTATCAAAGGAGTTCCCTGTGAACAAAGAAGCAGCAATTGCAGATCTGACCCATGTGATGGCGAAGTTCACGTCTTATATTGGCAAACGCTTGCCAACCGACGTGACCGAAAAATTGGGTGAGTTGCGTGAAAAAGAAGTCAACTTCTTGGCCAAAGAAGTCTATGAATCGATGCGTCAAAACCAAGATGCCGCAGACAAACTGGATCGCCCCAGCTGCCAAGACACCGGCGTGATTCAGTATTTCTTGACGGCAGGCGCCAACTTCCCCTTGTTGGGGGAGTTGGAAGAAATTTTGTTGGGTGCCACCCAAGGTGCGACGAAGGATGGCCCGTTGCGTCACAACGCAGTGGAGACCTTTGTTGAAAAAAACACGGGCACCAACACCGGTTCAAAAATTCCGTGGCTGGATTGGGAAATTGTCCCTGGCGACGACAGCGTCACGATTGACGTGTACATGGCTGGTGGTGGCTGCACCTTGCCTGGTGCTGCCAAGGTGTTGATGCCAGGGCAAGGCTACGAAGGTGTAGCGGAGTTTGTGTTTGATGTCATCACCTCACGTGGTGTCAATGCATGCCCACCGTTGCTGGTTGGCGTCGGGGTGTCCACATCTGCAGAAACTGCGGCACGGTTGTCCAAAAAAGCCATTCTTCGCCCTGTGACTTCGCGCCACAGCAATGACAACGCCGCGTTGATGGAAGAGTTGTTGACCGATGGTTTGAACGAGTTGGGTTTGGGGCCGCAAGGTTTGACCGGTAACAACAGCGTGATGGGCGTGAACATCGAATCGTCGGCACGCCACCCGTCCACCATTGGCGTGGCGGTGTCCACCGGCTGTTGGGCCCATCGTCGCGGCAAGATCAAGATCAATGCCGATTTGTCCTACGACATCATTTCACACAAAGGATTCAAGCTGTGAAAAAAATTCTCACGACCCCTATCAAAGACGAAGACCTTGAAGCGTTGAACATCGGTGATGTGGTGTACCTCACAGGCACGTTGGTGACGTGCCGCGATGTGGCCCACCGCCGACTGATTGAACTGGGACGCGAACTGCCTGTGAACTTAGAAGGTGGCGCTATTTTTCATGCAGGCCCCATCGTGCGCCAAAAAGAAAATGGCGAATACGAAATGGTCTCCATCGGCCCCACGACCAGCATGCGCATGGAGAAGTTTGAGAAAGAATTCATCAAACGCACCGGTGTGAAGTTGATCGTGGGCAAAGGTGGCATGGGGCCTGAAACCCAAGCGGGGTGCCAAGAAAACAAAGCCGTGCATGCCATCTTCCCAGGTGGGTGTGCCGTACTGGCTGCGACGCAGGTTGAGAAAATCGAAGCGGCAGAGTGGACAGATTTAGGAATGCCCGAAACTTTGTGGGTGAACCGCGTCAAAGAATTCGGGCCTTTGATCATTTCCATTGACACGAAGGGCAAAAACCTGATCGAAGAAAACAAAGCGGTTTTCAACGAAAAGAAAAAACCCATCCTAGAAAAAATCAACCAACAAATTCGCTTCATCAAATAAGCGTTTCGAGTGCCTGATGCAACAGCCACCTGCGGGTGGCTGTTGTGCGTTCAGGGGTGTGATGTCGACATGTACATCGGCCCCCCACGCTCAGCGGGGAAGCCATAACCCAAGACCCATACCAAATCAATATCCGACGCACGACTGGCCATGCCTTCGGCAAGCACGCGTTGGCCTTCGTCAATCAAAGGCTGCACGCACTGTTGAACGATGTGCGCGTCCGAAACATCGGGGTTCTGGGCAATGCCAAAACGTGCGGCTTCTTCCGCGCAAATGCGTTGCAGGTCAGGATCTGGGTGGCGTTGTTTACCGTCATACACATAGTGCCCTCGACCACTCTTGTGGCCCAACCGGCCTAACTCAGCCAAGCGGTAGGTGATGCGACGGTACGCCGGATCTTGTTCAAATTTCAGGGCACGCTCGGTCAACACTTGGCTGACCAAATCTGTGCCGGCCATGTCCAAGGTGCGGCAGGGGCCTAAAGCAAAACCAAATTGTTCCAATGCGTGGTCTATGCGTTCGGCACGCACGCCTTGCAATTGCAAGGCATCGACTTCGCGCAAGTAGCCTTCAAACATCCGGTTGCCGATGAATCCCCAGCAGTTGCCTGTGAGGACGGGCAATTTGCCGAGTCGTTTGGCCACCTCACGCGCGCGGCTCAAACTCATGTCAGAGGTCAGACGACCTTTCACCACTTCCACCAAGGGGGTGATGTGTGCAGGCGTTAAGAAATGCATGCCCAGCACTTGGTCCGGACGACCGCAGGCGCTGGCCATGACATCGATGTCGAGGGTCGAGGTGTTGCTGATCAGCAGGGTGTGCGAAGGACAGTGCGCGTGCAGCTGCGCCATGACCTCTTGCTTGATACGCATGTTTTCAAACACGGCTTCAATCACCACGTCGCAGTTTGGCAAGCATTGCCAATCGGTGTGGGGGTGCAAGCGCGTGAGCCGCTTATGGTGTGACTCAGGTGTGAGTTTGCCGCGGGCCAAGGCGTTGTTCAAACTCGCGTGAATGCGGGCTACGCCGCGGTCCAGGGCTTCGTTGTTCACGTCAAACAAATGCGTCACATAACCCGCAGCCAATGCGCACAGTGCAATGCCCGTGCCCATCGTGCCCGCACCTATCACCGCCAAGGCTTCATCGGGTTGCGTGCTGATGATGCTCGGCCATTCGTTGCCTTGCCATGTGTGTTGGCGGGCTTGCGTCAAATAAGCCGCCGCCGCATCGCGCTGAGCGGCATCCACATGCTGGTGCCAGTTAAAAGCAGGGGGAGTGGTGGTGTGCATTGGCAGCTTGATGTGGAATGGGTTTGATTGTCCGACAAATATACGGCAAATCCTCAACGAGATGGATGCATCGTTCGGACCGCACTATTCTGTAAAAAATTAAATTAAATCAATGACTTAAATTGAATTTAAATTGCTTAGGCAACCTCTATGCATGGTCTTCAGGGTTTTTACTGAATTATTTAATCGATTAATTGTCCGACAATTATTTTCAATGACTGACACCACCACCATCGAAGCGCCAGACGTTCAACAGACATCGGGGATGCACCTTGATCTGCCTGCATTGGTGGCTTGGTTGGCGCCGCGTGTGCCTGGGGTCGATGGCACGCTGCGTGCGCAGCGCATTGGGGGTGGTCAGTCCAACCCGTCTTGGTTGTTGCAAGGGGCCGGGCCATCGTGGGTGTTGCGAGCCAAACCGGCACCCGCGGCTGACTTGCTGCCCTCGGCGCATGCCATCGAGCGTGAGTACCGCATCCTCCAAGCGCTTCAAAACACAGAGGTGCCGGTACCCCGTGTCCGCGCGCTGTGTGAAGACGAGTCAGTGATTGGTGTGGCGTTTTATGTGATGGACTTTGTGCCGGGCCGTATCTTTCGTGACGCCACGTTGCCCGAGGTGCCGGTCTCTGAGCGCAGCGCTTATTTCATGGAGGCCAACCGCGTTCTGGCTGCTTTGCATCAGGTCAATTGGCGCGCCTTGGGGTTACAAGATTTTGGACGCCACGAGGGCTACTACACACGCTTGATCCGTCGGTGGTCGCAACAGTACCAAGCGTCATGTGAAACGCCGGTGCCTGCCATGGCGCAGTTGATGGCATGGTTGCCCCAGCACATTCCAGCCGATGCGGATGGGCCGACGCACACTTGCATCACCCACGGTGACTACCGGATGGAGAACTTGATGTTTCATCCGGAGCGCCCCGAGGTGGTGGCCGTGCTTGATTGGGAACTCTGCACTTTGGGGCATCCCTTGAGTGACCTGTCTTACAGCGCCTTGGCATGGCATATGCCCGCAGGTATCTTGCGTGGCTATGGCGACCAAGATTTGACCACGCTGGGCTTGCCCGCTGAGCACGACTACGTGGCCCGATATGCCGCGCGCATGGGGGCAGACCCTGCTGTGGTGTTGCAGGACTGGCCGTTTTATTTGGCGTTCAACTTGTTTCGCTTGAGTGCCATCTTGCAAGGCATTGGGCACCGTGCCCGTGAAGGCACCGCGTCCAGCGACAGCGCCAAAGAAATCGCAGCCATGGCAGAGCCTGTGGCGCAATGGGGTTGGGCCATTGCCCAAGGGCAGACGCCGCAGTGGGGCGTTTGAACAGACGATCATTAAAAGGACAAGAGATGCAATTTTTTCAAGAATCCGACAAAGCCCGTGGATTGCGCGAAGCATTGCTGCAGTTCATGGATGAACACATCTATCCCAACGAAGAGCAAGTTTGGAAAGAGGCCGCCGCACAGCGCTGGGATTCGGATGCTGGCTGGACCACCTGTCCCACCATTGCACGTCTCAAAAAAATCGCCCAAGCACAAGGTCTGTGGAATTTGTTTTTGCCCCATTCGGAACGTGCACCTCAAGGCTTGTCTAATTTCGAATATGCCCCTCTGTGTGAAATCATGGGCCGCGTGCATTGGGCCAGCGAGGTCTTCAACTGCAGCGCCCCTGACACCGGCAATATGGAAACCTTGGAGCGCTATGCCAGCGACACACTCAAAGACCAATGGTTAGAGCCGTTGTTGCGTGGCGAGATTCGCTCTGCATTTTTGATGACCGAGCCTGCCGTGGCTTCCTCGGATGCGACCAACATCCAATGTGACATTCGTCGCGATGGAGATCACTATGTGATCAATGGGCGCAAATGGTGGTCGACGGGTGCCGGAAGTCGGCATTGCAAAGTGTTCATCGTGATGGGCAAGACAGACGCCACTGCGCCACGGCATCAACAACAGTCGATGATCGTGGTGCCCGCGGATACACCGGGCGTGACCGTGGTGCGTCCAGTGCCTGTCTTCGGGTTTGACCATGCGCCGCATGGCCACATGGAAGTGTTGTTGGAAAACGTGCGCGTGCCCGTGGACAACATCTTGTTGGGGGAAGGCCGGGGTTTTGAGATTGCGCAAGGTCGCTTGGGCCCTGGTCGTATTCACCATTGCATTCGTTCTATTGGCGCTGCTGAGCGCGCATTTGAATTGATGTGTCAGCGCACCGAAGCACGCACGGCCTTTGGCAAGGCCATCAGCGAACAAGGGGTGTGGCACGAGCGCATTGCCGAATCACGTTGCATGATTGAACAAGCCCGTTTGTTGACCATGAAAGCGGCTTACATGATGGACACCGTTGGCAACAAAGCGGCCCAAGGTGAAATCGCCATGATCAAAATTGTGGCGCCCTCCATGGCTTGCAAAGTCATTGATTGGGCGATTCAAGCGCACGGCGGGGCAGGAGTGTCCAATGACACACCGCTCGCGTTTTCCTATTCCGATCAACGTACCTTGCGTTTGGCCGATGGGCCAGACGAGGTGCATCGCCAATCACTGGCCAAGCTCGAACTCACGCGCTTGGGTTTGCGCCGCAAAGTGGCTGACATGCCCGTGACCCGCGGTTGCTGATAAAAAAGGGAGTGCCGCCCATGACTGCATCCATGCCTCACGCTGCTGTTTGGCCTGCTGGTGTGCCACATCACTTGGAGCTGCCTGACGAATCGTTGTGGCAAGGTTTGCAAGCGCGCGCAGAGCAGACCCCGCATGACGTAGGCCTTGATTTTTTAGGGCGTTGCTACACCTGGCAACAGCTGCACCAAACGGCGGAACACTTGGCGGGTGGCCTGCAAGCGTTGGGGGTGGCACAAGGTGACCGTGTCATTTTGTTCATGCAGAACTGTCCACAGTTCATCATCGCGTTTCATGCGGTCATCCGTTTGGGGGCGGTGGTGGTGCCCATCAATCCGATGAACAAAGCCGATGAGTTGGGGCACTACATCCAAGATGCAGGGGCTCATGTGGCCATTGCATCGTCAGACATCGCTTCTGAATTGGCGAAAGCCTGTGGCTCACATGAGGTGCTGAACACGCTTCAGCAGTTGCTGGTGTTCGATTTGGCCGATGCCTTGCCACCTGAGGCTGAGGTGCCGCGCGCACAGTGGCCTGCGGTTTGGCAGAACTGGTTGCCTGTGCGTCACCCTTTGCCGCAGGGTCAAGGCGTGCAGGTGTTGGCATGGACCGATGTGCTGGCACAAGCCTTGTCCCCTCGCGCAGCAGACGTGCGAGGTCATGACTTGGCGCTGTTGCCCTACACCAGTGGCACCACAGGTGTTGCCAAAGGTTGCTGCCATACCCATGCCACCTTGATGCACAACGTCTTGGCCAGCGGCCCTTGGTTGGACATGCATCCAGGGGATGTGACGCTGATCACGGTGCCCATGTTCCATATCACAGGGTTGGTGGTGGGCATGTTGTCCGCGGTGCGTTTGGGTTGTCGTTTGGTGCTGTTGCCCCGGTGGGATCGCCAGCAGGCAGCACAGGCCATTCAGCACCACCGCGTCACCCATTGGCCCAACATCCCCACCATGGTGATTGATTTGTTGGCCGACCCCACGCTGGCGCATTACGACTTGTCCAGCTTGCGCTACATCGGTGGCGGTGGCGCTGCCATGCCCGATGCGGTGGCAGCCGATTTGCAAGACAAGTTTGGTTTGCAATACATCGAAGGGTATGGACTGACTGAGACGGCGGCACCCACCCACACCAACCCGCGCCAAGCGCCGCGGCGTCATTGTTTGGGGGTGCCCTACATCGGAACGGAGGCGATGGTCATTGACCATGAAACGCTGCAACCTTTACCTGTGGGTGAAGTGGGCGAGATTGTGGTGCGTGGGCCTCAGGTCTTCAAAGGGTATTGGAACCAGCCTGAAGCGACGGCACAGGCCTTCATCGATCTGGGGGGCAAAACATTTTTCCGCACCGGCGACTTAGGACGCGTGGATGCAGAAGGCTATTACTACATGGCCGATCGCCTCAAGCGAATGATCAATGCCAGCGGGTTCAAGGTGTGGCCAGCAGAGGTGGAAGCGTTGTTGCATCGCCATCCTGCCGTGCAAGAGGCCTGCGTGATTGCGTCGCGCGATCCGTACCGTGGCGAAAGCGTGAAAGCCGTCATCGTGCTGCGCGAAAGCCACCGAGGTCAAGTATCTCAAGATGACATCATCGCTTGGGCGCGCGAGCACATGGCCGCCTACAAGTACCCCCGAATTGTTGAGTTTGCTTTGAGTTTGCCGCGCAACGCGTCTGGCAAGTTGATGTGGCGAACTTTGCAAACCCAGCAGGACCAACAAGATGCGCAACAGCGCGCACGTCCTGATCTTTAAACCACAAGGAGACAAGTATGAAACAACTGAATCGCCGATTCACCCTCAACACATTGCTGGCCAGTTTGCTCGGCGCTGCATTCGCATCGCCCGCAGTGGCGCAGGAAGGTCCCCCCGCCAAAATCATCGTGGGTTTCCCAGCTGGTGGCTCGTTCGATGCCATCGCACGTTTGGTCGCCGAAAAAGCGAAGAACGAGTTGAACCGTCCAGTGGTGGTCGACAACAAAACAGGCGCAGGTGGCCGCATTGCGGTGGACGCTTTGAAAGCGTCGCCTGCCGATGGCAGCGTGGTGATGTTGGGCCCTGATGCCTTGACAGCCCTTTATCCCTTCACCTTCAAGAAGCTCAATTACGACTCGAAGAAGGACCTCGTGCCCATCGGCACCGTAGCCGAATTCGCTTTCAGTTTTGCCGCGGGTACCAACCCCAAAGTGAACACCTGGGCTGAGTACGTTGCCTGGGCCAAGAAGAATCCCAAAGACGCCAACTACGGAATTCCTGCGCTAGGTGCACCGCATCATTTCTACGGCATGGTCTTGGGGGATGCGATTGGCGTACCTATGCAAAACGTGCCGTTCCAAGGGAGTGCCCCCATCACGTTGGCTTTGATGGGTGGACAGATCAGCTCAGGCATCGACGTGGCCAGCAGCCAAGTGGAAAACCACAAAGCGGGCAAGATCAAAATGTTGGCCGTGACCACCGAGCAACGCATCCCGCAAGCGCCCGATGTGCCTACCTTCACCGAGCTGGGTTTCCCATCGGTCAGTGGCTCCGGCTTTAACGCGCTGTACGCCCCAGCTGGCACGCCTGCCGCTGCGGTGAACAGCTGGAATGCTGCGCTTGCCAAAATCATGGCCATGCCAGATGTGAAAGAAAAAATCACCGCCATGGGCTACCTCCCTGTGGGCAAGAGCGTGCAAGAGTTGGTGGATCGTCAGAACGCGGCCATCAAAAAGTGGGAGCCTGTGATCAAATCGTCAGGTTTCACAGCCGACTAATTTTTCACATGGACGCACTCAAACCTCCGACAGTTCCTGCTTACCGCGTGGTGTCGGAGAGTTTGCGACAGCGCATTGTTCGGGGCGATGTGGAAACTGGCCAAGCCTTCCCCACAGAGACGGCGTTGGCGGCGCACTATGGCGTGCATCGCTCCACCATTCGCGAAGGTTTGCGTCAGCTGGAGCAAGACGGTTTGCTCCAGCGCGTGGGCAAACGCTTGGTGGTCACGATTCCCCGTCACAAAGATTTGGCGCATGCGGCAGAGCGTGCGTTGCGCATGCACCAAGTGACGTTTCGCGACGTTTGGGAAGTGGCGTCGACCTTGGAGCCCATGTGTGCCAGTTTGGCTGCTGAACGCATCACCCCAGAGGAGTTGGTGCAACTCGAACAAAACTTAGAGCGCACCACGGCCTTGGTCACTGCGGGTGAAACGCCGATTGCTGCCACGATTGAATTTCACTCACTGGTCGCCGAAGCAGCCCACAACCAAGCATTGTTGCTGGCGCGCGCGCCGGTGAGTTTGCTGATGCGCTCTGGCTATGCGGCGATTGCGCCGGCATTGCCACAGTCTGGCCCTCGTTTGTTGGAAGCGCACCGTCAGGTCTTGGAGTCGCTGAAACAACGCGATGCAGAGTCTGCTGTGGCGTGGACGCGCAAGCATTTGATGGACCACAAACGTGGCTTTGAGTTCGCTGGCCTGGACATGGATTCGCCCATTCCCAATGCGGGTTGAAACCCGTGTAACGACAAGCAGAGGAAAAGCTGATGACGCGCACCGTGACGCAATTGTTTGATCTGCATGGCAAGACGGCCTTGATCACGGGCGGCTCTCGTGGTCTTGGTTTTCAGATGGCACAAGCCTTGGGTGAGGCGGGCGCACGCGTCATGTTGACCGCGCGCAAATCTGATGAGTTGGCGCACGCCGCTGCGCGCTTGCAGCAAGCCGGTATCCAGGTGAGTTGGCTGGCTGCAGACTGTGCGGATGAGTCTGAATTGCGCCGCTTAGGCGAACACACCTTGACTGAGTTCGGCGCCTTGGACATTTTGGTAAACAACGCAGGGTCCGCATGGGGCGCGCCGGCGGAGGACTATCCACTGCACGCGTGGGACAAGGTGATGAACTTGAATGTGCGAGGCTACTTCATCCTCAGCCAGTTTTTCGCCAAGCACAGCATGATTGCACGTGGGCAGGGCAGCATCATCAACCTCGCGTCGATCGGTGGCTTGGGAGGCAACCCGCCAGAGATCAAAACCATTGCTTACAACACCTCTAAAGGTGCGGTGATCAATTTCACCCGTGCATTGGCCACCGAGTGGGGGCATTACGGCATTCGTGTGAATGCCATTTGTCCGGGGTTTTTCCCCAGCAAGATGACGCAAGGCACGCTCGATTCGTTGGGCGTGGACAAGTTGTGCGAGGGCGTGCCTTTGCGCCGATTGGGGGATGACGAGGACCTCAAAGGCATCACCTTGCTGTATGCCTCCGATGCAGGCAAGCACATCACCGGTCAATGGTTGGCGGTGGATGGCGGCGTCAGTGTGATTGCGGGTTAAGCGTATTTCATTTGCGCGGCTCGTCGCAAATGGCGCGCGCAATGATTTCTTTCATAATTTCAGAGGTGCCGGCGTAGATGCGCTCAATGCGTGCGTCCACAAACGCGCGTGCGATGGGGTATTCCTGCATGTAGCCGTAGCCACCATGTAACTGCAAGCATTCATCGGTGACTCGGTCGAGCAACTCCGAGTGCCAAAGTTTGCCAGCCGAAGCACCGACGGAGTCCAGCTCGCCTTTCAGGTGCCGTTGGATCATGCTGTCGCACAGCGCACGACCAGCTTGCAGGTCCGCCCACAGCGATGCCAGTTTGAAACGTGTGTTTTGAAAATCGGCAATCCGCTGTTTGAATGCTTTGCGTTCCTTCACATAAGTTTGTGTCCATTCAAACGCGGCTTCTGCCCGCGCTTGGCAATTGATCGAGATGCACAAACGTTCTTGTGGCAGCTCTTGCATCATGTAACGAAAACCTTTGTTGACTTCACCGAGCAGATGGTCTGCAGGGATACGGACGTTCGCAAAAAATAACTCGGCGGTGTCTTGTGCGTGCTGCCCAATTTTGTGCAGGTTGCGCCCACGTGAGAAACCAGGCATATCGGCGGTCACCACAAACATGGAAATACCTGTGTTGCCATGCACATCGTCGGTTTGGGCGGCGACCACGATGACGTGTGCGTTTTGACCATTGGTGATGAATGTTTTTTGCCCGTTGATGACCCAATCGTCGCCATCGCGTGTGGCGCGTGTTCGAATGCTGGCCAAGTCGCTGCCAGCGCCGGGTTCGGTCATGGCAATCGAGCCGACCCAGTCGCCACTGACCATGTGGGGGAGTACCTTTTGTTTGATGGTGGGCGTTCCAAAATGCACGATGTAAGGTGCCACCACCAACGAATGTAGGTTGAAGCCTGGCCCTGTGGCCCCTAAGCGGCAAAGTTCTTCTGCCACGATCACATCGCACAACAAGTCGGCGCCGGGACCACCATCTTCCTCTGACACCCAGCAGCAGAGCAGACCGTTTTCGCCTGCTTTTTTCCAGACGTCTAGCGGCACACCGTGGGCTTGTTCCCATTGCGCATGCTTGGGCGCGATTTCGTTTTCGCAGAAGCGTCGCACCTGGTCGCGGAACGTGACGTGTTCGGCTTCAAAGAAGGGGCGGGGTAGAGATGTCATGCGTGGCTCCATCATCAGCTAAATTGTCAAGTAACATTGACGATTCTAGCTGCTGCACTGAACCTGAGCCCTCAGGAAAAACCTAGGTTTTTACGCATGGAAAAAAATAAAAACTTGCCCTTGAGGCGATTGCTGCTGAACCGTTTGGATTGGATCGATCAGCGTTTGTATGCCAATGCTGAGCGCAATGGTTACGGCGATGTCACGCCTGCGATGGGGCGACTTTTCACGCACTTGGTGGGGCAACCCATCGGGTTGTCTGAGTTATCTCGGCGTTTGTCGGTGTCGCGACAAGCCGTTCATCAATTGGCCAGCGAAGCCTCACGTATGGGTTACGTGGAGTTCTTTGACAGCGAGGCAGATGCACGCGTCAAACTCTTGCGTTTCACCCCCAAGGGGCGTCGCATGTCTGCTTCTGCAGAAAACGAGCTCAGAAAGATTGAAGAAGCGTTAGCCACGCAGATTGGCGCTGTGAAGCTCAAACAATTGAAGGCTGTGCTGTCTATGGCTTGGGGAGAAGACGCGCCGCACTGATGTGCTGTCAGTTCTTGGGATTTTTAATCCAGTCAGTGATCAGTTTCACGGTTTCTTTTTCGTAGTTGATGAACCCGTGCCAATGCTTGGCTTCACAGGGGTCGCCCTCTGGGTCTGAGCCACCTTCGAGCATGATGAACTTTTTGACAGGTGCGGATTTCAAGTCGGCGGTGATGCGACTGGCTTCGTAGGGGACGCAGATCTTGCAAGCGTCGTTCTTGTGATGCACCACCAATGTGGGGATCTTGAGGCTGCCAATGTTTTGTGTGGCGATCGCCCCAGTTTTCTTAGAAGTGACGCTGGATGTCAACACCAAGCCTTGAACCTCCGCATCCCCCAAGGCAATGGCCGTCGCAGTGCCTGACACGGTGCCTCGGCTGGTGCCAATCAGCCACACGGGTTTGCCAAACTGTTGTTTGGCATAGGCAATCACCTTGGCCAATTCACCGACGTGGTCTTTGCTCACGCGGTAACCGTAGTCCAAACCTGCGAGATCGGTGGCTCGGTACACCACGATGACGTTGAATTTTTCAGCAAAGAAATCTTGCCGCGTGCGCGAAAGAAAATTCCCACTGGTGGGTTTCCCATCCACCACTTTGCCTGTTCCTGCGTCACCCCCGGGTAGCAAGATCAACGTGGCCTGCGCGTTGGGCTGGGACATCACATAGGTGGGCAAGCGTGCGTCGCCGCGTCCGATGTCCATCGCTACCATGGCTTCTTCAGCGCTCGCGTGAAAGGTGAAAAAAGCAAAAACGAGGGGTATCAACAGCTTCATAGGAGTCATTCTTCTTTTATTCATGCATCGAGACACGATTGGCCAAATAGTAGGCCAGCAAAGACGCACCGCCCGCCACCACCGCACAGAGCCAGTAGTGGCTCACTTGTCCGCTCGGCTCGCTTTGCAGCAACAAGCCGCCGACCCAGGATGCGATGCCCATGGCAAACGATTGCACGGCACCATTCAGCGACAGAAACGTGCCGCGAAATTGCGGATTGGCTGCCGACGTGAGCAAGGCCATGCCTGGAATCATGCGGGCGTTCATGGCAAAGAACACCAGGGTGGTGACCACCAGAACCGCAGGCAATGGCATGGACTCCAGCAGCGTCACGGCGAACATGGGAATGATGGAGAACAGCACCGCCCGCTGAAAGGTTTGGCGCTTGCCCAAGC
>JACCDN010078986.1_pt1 | contig 15066 bp, 17 predicted proteins | sample 7441691 | NCBI WGS metagenome assembly JACCDN01 (sample SAMN15323439, study PRJNA562643) | freshwater metagenome | isolation source: river surface water | place: USA:Blue River Watershed | collected 2017-08-16
ATATAGTAAATGTATCAAATTTCTTCTTGAAAATTATTCTTGTTATAATGATAAATTTTCTCATTGTAATTCTGTTACTCATTCTTTTACTAAAGGTTTCTCTACAAAACCTAAATGTATAAAATTCAGTAAGCGTACTTCTAAAAGTACTGGTGATTGTCCTTCTGGTGGATTTTGTTTTCCATTAGGGTGCAACTTGTATTTATATCCATGTTTTTTTATCAAATTTTCTAAATTTTTTTCATGTAATCGTGTATTAAAATTATTCTTATTATAACGAAAATAAATATAATGAAATGCGAGATTATGTTAGTGAGATTCAATGTGAAGGAGGTGAAAGAGTTTTTTGGATTTTGTGAAGATGCTAATTATCATTCATTTGATAGTTATTCAATGCTTGAACAATTTGATATATGTAAAGACTATGATCGTGTTGATGAATAAAAGATTATCTTTTGATACATTGTATAAGAGAAACGCTCTTGTCTTTGGACTTGAGCGTTTCTCGCGTTCGGCTGATCTGATAATAAAAAACTGAAAAAAAAATAGTAAAATATTTATTAAATGTCTGAATCAATATTCTCTGTATCGTCTTGTAAAACTCTTGTTAATTCTATAAAAGAAAAAGTATATAAAACTACTTTTTTTAACAAGCCCACAATTATAAAAACACAAATATTGTATCGTTTGTATGATGATAAATACGATTGTTCAAATTTTCCAATTATTATCCAACATAGAGTTGTTGACGACATGCCTCCACCTTCTCAGAAATATGGAATTGTAAAAAATATGGAATTGTATGAAATTCTGGATTTGCTGGATAAAAATAATTTATATAAATGTAGTGAAAATGATATTTATAAATATGATTATAAAAAATCCGATTACATCTTGATAAAATCAACTAGAAATACTGACAATGGAAGATACTAAATAAAACAAATAAAAAAACATACTGTAAATAAGAAAACGCTCTTGTCTTTGGACTTGGGCGTTTTCGCGTACCTTGGTCGTATAAATAAAAACTGAAAAAAAAATCGTAATTTTATTATGTATCGCAAAATGTGGGATACAAAATTGTATGAAATAGTTGATGCTGACATTGATTATAAATATTATCATCATTTTCATGGTAATAATATTTACAAAGACGTATTTCATTTTGAATTTAAAAATGGAACAATGTTTGTAAAAACTACCAAAGTTTTAAAAACTACTCCAAAAAATACTATAAAAACAGACCCTGAAGACTTTGATAAATTGTCAAAGTTGATTGATAACGAATATAAATATTTTAAATTGATGTATGGTTTTAAATTTCCAAATAAAAATTAAATTGTAAATAAGAAAAACGCTCTTGTCTTTGGACTTGGGCGTTTTTCGCGTACCTTGGTCGTACAACTAAAAAACTGAAAAAAAATCGGCGCTTTAGATTATCGCCTAATGATGTATTCTGATATTCGCTCATATTTAGCTCATGCTTGTAATTTAGATCATACTTGTATTAAGTGTAATACTATATTAACAGATGACGATACTGAAAATCTTTGTAATGAATGCGAATCTATTATATATATAAAAATCAAATCGTTATATAATATAGTCGATTATTTTTCAGCAAATGTTATCTGTAAAAAATTAAATATATGTTTGATATCTGATAAAAATATTTTAAAAATGTATATATTAGATTGTGGTATTAGTGTTTTTGAAATTATCAGGGAATTTTCACTTGATGAAATAAAAAATACCTTTGGGTTTTCAGATATTGAAATGTTTGTTGTAGAAAAAGAATATTTTTAAATTGTAAATAAAGAAAAACGCTCTTGTCTTTGGACTTGGGCGTTTTTCGCGTACCTTGGTCTTACAAATAAAAAACTGAAAAAAAATCGGCGCTTTAGATTATCGCTTGATTAACCAATACTACCAATTATGACTACTCCTTACGACACTTGTAAAATTGTTAAAGCTCTCCGCGTTGCTTTTGATGATTACGAAGACATTGACGATCTTGTTGAAATCGTTGGTGATGCCAACAACAAAGCCTACAAGACAATCTTTAAAAATTTAGTAAAATATTTTGAGAATGAAGACAATGAAATTGATGAAGACCTTGTAGCTTTGTGGGAAACGCTTAAAACCGACAATCCTAAAAAATCCAAAGACTCTGATGACGAATCTGAAGAAAAAGTTAAAACGAAGTCTCCTAAAAAATCCAAAAACTCTGAAGAAAAAGTTAAAACGAAGTCTCCTAAAAAATCCAAAGACTCTGATGACGAATCTGAAGAAAAAGTTAAAACGAAGTCTCCTAAAAAATCCAAAAACTTTAAAAAAACATTTGAACTTGACGCAGACATTGACTCTTCTGAATTTCCAGATATCGAATTTATTGAACATTTTGATAAAACACAATTATTTGAAATCTTTGGAGAAGACAACTTGAAAGAAATTGAATATGAAGATGATACTTATCACGAATGGACATTTACTTTTGAAGATAAAGAATTTTCCATCTATAGTTCAGAGTTGGATGACGATATGACTTGGATACTTGCTGGAAATACTAAAACTAAAAAAATAGTTAAAGAGTTATATGAAGTGATGAAACTTAATCTTGAATAAACGAACTTGTCTTTGTATATTTGTAAATAAGAAAAACGCTCTTGTCTTTGGACTTGGGCGTTTTTCGCGTTCAGTGGTAGCACGAAAAAAAAACTGAAAAAAAATTGGTGCTTGGAGAATGTCATCCAGATGTCTGCTACTATAATAATTGCGAAAACCAATGACCAAGTTGAATACTACATGACTCGTATATTCAAAAAAAAATGTCTTGAGTACGAGTTGTATGACTCTGACGTTAATTTTACTTTTAATGATTTTGTAAAATTATTTGGACCACAGATTAACGTTGGTATTCCTACTTGGTGTTTTTGTATAAAACACAAGAAAAAAACTGTATATTTACGTATATGTAAAGAAGGTGATTTGTATAACGTTGACGATGATGACAAAAATAATTTGCGATTAGAAATCACTAATACGGAATATTTTACTATGTTTTGTAATTATATTAATACAAAACTTGGTCGTTTTGTAAAATTGTATGACGAAGATGATATTGCTAACATTACGAAAATACAACAATCATGTGAAAATTGGCTTGATAAACCTTTATGTAAAGATAATACTATTGGAATCAATCCAAGATTAGCTTTTAAAAAAATTAAAGAACTTGAATAAACGAACTTGTCTTTGTATATTTGTAAATAAGAAAACGCTCTTGTCTTTGGACTTGGGCGTTTTTCGCGTTTAGTGGTAGCACGAAAAAAAAACTGAAAAAAAATTGGTGTTTTTTAATATCGCCTGATTAACCAATAACTACAAACTGAAAGATGTCTTGCTTTGTCTGTGTTGAAACCTTTAACAAATCTACTCGTACTAAAATCGAGTGTGAATACAATTCTACTTGCGATTTTACTGCTTGTCGTAGTTGTTATAAAAATTACATTTGCGATGCCAATAGTTATGCTTCGTGTATGGGATGTAAAAAAGAATTCACTCGTAATTTTATATTTGTAAATTTTGACGGAAAGTTTGTACAAAATACTTATAAAAAACACACTGAAAATGTTTTGTTTGATCGTGAAAAAAGTATGTTGCCAGCCACTCAAGTTGAAGCAGAACGAATTATAAAAATTAAAAAAACCAAGCACGAAATTGAGTTGTTGAAACAAAAACTTTATCTTTTAGAATATGAAAATGGAAGCGTTTCTGAAAAAACACAATTAGTCCATGCTTGCGCTAATGAAAAATGTAATGGATTTTTATCTGCTGATTGGAAGTGTGGATTGTGCGATTTGATCACTTGTAAAAAATGTAATGAATTGTCTGCAGAAAATCACACTTGTATTGAGAGTAATGTTGAAACTGTGAAATTTTTGAAGAATGATGTAAAAATTTGCCCTGGATGTGGAACTGGTATTCATAAGATTATTGGTTGTAATAGTATGTTTTGTACTGAATGTAAAACTTCGTTTGATTGGAAAACTGGCAAGATTGATAAATCGCCATCTCATAATCCTCATTATATTGAATATATAAGAAATAACAAAAATGTTCCATTGAGAAATCCTGATGACGTTGAATGTGGTAGAGAAATTGATATACATTTTATTAGAAAAATTAATAGTAATACTCTTGCTAAAAAATGTAGAAATATCATTCACTTGCGACAAGTCAATTTACCAAGATTCAGATCAATTGAAAATAATCAAGATTTACGTATTGATTTTTTAATTGGTAAAATAAATTCAGATGAATTCAAAGTAAAACTCCAACGTCGTTTCAAATCAAACGCTAAAAATCAAGAACTTTCAAATATTATAAGAATGTTTATAACTTGTATCACTGATATTTTATACAGACAAGTTAACGAAGTTAACGATACGTTTAAGCAGGAAATTGATGAACTTATACTTTATACTAACGAATGCTTTGAAAAATCTTCAAAAATTTATAAAAATGTGTTGTATAATATTAATGAAAGCTTTGAGTTGTATGTAAAGAAAAATACAAATACTCGCGTCTTGGTAATTTAATTGGAATGATAAGAATATGAATGATATAATAAGAATGTAAATTTTGTAAATAAAGAAAAACGCTCTTGTCTTTGGACTTGAGCGTTTTTCGCGTAACTAACATTTTTTTAAACTGAAAATTAATTTGTAAATGGAGTTTATTCCTCAAGAAATTTTTGATAATATTTTTTCTCAACTTGATTATACAGATGTAAAAACATGCGCCAGTGTTTCAAAAAATATGAGATCTTTTGCTTTGTATAATATACAAAAAATTAAAGAAAAATATATAAAAAATTATAAAAATTATCTAATAAATCATCCTCAAAAATTTTTTTATAATGTTAAAGAAAATATATACATTGTAAAAATATCTCATGATTTATGTTTTGTTTATGATGTCATATTATCAAGAAATATGTTGATTTTCAGAAGAGGGTTTATATGTAAATGAATCAGTTGAATTTGTAAATAAAGAAAAACGCTCTTGTCTTTGGACTTGGGCGTTTTTCGCGTAAGCACGTGACTGAAAAAACTGAAAATAAATCGGTAATTTTAAATAATATCTATCATGTCTTACAATTACAGTGCTCTGATTAAAGAATTCCGTAAATCTTCTTGTATTGGTGAAGTTGATGAACTTAGTGTAATTATCGACCAAGGAAAAAATGCTTACAAAAATATTTTTAATAAGATTAATAAATTCATTACAAAATACGAAGAAGAATATCAGGAATTGTCAGATTACTGGTGTGATCTTTTAGAAAAATATAGTGTATCTGAAAAAAGTACTACAAGTAAAAAAGATGATAAAAATGAAAGTGAAAGCTATGACAGTGACATAGTTGCGTCTGATAAAATTATACAATTAAAAAAAAATCTTGATACTTCTGAATTTCAAGATCTTGAATATATGAAAAATTATACTAAAGAACAATTGTACAAAATCTTTGGAGAAGATAAACTCGCAGAATACGAACACGAAGACCACATTTATTACGAATGGAAATTAAAGTTTGGAGAATTTTTTTACTCTATATATACAAGCGACTTAGGTGACGATGTTGTATGGATACTAGCAGGAAACGCAAAGAAAAATAAAAAAAATGTAGAAATGTTGTACAAAACAATGAATGAAATACTTGACTCTGAGTAATAAATCCAAGTAATAAATATAATATAAATATATTAAAAATACAAATACTCGCGTCTTGGTAATTTAATTGGAATGATAAGAATATGAATGATATAATAAGAGTGTAAATTTTGTAAATAAAGAAAAACGCTCTTGTCTTTGGACTTGAGCGTTTTTCGCGTAACTAACATTTTTTTATAATTGTTTATTTGAACTTGTAAAGAAAAACGCTCTTGTCTTTGGACTTGGGCGTTTTTCGCGTAACGTTCGTTATGTTGGTAGTACAAATAAAAAACTGAAAAAAAAATGTTGTTGTAGATTATCGCCTGAATAACAAATAGCTACAGAAAGAAATGGACGCATTCAACAACTTGACAGATACTCAAAAAACCGAAATTTTGGAGACTCTTTTCAACCAATTCAAAATTGGAGAAGTTGAAAACGAACTTGAAGTTGAAAAAATACTAGACCAAAGGACTACAGACAAAGGTCAAGAATTTTTGGTTCGTTGGAAAGGAATCAGCGAATTAGATACTTGGGAACCAAGTTCAAATTTGGAAAACGCATCTGAGCTTATAAATGAATTTTATGAAAATAAAACTGAGATTGACGTTGAATCAGATGCTATGGATATTGACGAATTTAAAGAATCTGACTCAAACGAACCAAATCCAATTTTGAAATCAAACGAATCAAATGCTATTATCACTGCTCCAACTCAATCTGGTAAAACAGATTATTGTATAAAATTTATAAAAGATTGTAATAAAGAAAAAACTCCAGTTATTATTTCAAGTGATAAAAATGATCAGCAAGACCAATTGTATAATAGAATTAAAAATAGTCTTGCTGGAACTGCTAACATTGATATTATGTTATTAAGAACTGATGATACAAACTTTGCAAAAAAATTTAAAAATTCAATTATAAACGAAAAACAATTTATCATATTCTGTCTTGGAAATTCTGCACAAATTAGTAAAATAGATGACCAATTTTCATGTGGAAAACAAGACTTTGTACAAAAATTACAAAAAATTAAAAAAATTATGATTATACACGATGAAGGAGATGTTGTACAAAAGGATAAATTTATTTCACAAACACATGATTTACAAGCTAAAAGTCAAATACAATGGATAGAACTAATGCAAACATTTGACAATTTGAAGAATGTATTTGTAAAACGAATTTTTGTTACAGCTACCCCAGAAAATGCTCTTGCGTTATACAATATTACTAAAGCACAAATAATTAAACTAAATCCATCAAAAGAGTATTCTGGATTTTCTAAAATTCAATGTACATCTTTCAAATGCGATAGTCAAATACTAAATCTTATAAAACAACAAGTTGCAAGAATAAATAACAATTTGATTAACAATCCTGTTGGAGAAGTAATCTTGTACTGTATAGAACGTAATACTCAAAAAGGAGAATCTTGTCATAATAATGTTGTAGATGTTTTGGCAAATTGTCCAGATCTTGTAAATTGTGTTATTGGAACTTACAATGGTAATGGTATGGTTGTATATACTAATAATGAATTGTTAAAAAAATTACTAAGTAATATTACAGTTGAAACTATATCAAAAGCAGGATACATACGTCAAAAAAATATAAAACCATTAAAAAATAAATGTTTTAAAAAATTTATAGCCTTAGATAAACTGATTACTATTAGGAAATTTTATAGTTTGTGTAAAGAAGCTGGCGCAAAAGTTGTTATAACGATTGGAAAAGACCTTATTAATCGCGGGATTAGTTATGTATCCGAATGCGCTGAAAATCAACTTTGCGCTACAACTTTAATTTACAGGTCTGGTCCAACTATGCATGCTGTTGGAATTAATCAATGTGTTGGTCGTATAACTGGAAATGCTCGCCCAGATTTACAAAGATATCTTTTTTCTTCTTCAAAAGTAATTAGTACTTATAAATCTTATAATATAAATCAACAAAGTTTTTTGAATCATATTGAAAATAATAATATTTCTATCATGTCTAGTGATTTATGGAATAATTTCAAATTCCCTCGGTATATTGAAAAAATTGACAGACCAAATCTTGAATTAACTATCAAGGTTGAACTTAAAGAAATTGAAGAAGTATATAAAGATACACTTGGAAAAATTTATGGTATAAAAATATCCAATCTACAAAAATGGTTTGTAGGAGATTCTTGTAATACTTTGATTGGGTGTATGGCTAGATATTTGTATAACCATCCTGAAAAAATGACAGTTGATGAATTTAGAAATGGTATAGGTTATTGCGATAATGGTGAAAAAACAGTTAACCAATTTATTCACAATATTCATAATGCTAGGGCAGTGAAAACGCAATATGGATTTTTGTGGAAACATGAAGGTAATATTATACAATTCAATAATGATGTTAGAGAGTACATTGTAAATAATATTTTGTAAATAACCCTGTAAATAATATTTTGTAAATAATCCTGTAAAAAAAGCCAATGTATTAATAATATACATTGGCTTTTTTTTATTTTATTTTGTATAATTAAGTATGAAAACTTTTATAAAATGGTCTGGTAATAAATCTAGACATATAAATAAATTTATTAAATATTTTCCTAAAGAATACAATACATATATAGAACCTTTTATTGGAAGTGGAGCTGTATTACTTAAACTTGAACCTGAAAAATGGATTATTAATGACCTTAATAAAGATTTAATTAATATTTGGAATACGGTTAAAAATGATCCAAATAAAATCATTCAACAATTTAAAAAATTTGGAAAAACATTCAAAAGTTTAAATAAAGATAATAAAACTAAAAAATGTAAAAAATTATTAGAGCAATTTCCAAAAGCTTATAATGACAAACGTGCTATTTTATATTTATTAGCTACCATGTGCGCTTTTATGGGTATTATAATTAAAAATAATAAATTCTATTTTGGTAGCTTGGATTTAAATATTTATAATGGCTCTTATCCATTTTTAACAGAAACATATTATAACAATATTTTACAAGTTTCTGAATTTTTAAATGAATCTAACGGAAAGATTTATAATAAGGATTACACATATATTTTAAATAAATCTAAAGATGGAGATTTTGTTTTTATGGATCCGCCATATATTGAAGATCATGACTATCAATTTAATTATAATAAAGATGAAGTGTTGGATAATGCTTTCGTTTTAGATTTATATAAAGAATGTAAAAAACTTGATGGTAAAGGTGTAAAATGGATTATGACTCAAGCAAATACAAAAGATATTCGCAAAGTATTTAAAGAATACAAAATAAAAACTTTTGAAGTATATAGAGCAAATAAAAAAGAATATGTTAAAGAATTAGTTATTATGAATTACTGAACAAATAAAAAACTGAATTTTTTTCACGATTTTATTATACAAATGACTTTGTATATTCTTAACGCTTTCCAAGATGCTTTATCATATTGTGATAATATTCCATTGACCAACAATTCTATACAATTATTGATAGCTGAAAAAAATATATTACATAATATATTAAATGGAGAAATACAACTTGAAGATAAATCTATGATTAGTTTCTTTTTTTTTAGATATCATTTTATCTCTAAAATGATTGACAATTACAATTATAATATTTTATTTGATGATATAATAAACATTTGAAAAACTTAAAAAATTAAAATTGTACATAAGAAAACGCTCTTGTCTTTGGACTTGGGCGTTTTTCGTTTACATTGGTCTTACAAATAAAAAACTGAAAAAAAATCGGCGCTTTAGATTATCGCCTGACTTATATAACTACCAATTATGACTACTCCTTACGATACTTGTAAAATTGTTAAAGCTCTCCGTGTTGCTCTTGATGATTACGAAGACCTTGGCGATCTTGTTGAAATCGTTGGTGATGCTAACAACAAAGCCTACAAGACTATCTTTAAAAATTTAGTAAAATACTTTGACAATGAAGACAATGAAATTGATGAAGACCTTGTAGCTTTGTGGGAAACACTTAAAACTGACAATCCTAAAAAATCCAAAGGATCTGATGACGAATCTGAAGAAAAAGTTAAACCAAAGCCTTCTAAAAAATCCAAAGACGAAGCAAAATCTGAAGGATCTGATGACGAAGAAAACGTAAAATCAAAATCTCCTAAAAAATCTGAAGAAAAAGTTAAAACGAAGTCTCCTAAAAAATCCAAAAACTCTGAAAAAACATTTGAACTTGACGCAGACATTGACTCTTCTGAATTTCCAGATATCGAATTTATTGAACACTTTGATAAAACACAATTATTTGAAATCTTTGGAGAAGACAACTTGAAAGAATTTGAATATGAAGGTGATACTTATCACGAATGGACTTTTACTTTTGAAGATATAGAATTTTCTATCTACTGTTCAGACTTGGATGACGATATGACTTGGATACTTGCTGGAAATACTAAAACTAAAAAAATCGTTAAAGAGTTATATGAAGTGATGAAACTTAAACTTGAATAAATGAACTTGTCTTTGTATATTTGTAAATAAGGAAAACGCTCTTGTCTTTTGGACTTGAGCGTTTTTCGCGTTCAATTTGTTCATAAAAAAACTGAAAAATAAATGGTATTTTCATATTTGTTAAAAAGTTCAAATGGGTCAATATTTTGAGTTCATAAACGCGTCTCGTGGAAACGAAGTTTCAAAAATACCAATTAGTGTATTTGATATCGATTTACCATGGGTTGCTAAATTTGATTCTTTTGAAATTTCAGATATGTATAAAATTTTCAAACAGGTCATCGTTGATAATAAATGGAGTGAAGATGATTCTGTTATTGCGCAAGGAGATTATGGAGATGTTGTCCTTTGGATGGATGTCAAACCAAACGTTTAACCCATTTTCAGACTATATGTAATTGAAGTTGTATATGTAAATAAGAAAACGCTCTTGTCTTTGGACTTGGGCGTTTTTCGCGTTCAGTGTAGCACGAAAAAAAAAACTGAAAAAAAATCGGTGATGTAGAATAACGTCTACTATGTCTGCTTACACTGATAAATTTACTAAAGATCTTGCCGCGTTTTACGAATGGGTTGAAGAAGAAAGCGAACTTGAATTGAAAGAAGATTCGGTTGAAAAATTCCCAGATTTGGATGACATCAATTGGACTAGCGTTCGTGAAAACATTTCATTCGATGAACCTGGTAGAAACAAGCTCGATAATTATATAAAATGTGTTATGGAAGATTTCGTTATATCATTTTCTGGAGAAGATTGTGAAGATTCAAAAGTCATTTCTAAAATGTATAAAGAATATGTTGAAAAGAAAAAACAAGAAAAGAAAGAAAAAAAGAATAAGCCTGTTAAACCAACCCCAACTCCAAAAATTCCAAAATCTACTAAAACACTAACTCCAAAAAAATCAGTTGAAACAATCCCTGAAAAAGATGATCCGATGGATATTGACACAGTCTTGATTGACCACGATGATTTGATATATATTTCAATGGCTATATATGCATTGAAAAAATGTAAAACAAACAAATTAAAAAGTATAATCCATTCGCTGAATACAATAAATACTTCGTACGATTCTGATGATGACAAACCTGTAAAAACTTCTAAAAAACCTGTAAAAAAATCTGAACCTGTAAAAACTACTAAATCTGAAAAAATAATCGAATCTGATGACGACGAACCTGTAAAAACTTCTAAAAAATCTGTAAAAAAATCTAAAAAATCTGAACAAATAATTGAATCAGACGACGAGGATGATGAACCCGTAAAAACTTTTAAAAAATCTGTAAAAAAATCTGAATCAGATAATGAAGACGTTCCAAAAAAATCACCAGAACAAATTATGACTGACTTATTTGACGAACTGAATGTAAATAAAACAGAAATTAATTTGGATGATCTTGGAGATGAAACTGAAGAAGTTGAAAATGACGAGGACGATATAGACGAAGATGAGTTGTTGGAAAACATGGATTAGTTTTAAAAATTGTATTAAAAATTTGTAATGTAAATATGTAAATAGCGAAACGCCCTTGTCTTTGGACTTGGGCGTTTTTTGCGTTATAGCAATATGAAATAAAAAACTGAAATTAAATTTGTATATTTTAAATATCGCCTGACTTAACATTAGCTACAAAATGAACATGACTATTGAAAACTTCAATCTTGCAAAGTCTGAACTCCAAGAATTGTTATCTGAAAAATCTACTTCTGAAAGTGTTAAAAAAATGATCCAAGCTCGTATAAAAGAACTTCAAGAATTTATTTTTAAATACTCGCAATTGAATTCAAATTATAACGATTTTATAAATTATCTTTTTTCTGACAAAATATCTTCAATTAAAAACAAAAAAATAAAAACTTACAATGAAAAAAAAACTCTTATTTACAGTCCTACCCAAGTTGGTAAAACCGATGCTATGATCCGTGTTGTTAAAGATTCTATTTCTCGTGGTATTTCTGTTATCATTAGTAGCGATAACAAAAAAGATCAAATGGATCAACTTGTTAAACGATTGACTTGTGCTACAAATGATGACGCTTTTGAAAAAACTCTTATCGTTATGGTTGGTAGTTCTCTTAATTTTGTAAATTTCTTTGAAGAATACACTGAAAACGAATATACTACTTTTATAATTTGTTGCTTGGATAATGCTTCACAAATTATCAAAGTATATGAAAAAATTATATTAGTATCTGAAGAATCTGATGTTGAAAAATTACTTGTTATACATGATGAAGGTGATATCATAAACAAGTCTCGAAATATTGAATTGGTTGAATCTGGTGTTGCTAAAAGTCATAAAGAATGGATTAACTTCTTTACAAGACTCACTAATAAAAGTGTTTCAATGAAAAGAATTTTCGTATCTGCTACTCCTGAAAATGTTATAGTTCTTCATAAACCTGGACAAATATGGTCTTTGGAAATCCCCGATAATTACATTGGATCAAAAGATATTGATTATCATACTATAACAAACTTTGACAATGATAAAATTGTAAAAATATTGAAAAACGAATATAAACTTCGCAAATCTGAACTTGGTATAATTTTATATGTAGTGGAAAGAAATAAAAATGAAAACGAAGATGAAACTGCTAATCAAAAAAGCGTATTCAATTATCTTAAAAATGTATACAACAAACACATGATGGATGCTTTGACGATTTATAATAGTGATGGAATTACTGTTTCATTTAGATTACAAAAATTTAGAAAACTTTTCATAGAGTATCTTGTAAATAACAAAATCAAATATGATCAAGATGAAGATGTTATCATTATCAAAAAGTCAAAAATGTGCATATCAGACTTTTATAAAATAATTCAAGATATTGGTTGTAGAATGGTATTGACAATTGGAAAAGATCTTATAAGTCGTGGTATCAGTTTTGTAAGTAGTAAAAAAACGAACCCATTGACAGCTACTACTATGATATACAAACCTGGACAAACACTTCACCAAGTGGGACTTTGCCAAGCAATTGGGAGATTGACTGGAACTGCTCAACCAACTTTGAAACGAAGATTATACAGCACAGAAAATGTAGCACATGAATATCTAAACTTTATTAAAAATCAAAAAACTATAATAGATACAATTAAAGAAAATGGAAATGTAGTTGATTCAGACACAATTGAAGAAATAGTATTGGAGAAAAGTAAAAGATCAATTGATAGAAAAAAGTTGAATATCAATAAAGATTTCAAATATTTGGAAGAGAGTTCAAGTGGAAGTGAGACGGAATTTGAAGGAGCGAGCGAAGGGAGAATAGATGGAGTGAAATTGACAAGTTTGAGAAAGTGGGTGAATGATGAATCAGTAGTAGGAAAGATGATTAGATATTTATATGATCAAGATAAAGAAATAAATGCCGAAGAATTCAAAGAAGGAATAGAATATAAAGAATCTATGAAAAATTTAAAAAGTAATATTGACAATGGAAGTAGTCTTAAAGCAAAATATGGAAAATTATGGAGTGCGTTAAAAGATGATAATGAAATATTACTAAATAAAAATATAAGAAAATATCTTGATGATAATGATTTGATTTAAATTTAATGTAATGTAAATATAGTTGTGTAAATAGTTGTAATAAATGTATAATAAGCCAATGTATATTACATTGGCTTATTTTTATTTTATTTTGTATTTATAAGATGAGAACTTTTATTAAATGGCCAGGTAATAAATCTAAACATATAAATAAATTTATAAAGTATTTTCCTAAAGAATATAATACATATATTGAACCTTTTATTGGAAGTGGAGCAGTTTTATTAAAACTAGAACCTGATAAGTGGATTATAAATGATATAAATAAAGATTTGATAAATATTTGGAATACAGTAAAAAACAATCCTAAAAAAATAATAAAAGAATACAAAGAATTTGGTAAAACGTTTAAAAAATTAAGTAAAGAAAATAAAATAAAAAAATGTAGGAAACTTACAATCAATCTAGAAAATATGGAGTATGATAATAAACGTGCAATAATATATATGTTAATGAAATATTGTGCGTATAATGGAGTTATAATAAAAGATAATAAATATATATTTAACGGGTTAGATATGCATATATATATTCAAAATAAATATTTTTTTTTAACTGAATCATATTATAACAATATATTACAAGTATCTGAATTTTTAAATGACTCTAATGGAAAGATTTATAATAGAGATTATAAATATATTTTAAGTAAAGCTCAAGAAGGAGATTTTGTTTTTATGGATCCTCCATATGTTGAGGATCATGATTATGGGTTTGATTACAATAAAGATGAAGTATTAGATAACAATTTTATTTTAGAATTGTATAAAGAATGTAAAAAACTAGATGGACGAGGAATCAAATGGTTAATGACACAAGCAAATACAAAAGAAATTCGTAAAATATTTAAAGAATATAAAATCAAAACTTTTGAAGTATATAGAGTAGGCAAAAAAGATTATGTCAAAGAATTGGTAATAATGAATTATTAATCAGTGAATATGATTATAACTAGGTATTTCGCAAGTCCAATCTAAAGATTTAGTTTAAAAATAAAAAAAGATATAATATAAAACAGTAATGGATATAATTAATTTGATAAATACTGAAAATGACTTAGCAAAAAAACAAGAATATATATTAAAAGCAATAGAAGAATACGCAAAAATATTAAAAGACATCGATATAAGAGACTATTTATTAATAGATTCTAAACCGAAAATATCAAAAGAAGTAGTTGTAGAAGCATTTTATAATACTGGAACATTATATAAAACGATAGCAGAAATAAATAATACAAATAATATAGCAGAATTAAATAAAAATATATTATTAAGAAATGGGACAACAACAAATACAGAAAAAATAGAAGGAATA
>JACCDN010751398.1_pt1 | contig 15061 bp, 7 predicted proteins | sample 7441691 | NCBI WGS metagenome assembly JACCDN01 (sample SAMN15323439, study PRJNA562643) | freshwater metagenome | isolation source: river surface water | place: USA:Blue River Watershed | collected 2017-08-16
CGGACATATTGCCCGAAGCTTACATTCAGGAATTTTCCAAACTCACCGACTCCGTCCCTCCTTTTGAATTCAGCGAAGTGAAGTTGATTCTCGAAAGAGAATTTGGTGAGCCCGTGGATCAGCTTTTTAGTCAACTCGATCCACGCCCATTAGCCGCCGCGAGCATCGCCCAAGTTCATGCAGCGCAAGTGCGAGAGACCGGAGAGCAAATTGTTCTCAAGATTCAAAGACCCGGAATCAACAAAACTGTTCAAACCGATATTCAAATCTTATATCGGCTCGCCTCAGCGATCGAGCGGCTGCGAGATGATTTTAAACTGCTCAATCTCACTGCCATTGTGAGAGAGTTTCAGCGTTCGATTAACGAAGAACTCGATTTTACTCTCGAGGCTCGCAATATGGACTTTTTTGCCCGCAACATGAGTGGTCATGAGGGGGTCATCTTCCCGCATCCTCTCTGGACCTTTACGACCAAAAAAGTTTTGGCCATGAACAAAATGGAAGGGATCGCTCTCGCGCAACTCAAAGAGATCCCCTCCGGTGTCGATCGCCATTTTTTGGTGGAGTCGATCGTGACATTCTTTTTTGAAAGTATTTTTTATCACGGGATATTTCATGCGGACGCTCACGCGGGCAATCTCCTCTTGCAGTCCGAGGGCCGAGGTCGATTGGTACTTTTGGATTTTGGTCTTTGCGGAACTTTGGGATCAGACTTGCGTGGAAAGCTTTCTAAGATTTTTTTGGCACTTGTGTCCCAAGACTTTGAGAGCCTCGCTCAGACTTATGTGGAGATTGGGGATTTTGGCCGGAGATTTTCGGTCCGTGACTTTACCAACGACATCAAAGACTTTTTACGTCCACAACTGGGCCGCCCTCTCAAGGAGATTCAGCTCGGCGAGCTTCTTTTGGATTCCACTCGTATCGCCCGCAAGTATCAGGTGCGCGTGCCCAGAGATTTGATTTTGTTTTATCGCTCCATCATTACTCTCGAGGCCATCGGACGCAAATTGGATCCGGACTTTGAATTCATGGCGTATGGCCAAAAATTCGCCAAGAATTTGGTACGCCGTAGATTTACTTCGGACGAGCTCCTCAAAGATCTGTTTAAGACATTTGACGGCCTCCGCAGCCTCGGCACTGAGCTGCCTTCTCAGGTGCGTCACATTGTGCAGCGTCTCGAGAGTAGCGAGGGCGGACTTGGATTTTCGCAGGAGGCGCTTGTTCAATCACTCAAAAAGATGAGTTTGATCCAAAACCTTTCGAGCCTGACGGGACTTAGCTTTGTAGGTTCCGCGGTTTTGAGCGCTCTGAGACCAGGACATTTTTTTGAGGTTCCCGCTTGGATCATTTCAACACTGCTTTTGGGGACTCTCCTCTTTGTTTTTTTGAAACCCACGAAATAGCCACTCCTGAGATAGAAGTCTTGGGGCCCGTCGGCTTTTTGGTTATGATGACGGCATGTTTGCCGCGCTCAGCGCTCTACTGCTTTTGACATCTCCCTCGGACCAACTCGAACTCGGTTGGGGAACAAAGGATTCTCAGTTCTTTTTTCATGCGCCTCCTGATCCTGTAAATGTACGAACGCTCAATTTTTTCTTTCCGGTCGATGAACATTTGCTTCTTCCCTGTGTGATGCCGATCGAAATCAAGATTGCCTATAATTCATACTCCGGAGATATGAGCTCTTTTGGAGAAAAGTGGACTTTCAATCACAACATTCGCGTCTCCAAAGATGGCAGCCAACTCAATGTGCTCGAGGGCGATGGATTCTTAAACACCTTTACTAAAGAGCGAAACCTCGAAGAAGCCAAGACGGCTCAGATCGAAAGACTCATAATTGCTCAAAAAAAGGCGGATGTTCAGAGCGGAGGGCTCAAGCAATCCCAGGTCTATGACGAACTCAAACGTCGCTGGGCAACGGATGAAAACTTCAGAGAGCAAGAGGCCGCGCGCCTCCTTGCGGGAACTCAAGTGACCACACCGGGCACCTATTATAGTTTTGCCCGAGGGCTCACCACTCTCGAGATGAAGCCTGATGGCACCTATGAACGTCGATTCCAAAACGGATCGAGAGAGTTTTTTAATAAAGAAGGGCGAATCATCCGCAGCGAAGATCGCAACGGAAACAACATCACGTATTCGTACCAAGGTGAGCTCCTCAATCGAATCAACGATATGTGCGGACGATCAGTCACATTTTTTTATCAACCCGATCCAGCGCAAAAGGGACTCATCGCAAGACTCGAGGACAGCATCGGACGCAAAATTGTTTATTCATTTACCTCTCAAAAACGGCTCAAAAGTTATCAGGATACAACGGGCCGAAAAATGGAGTTTGAACATGATCGTCAGGGAAACATTACAAAGATATCGTCGAGCCGCCCGGGCAAAGAGCCCGAATCCATCGCCCTTACTTATAATGCTGATTTCGAAGTCACAGCTCAAAAGGGACCGGGCAACAAAGAGACTCGCTACAAACGCAGCTTTGTCGCCAATAACAAAAATCATTCCATTACCGAAGTGACCAAATTTGAAGGCACCGTGATGACGGGCCGAGAGCTTCATGAATTTAAAGTGAAGGAATATGAAACCGTCACCAAATTCAACGACAAGGGCAAAGAGGTCTCTCGCGAAACCAAGACGATTTCTAAAGAGACGGGTTATCCTATTTCGATTCTCGATGGTGACGGCAATGGCGATAAGTTTGTGTACGACGGCAAATCAGGTCGCCTCATGAGTCGCCAGTCGGTACCGGGTGGCGACGGGATGCAATTTGAATACGAAGAGCGCTGCGATCAGGTGAAAAAGATTTCGATGATCAAGCAAAATAAGCCTGAGACAATGCTGACTTTTAAATTTGATGAGCACTGCAATCTTAGAGAGGCCGAAGAGACTGCCAACGGAAAACAAAAAACATGGATTGCTCTTGAGTATCTCAAAAATGGAAAGCTCTCGTTTCTCAAAAACAAAACGACAAAGCAGGAAATCGCTTTTACCTATTGGACCTACGGTAAGCCCGAATCCATCACCCTCAAAGACGTTGGCACTTTGCGTGTAACGTATCAGCCTGCGGGGGAGATTGATAAGGTAGATACATTCCCACACGGCGAAGGCCAAAAGCGCTTTAAGGATATGGAAAAGGCCAAATACCAGTCAGCTATTTTGGCCGAAGTCCGCATGACTCTCGACGAAATGCTCAACTATTTAAGGCCAGCGGGCCTCAATATTGGCCTCTAAGCGCAATATCTTAGAATTTCCGTTCAATTCAGCCGCAGGGTTCTGCTAGAGATTGGGTCTGTTTTTTGCAGGACTGATCGGAGAGGACTCTCCGGATCATGGATCGGAGCGTAGCTCAGCCTGGTAGAGCGCTTGTTTCGGGAGCAAGAGGTCGCTGGTTCGAATCCAGTCGCTCCGATATACTTTGCAAATGTCTACGAGACAAATGGTCCTGACCGCAGAGGACAGCGCCCTGATTCAAAAGTTTCTGAGTGCGATTGATCTGCGCGCAGCTCTTCAGATGCAAGACGTTCGCTTTCAACTCGCTGAGCAAAGAAGCTTAAGACTCAAAGATGAAGACATCCGTACCCATCAAAATCTCGACCCCGCCGTCGTCAAAAACGCTCTTGAGCACAATCTCGCTCAAATGAAGAAAGCGGCGAGCATTGGTCGCTGTGATTTTTTGATCAATGTTTTGAGATCCGTCGAGTATGTGGCTCGAAACATTCCACATCATCAAGTGCTCTCAGTGGGTCCTCGAAACGAAGCCGAATTGTTTTATCTTCTCTCACTCGGCTACTCCGTCTCGCAAGTTCATGGACTGGATTTGATTTCATATTCTCCGATGGTCGATTTGGGCGATATGCACCAGATGCCTTATCCAGATGCTTCGTTTGATGTAATTATTTTGGGCTGGGTGGTGAGTTATTCCAAGGAGCCGGAGCGACTCGCTCGCGAGATTATGCGCGTCGCTCGAGCAAAGGCCGTCATTGCCATCGGCACAGAGTATGACCCTCATACACCGGCTCAAATCAAAGCGTCGGGCACACTCCTCAGCGATGACTGCCCTGTTTTTAAGCATACGGATGAGTTTTTGAGGCTCTTTGAGGGCAGGATTCAAACTGTATATTTTCGGCACGATGTCACTGAGGACCGAAAAAATGACTACTCAAATATCATGACTGTCTTTCAGTTAAAGTAATTGAGCCTTCTTGCAGAACAACCCCCGCCATGCTTTGCTGTGGTGCCAGATCACGCGGGATTGGCGGAATGGCAGACGCGCTAGGCTTAGAACCTAGTGGGGTAACCCGTGGGGGTTCGAGTCCCTCATCCCGCAAACTTCTTAAAATACATTTAAACGGAAATTCAGAAACTACCATTTCACCAGTCTAAGATTTTTTTGCGGCAATACCTGCAATTTACCTGCAGAGATTTCTCTTGGAATGTTTTGTTCGTTGCTTGGATGACCAGTTGGGCTGGTCGTTGGATTGAAAGTCTCCATATTTGCCTTCGACCTCAGGTGGTTGTCAGCAAGATGTGCATAACGAGTTGTTACTTCCACCGAACTATGTCCGAGCAGATGACAAAGATCGTAAAGATTTCCGCCTTTCATCATAAAGTGACTTGCGAATGTATGTCTCAGTTGATGAAAAGTGATTTGTCTTACCCCTGCTTTCACACAGTCCCGCTGAAAGGGATTGAAGATTCTATCCTTTGAAAAGATGGAAAATTCCAAGTAGCCCTTCCTAGATTTTATAACGGTAGAGATGTACTTTGGAGGTTGGACGCCACAATCTTCTAACTTTTATCGAAGAAATGATTGTTTATCTTTTGCAAGATCATCTGCATCCCATGATGATGATTTATGAAATTCCGGAAGCTAATCGTGATCCGTCTATCCCTAGAAGATTTCGAATTGGTCTCAAACAAAGCATACAGTTCTCTGGCGCGTAGCTCTGGTAAGAATATAGGCCAAACACAACTGCGGCGCCTTCTCCCCATAATCGGCTTAATAGTCCCAAACCAACCCAAAATTTGGCGTTTACCAGTATATTTTCCTTGTAATATCAAAAGGTTAAATAACCTATTTAGGCATATAAATTGCACTTAAAAGCTATCGGGAATAGCTGGTGAGCGGGGAACTTTTTTGGAGTTCCTTTGAAGCGTAGTTTGTTCAAATTTAGTTTCTTCATTTTTGGCTTAGTAACAGCTTCAGCCTGCCCCATTTTTCTATCGGCCCAACCCGGTCCTGGCGCACATTCTCCGACTTCAGAACAATTTAATCCCGAATATCGGCCAGAATTTTTTGATCAACAGAGAGAGTTTCCAAATTTATTCCTACCCGAAGAATACAGAGGAAAGTCTCGAGATGAAATTCCTAAAAAGGTTCTTGAGACTGCGCGCGAGAATCTTTCCAAGGCGCTTCAATCTGTGTTTGAAAGGCTTGTAGTTCCTGTCGTGCCTGAAGGCAGTGAGATCTTAGTCCAGGTAAGATATTTTCCTTATCTCAGAGAAAAATTGGGAGCTGGCGTTAAAATAATGCCGTCAGGTGGAGTTGTACGCTCTGCTATCGGCTACCTTTACCAAGAGCTTTATGATGGCATGCTTAAAATTCCTCCCACTTCACCCGAAGAAACTTTGGCAAAAATTATTTCCGATAAAGGCGATATAGCGGGCTATAAACTTCGCGGCTTAGGAAGTGATTTCGATATTCTAATGGAAACATCCACAGGAAATTTTTCAGAAGCAAAAAGACAAGTTCTTAAAGTGACACACTCCGCTGAATCTGCCTTTGGCGCTCGAAACATTGAGGGAGATTTTAAACGAAGTTTATTTACCGTTGGCGATGTCAAAGAATATTCAGAGCAAACTAGCCGCTCTACAAGTCAGGGTGGTTCGGCTATCGATTTTTTAGCTTTCGATTTGGAAAAAGGAAGTTTTCGAGAGCCGCCAGCCCAACTTGATATTGTAAATGATCTTATTTGCGGCCTCTTCCAGTATCTACCCCCAGAGAGCGAGGGAAAAGTTGAAGATTGGACAAAGCAAACTGTTCGAGGAATTCGCCCACTGATCGAACTTCCATTTCTAAGAGTTAAAGACGAGCGCCAATTTAGAATTGAACTAGAGCGATTAAAGATCGCTCTCCAAAAAGGAGAAAACATTTCAGATAAAGCTTTCGACCAATTTCAAAAAATGATTCGCAACATTAGAAACGGAGGCGGGCACAATCGCATCTACCGAGGAAAACCTGGAAGTCTTGAAGCTCTCATTCTGGAGGTAAACGACCTTGTGCAAGCGAAAGGCAAAAGAGGAATTCCAGAATATGCAGATTCATTTCGTCTTGAAGTAAGAGATCCGGTAGCGAAAACTGAATTAAGGGGCATCCCTAAAGAACTTCTAACGCCAATTGATAAGTTTATTGAAACCCGAACAACAAATGGCACGGTTTATCATGGCACCCCTAGCGTCGATAATGCGCTGGCTATTTTCCGTCAGGGGTATTTTTTAAGTGGTGGCCATAATGATCAGGGTGGTTCTGCGGAAGGAACAGCTATTTATACTGGGGTAAGCCCCAATAGCGCAAAAAACTTTCCTGATGGAGTAACAATAGAAGAAAAAATTCGACGAGATCCAAGAATTAATATTTTAGACTTGAGTAAAGTGGGCGATCACTCGGCCATTGTTGCTATCAGAGAAAAGGCTCTTAAAGATGGAAAAAATTTCCATCAGGCTCTTATTCGTGAACATGGAATTGACATCTTATTGGGAGGTGCAAACCTCATACTTAATGCTGAAATTTTTGAGAAAACCCACGATTTAGGAATGGTTCTTAAAGCATTCACTTCTCAATTTGTAGATCCAGAAGCATCACTTGAAACTCGTTTAAAGTCTTATGAGGTTTTCATAAAGCTATATCCTTATGCGCAAGCTTTGGGCCTTGAAGATATTCCTAAAGTTGTATCACCTCTCGAATTTGTGCGCATGCTTGGTCCTCGTATGAAAGAAATTGAAGCCAAAACTGCAAATCTAGAAGCAAGGCGAGAAAATCTTGCAACAAGGTTAATCCAATCACAACCAAGCTTGTTTTATACCGCCCAGAGAACTGATATGTGGCACGGAAGAACTCCGGAATTATTTCACTTGGTAAATTTTGGTGATGAGAGGCGCATCGATGATCGTACTTTAAGAGCAGAATTTATAGATATTTGCAGTTTAGTTGAAGAGCGAAGAACGCTTAAAAATGTTTTAGATATGGTTCGCAATACTGATTTGCTGGGATTTATACAACAGTATCCCAATGAGATTAGTGCCCAGGATTTTCATATTAATCTTACCTATCTAGGTGGCCGCCGGTGGGAAGTGGAAGAAGATCTTTCAAATAACGAAAGACTTACTTGGTCTATCATTCAAAAAGTTGTTTCTGGAGAAGGTCTGACTGAACCTGAATGGAAAATCGTAGCTAGTATGATTCGCCTCCAAATTCCTACAGAAGCCTTTGGAATCATATTCAGTTCTAGCAATAAACAGCTGAGAGAGAGAATTCTAAGCGAAATAAAGAATTTACCTAACGGAGGTGCTGAGCTTGTTTTGAGAATTTTAAGACCTAGCAGTGCTCTATGGTCGACAAGAGATGGAAAACAGGAAGCAGAGAGAAATTCAATTCAGGATTCGGCACGTGGATGGTTAAGAAGTGCTATGCATAAGGATCAAGTATGGCGCTCTCAAATTCGAGATTACATTCGTAATCTTACAGGTTCCCATCAAGAACTCGGTTCAGCCTATGAGAGTTATCCTTGGGATCTGAAGGATGCTAAGGCTGTATCTCTGCTTCAAGAAGCTTACGGCAATCAAGAAGTAAAAGAGCAGGCTCTTGATGATGTTCTTATTGAACTCAGAAAAATGGGGCTTGGCAAAGGAACTGACTCCTTAAAAACACTCAAAACTAATTTAGATTCTATTAACGAATCTATGATTAAAGACGAAGCGCTTCGGCTTCGATTTCTAAAAGCTAAAAATGATTACTTACTAAGCACACACGTAGCACCTTATCATATCGAGCGCTTGAGAAATAAAAACCCACAGGAAATAGACAAACTCTTTGACCCTTCTCGAATAGAAACAAATCCCAGAGAATCTGAGCCGTATATCAATTCATCTCATGTAGAAGAAATAAATAAAGCCGAACAAAACAGAAAATTGGCTGAAGATGTAACAAAGACTTCGGCAAAAATTCGAGAACTTTTACAGCAACCGCTCAGACAGCAGGCTGCTTCTGCATTGGGTACTCTTCTTGGTGCTGAGGGTAGAACTAGGACACTAGCTCTTAATAGAATTAAACAGTGGTCAGAAAAAGATGATCCCCTCGTGCTCACCGCTCTTTTACGTGATTCTTATCGTCCCAAAGAGGTCCGCGATGTTGTATTAGAAGTTTTACAAAGACCCAATGTAAGGCAAAAGGCTCGGGATCTAGCTCAGATTGCTTTTGAGGCGGGAGAAGAAATTTCATTTACGTATATTATTGAAAATTTTCCTTGGGATCTCGAGAAGGATGTTGAGCTGCTAAAAAAATGGGACAAACAAGTCAAAGAAGAACAAGCCGAAGAACGAAAAGAACGACTAAAAGATCGTCTTTGGATGGAGCAACGCTCTCTTTTTACTCAGCAGAGAGAAAATTTGTGGCAGGGTCACATTCAAGGAGTTCTTGAAATAAATCCGGAAAACATTGATTCTCGTGAATTAAGACAAGAACACAATGATATTGATAAAGCCAACAGACGACGACAAATGCTCAGACAAGCCATCCATGCTATATGGAATAATGATCCATTAAACATCATAGAAACATTTCCTGAATACGTTGATGCAAATGATTTAAGATTTTATGGAAAGTATTTAGGAAATTTTCAGTGGCAGCTGGGTAGCCCCACCTCTAAGGGCAAGCAGCTTTTTATGGAGCTCGTAGAAAAAGTTCGATCTCGAAAGGAACTTACCGAACAAGATTGGAAGATTGTTCGAATATTAATCCAAGAAGGCGGAGTTCAGGATCAATTAGGAATTCTTTTCGCAGTAGCGGACTCGAAACAGTTAGCTAAATTTCTAGATAAAATAGCCAAACCACATTCATATAGCACTAAACTTATTTTAGAGATTTTACACCCAGAACATCACCTTTGGGCTGTTAATTCCGGAGCCCAGGAGAACGAGCGAAATCAAGTAGAAGGTCGAGTAAGGGCTGCAGTACTTGGAAAAATTAACAAAGATGCAAATTTAAAAAATTTATTACGAAAGTATATTATAGATATACAAGGCACTCGATGGGATTTCATCGGGGCTTATCGCAGTTATCCGTGGGATCTAAACGATCCTGAAGATGTCCGAATTCTAAAGGCAACTCAAGAAGACGCCGAAAAACATGAAAAAGAACTCGAGAGTGTTTTGATTGAACTACGAAAACTCGGCCTAGATAAAGAAGGGCACGCGCTCAAAGATTTAAAAGATAATGCTGATTTCATAAATCTTGAAATGATTAGTGATCCTGTCCTGCGCTCTAGGGTTGAATTAGCGCGTCGAAATTATCTTATGAGCCACATAGTAGGCCCGATGGTTTTGAGGCAATTAGCTGAGCAAAATCCAGTTCGCACTAAAGAGGTTTTTGGATTTACAAATCCAGACTCCGAGTCTGCTCAATTGAGAATTGATTCGGATGCTGTCAGACAACTTAATGACGGAAAACTCGAGAGTGAACATTCCGAATCTATACGCAAACTTCTAAACTCCCCTATTAATAAAAATTCAATAGATGCTTACAACGATCTTTATAAAAGGACCGGCCGTTCAAGAGAATTAGTTGTGCGACGACTGCAACGATGGAGTAATACCGATGATCCGCTGGCATTGTTAGTACTCTTACAATCTGCTGAAGAAAATTCCGCACAGATACTTGAACTCATTAACCGCAAAGATTTAAGAGATCGGATCAAGGGCCGCCTAAGAGAAGCATTTAATGAAGGTAACCGAAATGACTATCGCAATATTTTTAGCGCGTTCCCATGGGATCTCGAAAAAGACAGAGCATTTTTATCTGATCTTATCGAGACTGTTAATTCTTACGAAATTGAAAAACGAGAAAGTATATTACGGGAAAAACTTTGGATCGAACAGCCGAGTCTATTTTTAAAACGGCCTCATGATCCTTGGTTTCTTTTATCGCCTGATCTACTTGAAGTTACAGGATGGGATGGTGAACATATTTTAAACCCGAAAACACGCGAAGAACTGCGAGAAATTCGAAAATTGAGAATTCGCTCAGGCATGGTAAGCGAGGGTTTAGAAGCTATTGTGCGTAGAGATCCTCAAAGCTTAATCGATCACTTTCCAAATAAAGCAGATGTTAGAGAACTTAGATTCAATGGCAACTACCTTGGCAATGGCCATTGGAATCTAAAGGAGAACGCGTCTCAAGCCACTAAATTGTGGGCAAATATTCAACACAAGGTTTCCGAGCACAAAGTACTAACAAATGCTGACTGGAGAGTAATTGATGTCGTGATTAGCAAACCAGATGTTCAGACCCTCCGCCCTCTCTTCGCATTTGCAAATGATGAAACAAGAAAAGTTTTATTTGAAAAATTGAAGCGTTCAACAGATGGCGGGGCCCCTTTCGTTCTTTTAATTTTAAGACCCGATAGCACCATTTGGAATATCTCAAAAGACGAACAAAAAGCCGAAAGATCTGAACCAGAAGAGAAGTTGCGCACATTGCTTAAAGATGAACTCGCTAAAGATTTAAACTGGCGAGACAAAGTACGAGATCATATTGCCACTCGGCGAGGACCAACTTGGTATATTACTCCTGGATTCGTTAGTTTTCCCTGGGATCTAAATAATGAAGCAGATGTTCGTCTACTAAGCTCAGTTTACAAAGACTCAGAGAGAAAAGAAGTTGAACTAGAAGAGGTTATAAAAGAATTACAAAAAATAGGGCTAGGCGATAAATCTACTACTCTGAGTGATATCAAACACAAAATCGATGGACTTAACGTAGAAATAATTCGAGATGAAGCCTTGAGAGCAAGATTTTTAAGAACAAGACAAGCTTACATGCTGTCACATGACGTCGCTCCTCAAATTGAAGCTACACATAAAATTTCAAAGGCAGGTGTTGAGAAGGCGACGGTAAAATTGAAGAGCCCAGATTCAGAACCACTTCATGCCCTTGTCGAAGCCTGCAAACGTGGAGACTTAACTCCTCACCCCAAACCATAGCTAATTCTCATACCTGCAAAATACTTGCGACTAAAAAGTGCGCCTTGGAAGCTCTAAGAATAAAGGGAATAGAGACGGTGAACGCGACTATTACAGAATATAGTTTGAATGGAAAATATCGAACGCATACGACGTGTACTACATAAATTCACCTCCTTAGTTTGATCTCTTAGAACCTAGTGGGGTAACACGTGGGGGTTCGAGTCCCTCATCCCGCACTTCCGAATTCACAGATCTTAAGGCCAATCGCCTTGGTCTAAGAATTGCATAGTTCATCGGTACGATGCTTCGCCTCGGCAAGGCCATACTGTTTTTTGCGTTCATCCAATCGTTTTTCAGAGTCAATGCTGAAGAACTTCCTGCTTCGTCCGATACTCCTGAAATCAATCTCTCTCGATGCAAGGCTTTGCTGGGACGGTATGGCGAAGTCCGACAAAACGGACTCAAACCAGCTCGGCTCGAGCTCTGGAGCCCTCAAGCCTCGACGCTCTTGAGCCTCCGATGGTTTGGCGCAGATTCAACTTTTGCATCGGCTGACTTTGATGTGACGCAAGCCGGCACCTTCAACGATGAGCGAAAGCCACCAGGCACTCCCAAGGGTAGCAGTCTTTTAGAAGCCGAGGATTTACGTGTACGATTCTCAGAGTCCGGAAGGACATTTACTCTTCAGTACGAACTTGCGAGATCATTTCGCGCGGGCCGCTCTCCATTTCCGAGTCGAATCTCAAAATTTTTTAGCCTTCGATTTGAGGGTGAACTTCTCCATCTTGATATCAAAACCTCGCTTCGCGAAGGAGGAATGTTGAATCGACGGCTTGATCCGATGTTCAGTGTCGACCATCACGGGACCTACCGCTATCTAGGTCCGCTGATTCCTGAGTGACTCCCTCAAAAAATTTCTGAAGGGAATCCCTGTCTCAGAGAACTCCGATACAATCGAACCTAATCAGTTCAAATCACACAGGTTTTTTTGGGGGGGATGGGCACAAGATTTGCTAATGATCAGGGGATGGGCAGCTTCTTTTCAAAACGGTTAGTTTGGTTCCTCTTTGCGCTGAGCACATTTGGCCTTGCTAATACTGTCGCGCAACCTCGTCCTTCAAGCACAGATCTCGCTACACAAATCGATGTGACTCGAAAGCAGATAAGAGATTTTGAGCACAGGGGCCCAGAAGGCAGGAAATTTGCTAGATTGCTTCGCCCCTACTTCGAGCAGAGCGCCTCCATCAGCCTTAATAATGCGGAATTCAACGATGTCTTTGATGGGATCGGGCTCGCATCTACTCTGTCCAAACGAACCATCACTTCTGCCGACCTAGCAACCCTTCTTCCCCATTTTCCTAACCGTTTTGTCGGCGATCGAGGTTTTTGGCTGATTACAGAGAGACTTAAACTCTTTCCTCCCTCGCTCGCATCAAGCTCGGAGAGACTCGCTTATCTCAAAGTATTAGAAGATCTCATCAGATTTTCGAAAAATTTTGTCGATTCAAGTTTAAATCAAGAACTGACCGAACTCTTCGTCTCAGAAGCGACGCGCATGTTTGATCACCTCCCTCCAGAGGCAACAGCCAAAAAGCGATTCTATGATAGTGCGATCGCGGCATTGAATGATGGCACAAAGCCTTTGTTTACCGGAGTTTATTACAGGTCATTAGGAATCGACACGACGAAGCAAAATTATCTGTCCGGAGCGAACCAACTCCTGCTGCCCAAGGGTGATGTGTCTCTAGCTCAGGTAGATAGTTTAGCGAGCTTGGCTTTTCATCACGGATCAATGCCCATCGACGATTTAGTAAAAAACGCATTAAACGTGCGCACCAATCACCGGGCAAGTCTCACATTCGAACAAGCACGAGACTTTTGGGCAGAACTCGCAGCATCACTTTATAACACTCGAAAGGCTGAAGTGTCTGAGGCTTTTATAAAGCTCATTGATCGGGCTGACGCTCATTCTCGGTTATCTATCGCCGCCGCCTTTGAGCCTTATCTTGCAGAAGCAATCTTTGCCGCACCTAAACAAACCCAACTAGACGTTATGGTGAGATTCTTTCGCGCTGCAAAGGATCCGCTCGATGACTCTTTTGCCGAAGAAGTGCAGAGAACAGTAAGACTGGCAAAAATGAAGCCAAATCCCACTCGTGTCGGAGAGATCTGGCAGAGTGAGCCCCACGATCCTTATGGACTTAGAACTCTCGCGTTCATGGACGATAGGATTGTGTTTAGCCCTCACTGGATCAAAGAAAACGTCGGAGTGCTTTTTAGGCACAATGTTTTGAGCGCAGTGAACTACAAAGGGGGCCTTGACGATATCCCCGCTGATATTGCCGAACTGGTTCTGACCAGAAATGCATTTGCAAATGAATTGAGAATCGAAACAACGAACGGCGTGAGACGGCTCGTGTATAGACCAGAATCGAAAAGCTTGAGACAGGCCGAAATACTCGCTCGAGCGCATCCCAAATTGCTCTCCACTGGAATGACCATCGCTGCCATGGGTGGCTTAGCGGCGTTTTACGGATTAACCCTCCCATTTATGATAGAAAAGTTTTCTTTAGTGCCTCCCGCGCAAATGGCAGAGGTCCAACAGGTATCCGCTTATGTAGGACTCACCGTAGGAGTTGCCTTAGGTGGGATTTGCTCACAGATATTGGGCGAATTCGCATCGAGAAGAGCCAATCAAAATCTACCAAAGCCAAAGACGCCGCCTACACTATAAAATCCGGTCTGATTTATTGGTTCCAAGTTTTGCCCGTGTCTTTGCGAGACACAGTCTGTGTCTTATGAGTTTGACGTTCCCTCCAAACTCAAATATCCAAGTCACTAATGATTATTGGACAGCAACAGATTGAACTTCGCGAAAGGCTGCAGACGGAACTTGTAGATCGGTGCAAACGAAATCCGCGGTATTCACTGCGATCCTTTGCACGCTTTCTCTCCATAGAGCCCTCAGCATTGTCAAAAATACTTAAAGGCAAGAGACGAATTTCAGAAGCCACTCACGAAAGGCTCAACCAAAGACTGGGATGGAAGCCAGAGATCCAAGGAGAGTACCGAGATATTAGCTTGGACTTTTTTGAAGCGATTTCGAATTGGTATCACTTTGCGATTCTAGAACTCACCTCGCTCAAGACCTTCAAAAGTGATTCTCGCTGGGTCGCCGCAAAGCTTGGAATCACCAGTATCGAAGTCGACCGTGCCATCGAAACACTGCAGCGTATCGGATTCTTAAAGATCGACCGTCGGGGAAACTGGAAGGATGTCTCGGGTTCGGTGACCACGATAAAGAACGCGTTTACACACGCAGCGTTTCGCAAACTTCAAACCCAGATTCTCAATCAAGCCCTCAATGCACTCGAAAGCATTCCGCTAGAACTGCGCGAACAATCTGCTATGACCATGGCCATTGATTCTCGCAAACTCGATGCCGCCAAAGAGCGCATCAAAGATTTTCGTCGTTCGCTCTGTGCGTTTTTGCAGTCAGGCGAGCGAGACTCTGTCTATCAATTAAGTATTTCGATGTTCCCCGTGAGCAAAGAAGCAATTCGACCGAAAAAGAAGGAGCAATAAACAATGAAAACCAAAGCCTTATTGACAGCCACGATGACCGGGATTTTTGCATCGTTATGCAGTTCGCTTTACGCGGGCAAGGAGTCTCATGGAGGGGATCTCGTCCTCTGTGCAAAATCGTCAGAAAATTCTTACGAAGGTCTTTATTCATTGGACTACTTGGTTGGTAGTCTTCAACTCTCTCAGAGCTACCCTCTCGACGAAGCCAAGATTCAGCACGATGTGCTTGATC
>JACCDN010114456.1_pt1 | contig 15057 bp, 13 predicted proteins | sample 7441691 | NCBI WGS metagenome assembly JACCDN01 (sample SAMN15323439, study PRJNA562643) | freshwater metagenome | isolation source: river surface water | place: USA:Blue River Watershed | collected 2017-08-16
CGATCGGAACCGTTACAGGCTTAGCAGCTGAAGCAGATTTAATGACTAAAGACGGAGATGTTGAGCATTTAGATGCCATTTTGACCGTTGACTCAATTGCTGCAATTTCTGGTGGTTTAGCTGGAACATCTTCAAACACTGCTTATATTGAATCTGCATCAGGCATCGGCGACGGTGCTCGAACCGGCATCGCAAGCCTTGTAACCGGTTTGATGTTTTTGCTTGCCATGTTTATTGCGCCTCTAACAAAGATGGTGCCTTACGAAGCAGCCGCACCAGCTTTAGTTGTGGTTGGTTTCTTAATGATGACCCAAGTAGCGAAAATCAACTTCAGTGACTTTGCGATTGCTATACCTGCGTTTTTGACCATAATTCTGATGCCGTTTACCTATTCCATAACGAATGGAATAGGCGCAGGATTAGTTAGTTTCGTTGTAATCAAAATTGCTCAGCGTAAAACAAAAGATGTTCCAGCACTGCTTTGGATTATTGCTGCCGCTTTTGTGGTTTACTTTGCTGCTCATCCACTCAAAGAATTATTGCTAAATTAAAACTATAAGGTATCAGAATTAATCCAACTTAAATTAGTTTTCTCTTCTAGAACTTGAATGTTCCTGTCTGAGTGATTTCTGGTAATTACGGTTTGCCTTCCAACTTTAATAAATCTTTTTATTCCGGTCACGCCTAAATGATCTGCAAAGCTAGGATTCCAACAACCGCTAACTGCTAAGCATTTTTTCTTAAATGCTAATCTGGCCAGAAAGTTGAAAAATTCTTTTGTAAGATTTGGATTTTTTTCGGCTACTTGGAAATCTAAAATTGCTAACGTCGGGATGTGTTTTAGTTTTACTCTTCGGAGTACAGCCCACCCAATGACCTTCCCTTTTGATTTAATAGTTAATTGGTAATAACTTGTGGATGGTCTGCTTAATCTCCAACTTAAAAATTTGTTGGAGTACCTTGTTCCCATTTTTCCGAGCAGATCATGGCTTTGTTGCACCTCAGTAAGAAATTTTAAATCTTCAACCTCTAAGTCGCACCCGGATTTAAACACGATTTCCATGTCTGTTTTGTTTTTGCGATTGCACCTTATTAAAAAAAATGGCGATGTTATAAAAATTGGCATTTCAAATCTTATTTCCCAACCATTTTTAAGATGGCCGGGCATGACTGCTTTCCTAACTGGAAAACCTATGGTTAAATCAAAGCCTTCGTTTGATATTTCCGAATAAACCATTGAACTTGTTTTTGAAAATATGCCTTGCTTTTGAAACTTAGGATTAGTGAAAACATCACATACCACTCCTATTTTCAATTCCGAACTTAATGGCATATCTATAACTCCGTAGCCACCAAGAATCTCTTGAGTATTCTCTTGATTTGTAACCCAGTATGATCCATGATGACCTTCACGAAAAAATTTCCATTCTAGTAATGGACGAATTTCTTTTTTCGGAATCTCTGGAAATGCATGACTGTATGTTTCAACTAGTTTTGGGGTTTGGGTGCCAAAAACTTTACGAACTTCCACGATTATTGTCCACCGGTTAAAGTGATTATTGAACCGTTAACATAATCAGTCGCATCGTCCATTAAAAATTTTAGCAGTGGTATCAAATCTTCAATATTTCCGAGTCGCTTTTGTGGATTTTCTGACTTAATCTTGTCAATTAATTCGGCAGGAACGTGGCGAATCATGCCAGCATTGAAGTAACCTAGGCGGATTCCATTAATTACTACATTAAATTTTGAAAGTTCTTTGGAGCTTAATTTGATAAAAGTCTCTAACGCACTTTTAGTAGTTCCGTATACGCTCGTTCCATTCAATTGATTTGTTGCAACAACACTGGACATCAAAATTAGGCGAGTACTTACTTCTTGCTTCTTACGCTCGGATATAGCTTTAGTTAAATTTATTGGCCCTAACAGATTCACGTCAATTAAATTTTTAAGTTCAGATTCATTTAGCTTTACCAGAAAACTCTGTTGAGAAACACCAGAAAAATCAATCACAGTTTTAATAATCAAATCTTCTTTTTCAATGACCTCGAGTAGTGAACTTACCTGTTCGTAGTTCGTTACATCACAAACGTAATCAATGTCTGTACTTTCTCTTCTTCCAATTGAAACAATTTTCTGTCTTGTTTTATCAGGTAGAAATTCGCTTACAAGGCTACCTAGGCCGCCTTGAGCGCCAAACACTAAACAACAATGTTGATTATTTGAATTCAAATCTATCCCTTTAGCCATCGAGTAAGAGCAACTCCCCATGTCCAACCTGAACCTATTGCAGCAAACCCAATCAAAGAGTTTTTTGGAATGGGTGATTCTTTACTTATTTCGTCCAGCAAAAGTGGCACAGTTGCTCCAGCGGTATTTCCTCGGAATTCTAAATTGCTTTTTAAAACATTCGGTTTCAAATTAAGATTTGCTTGCAATTGATCTAGTACTACTTTCGAGGGTTGATGAGGAAAGAGCGCAAACAATTCATCGATATCAAGATTTGAGTCTTCCAAAATCCTTCTAAAAGCCAATGGAAGCTCTTGAGTAGCCTTTTCTTTGACTAAATTCCCCAACATTTGAAATTTTTGAGAATGAGATGGAGTAAAAAAACCCTCCCAGTTTTCGTTATCCGCATATAAATCGATCGAGAGGAAAGCACTCGATTCAGGAGTATACGAAAGCACTGCTGCTCCAACTCCATCACCAAAAAAAACGCATTCGCGCTTGGAAAAATCCGTAATTTTTGAGAATTGATCAGCCCCTAAAATCAAAACATTTTTAATGTCAGAACCATTAACAAATTGCGCTCCAACCCCAAGGGCATAAAGAAAGCCACTACAGACAGCCTGTAAGTCAAAAGCAATTGTAGATTTTAAGGCTTTTAACTCACCATGTAGAAGACTTGCCATTGAAGGATTAATGAATTCTGGAGTAGACGTTGCGATGATGATTGCTTGGATGTCTTTAATTTCTAGATTTGCTTCTAGTAGAGCAGAATTTGAAGCCTTTACACATAATGAGAGCAAACTCTCTTTTTCAGATGTAAATCTGCGCGATTTTATTCCTAAAACGTTTTCAACCCAATAAGAATTTGTAGGTGCTGATGCTTCAAGGTCTAAATTTGTGATTTGAAGATCTGGTACAGCAGAGCCTGTCCCAGAAATATATTGTCCAAGTTTTCTAATTCTCACAAAACAACTCTATTCCTAATTTTCACAAATTTATTTAGTGCGTAATTGTTTTTAATAGTTTTATTAGATTTTCGCAAAGATTTTTCGCGAAACCTTTACCAATAATTTCGTTCCAGTTATTTTTTTACTATTCAATTTAAAAAATAACCATCGAATAATAAAAAATAGTCTAACTCTAGGCTTGCTGTAGTATTTGAAACGAGAATAAATAAATTTTGAGGCCCTCTCTAAAGGGAAATTCTTTAGAACAGAATCTTTCGCTTCTTTGCCTAAATATTCTCTAAAATTTGGATCCAAATGTAATTTTCTTAATTGAGCAGCTGCAATGTCTAGATCAGGCTCTGCCCAGTATGAATTTTTTGGGTAGGGGAAAGATTCATTTCCCACGGGTACGAATTCGTAGGGGATCAAAATACTGTTTTTTTCATTCATAAATTCGAGGTTTCCCGAATAGCCAGTAGCTACGACTGGCTTGCCAAGTGCCATTGCTTCTGCCATAGTCAGCCCATAGCCTTCACTTCGATGCAGAGAAACGTATGACTCACATTTACTAATCAAGTTACTTAATTCATTCCTCGTCATATAGCTATCGATTATCTCATTGTCAGCTCTGGATTCAGTAGCAAATTTCAGCTTTTCGGAATTTTTAGCATCTTTATCTGAGTTTAAAGTTTTGATAACTAGTTTTGGGCCGTCAGAATTTGGAAAAGCCTTGATGTGTGCATTCACCGCAGCAATCGGATTTTTTCTATTGAAAACACTCAAATAGTCGAAAACAAAAAGATTGTATGGCACATTAAATTCTGATGTCGTTGGCAAGTCTGAAGAATTTTGAATTTCTATTGGAGTTGGGAATACAAAAACTTTTTTTCTAGTTAACTTTTTAATTGAATCTTTAACAAAATTAGAAACTACCCAAATTTCATCAACTAAGTCGAGTGCTGATCTCATCTCTTCGGGAAACTCTGAAATTTCCCAAGCCCAAACTCCAATTACTACGGAGTGAGCCAGTCTTTTCTTGCCTAGATCCTGAAACCAAAGGTTAAAGTGGTCTGCGTTTACCACTGCAATTGTAAATGGGTAGATAATCGGCTCAGACGTAAAGTTTGAAACTTCAAGCTTCGGGCTAACGTTTCTGGTGGAATCCAGCGCATTCACTGGTAATCCAGAGCCTAAGGCAGCTTTATGAATTAATCGAGAACTTTGACCAACACCCAGCTCACCAGATAAATAACCAGCAACATTAATTCCTTTTTTGAAGGAAACTTTTTCTGGGTATCGATCATCAGCTAGGTCACCGATTTCCAGAAATCTTGCACTTATTTCGCCTTCGCTAATTCCATGAGTTTTCGCCCAACTGATAAAGTCCTTCGCCTCTTCTCCAGTTGCATCAGGAAACCTTCTCATTAAGTCAGGTCGACTCCGCCATAAACTGAAAAGAATTCTGGAGAGATTTCCAGAACTTTTCGAACGTTCATTTGCCCAGGCTTCCCAATTTTTAGGAGGCGTGAACTCTTTTCCTTGCACTTTGGCATTAATGCAATCTTCTCGATAAAGTCTCCGAAGGCTTAAGGGGACTCTTTCACCATTTTCAAAAAAGTCGTAACCGTAATTTGTATTTAGGTTAATTTTTTTTTCTTGATTTAATTTTTTTTGATATTCTGAAAATATCATGCGGTAAATAGGATTCGAAGAAATTTTTATCCGAGGTAAATCTGAAACATACTTACTTAAAATCCATGGTTCCTCAGGCGTGAACCCACTGTAGTGAAAAAATTTAAGCGGAGAATCGTCCACATAAAATTTTCCTTCAGTACACGATAGTTCTCTCTCGTGAAGGTTCCAATAAGCAACGTTGTATCCAGGGTGATCTATTTTTGAGTACGGAAAGATTGATGGCACAAAATCTATCCACCTTTGATCAGTAAAAAGCATGTTCTTGGGATCCGATAGTGCGTCGAATCTTAAACGTTCTTCCCACCAATCTAAGAATTCAATTGCGTCATTTGATTTTTTTATCCCAATAAAACCTAAATTAAACGTACCCGAGCTTAATATATCAATCTCCGATGGTCTTAAATTATCTCTAGGAATTGGTTTCAAACAGTGGGGAGTCAACAGTATTGAAGCGCTTTGGAACTGCTCGGTCAATTCAGTTAGCGGCTCAAACACTTCAATATCCGGATCCAAGTACAAAATTTCGTCTGAACCAAAATCCAATGCGAACTTTAAGGCTGAAGGCTTTAAAGCAGTCGAAAACTCAGTGACGGTGTAGTAGAGAGCCATATTTTCGATAATTTGCCCTGGGAGATTCAAATCTTTTGGAGTCAGATAAATAAATTCTTGATTTTTGTTGAATTTATTTACGTTCCCATCAACGACAAGCACAAAGAATCTTGCATTGTGGTGATGATTAAGAAATGAATGCCCCAGTATGTTTACCTGTGGAAGGTAATTTGTTGATGCTATCGTGATTGCGTCCATTCGAGCATTTTACGCCTAAGTAGTGTGTTTCCATAAAGAACTAGAATTTTAGAGATTGCTGTCGTTACCTATTGAGCTAGGTAGTCTAAAATTGTCACTTAGATGATTAGTTTATTTGATCGAAAAACCACTTTTGGATTTCTTGTTGTTGGATTATTGGCTGCTATTTCAAATTTAATTACCTTTAGGCTATTTATTGAAATAGGATCAAGCATTTATATATCTACGTTGTTTGGAAATATTGTTTCGGCACTTGTACATTTTCGAGGACTGGCAGAAGTTTTTGGTTCGTCAAATAAAATTAATTCTTTCACAAAATATATCACGTCCTGGGTGATTTATTACTTTTTGACAATTTGGTTTGTGACTTTTCTAATATTTTTAAAGTTTTCACCATTTGAATCTAGAGCAATAACTCTTACTTTACTCACACCTATTAGTTATTTAATTCAAAAACTTTTTATTTTCCGTTAGTTTGTGGATACCTTTCCTTTGGTAATTCATTTTTTGGCTAGGATTTTGCTATGGGCGTTGCAGTTCTTCTTCCTCACATGGATGATGAAGTTTTTATTTTTCCGTACCTACGGAAGTTAAAAAACGAGAACATTGATATTGAGATTTTTTTCTTGACTAAGTCAGAAGGTCGAAATAACAAATACAACACAAAAATAAGAGAAGAAGAATCCAGGAGATTTTTAAATAAAGTCCTACCTAATTCCCGAGTTATTTTTTTGGGAAATCTAATAGAAGTTTTGGATCTTGAATCTCATAAAAAATTTGAAGAGATATTCTTATTTTTAAAAGAAAACGTATCAGCTTCCATTGAACAAGTTCTAACTTGTAATTTCGAGGGAGGTCATCCAGATCACGATACTTCCTTTTTTTTAGGTCAAAAATTAGCAATTTACAAAAGTGCGGAATTAACGACATTCAACCTTTACCGGGCAAAATTTTCAAAAACAATATTTTTTGATGTATTTAGCGGTTTAGACGCAACCGATGAATCGACTCAAGTGAAATTAAAGATAAGAGACCTTATTGATCTATTCCTAGTTCCAATTAGGTACAAGTCGCAATGGCGAACTTGGTTAGGTTTATATCCATTTATGTTAACAAAAAAATTAATTCGCAGAAAAATACACGTACATAGGCCTAAATTTATTGGCGCAATCGATAAACCTAATAAAGGAAGACTTCTTTACGAAAAAAGAAGAGATGGTAATTTTACCGATTGGAAAGAATATATTGAAAGACACATTGATTAAAACTATTTAATTTTTGATTTGATCAAAGCCAATTCTTCTGCAAGAGTTTTTATCTGATTTTCAGCCCTACTTAAAGCAAGACTCAATTGCATAATGATAAATAGATTTATTAGCGCAAAAAAGAATAAGACAAAGTTTGATAAATACTGGAACCCAAGAAACTTACTTATTTCATTAACGTATTGAGGAAAAATTGCACCAGTAACTATCATTGCCCCAAGAAAAATCCACACGACCGCAAACTTTTCTAGTAAAACTTTTCTCCGAAGTAATTCAAAAATAGTGAGAATTATCGCCAATACAACAAGCCAAAAAGTAAGGTTGAGCATTATAAAACTCCAAATCAGTTTGTTATTTTTTCCGTAGGATTGTTAGAACAATAATTAAAAGCGCTCTAAACAAGTGCCAAGCTGACTTTATTAAGTTTTGACTTGGTACCCCGTTCAATCTTGATTGCATTTCAACAGGCACTTCTCTGATTGAAGCGCCATGCCTATTGGCAATAATAAGAGATTCGACAGTATCTCCTAAGTATTCCCTTGGGTACTCTTTAGCGAATAAGCCAATGATAGAACCTGACGTTAAACGAAATCCCGAAGTCACGTCTGTTAAATTCAATTTGCAATTAAAGTTAACTAATTTAGCCAAAAGACGCATAGCCAATCGCCTAAAAATGCCAGTTTTATATATTGATTCATTTGACGAAAATCTGCTGCCGACTACAATCGAATTTTTCTCAGAGGCTTTGATAAGTTTTATGGCTTCACTCGGTAAATGTTGGCCGTCAGCATCAATTTGAATTACATGCGTAAAATCATTCTTTATTGCAAAATTAAACGCCGTGCGCATAGCGCTACCTACGCCACAATTGAATGGAAGAGAAATTACGTCTGCCCCAGCGTGCCTAGCCTGCTTCTCAGTATTGTCGGTAGAGCCATCATCAATTACAAGCAACTTTGCGGTTGGTAAATCTTTTTTCACCATTTGAATTACATGTGAAATCGAAAGCTCTTCATTAAATGCAGGAATCGCAACAAGCAGTTTCATTTATAATCTTTCCAAAATCTGATAAAGATATAGAATCTATTTAATGCAGCCAATCCAAAACCTTATCTTATCTCAAAAAGCCTACGCCATTTTGCTGTTTGTTTTGGTTACATCTCTGAGTTTTTTAGAAATCTCTGGAAACGCTCTAATCCCTATTATTCAGTTGCTAGTGGCAAGTTTTATTTTATCAACTGCAATTCCGAGTGAAATACCAGCTCAAAAATTTGCAATTGCTATTTTCTTGGTAATTGGTATTTCTCCTACATACTTAATTTTGAGGGGAATATTCAGTAAGTCAACTTTGAATAATTTTGATTACGCATCATATTTGACTTTAATTATTACTCTAAGTTTATTTTTAAACCGTTATAAACATAAAACTGTAAACGGAATTAGTTTTTATAATAAAAAGGAATTAGTAGGTTTAATTTATTCTATTTTTCCACTTTGCCTGGTTGTTGCCGTTCAGTTTTATTTGTTGAACTTAAGCACAGGACATGCTGTGGCGTGGATTGCAAGCGGGGACAGCAAAAATCACCTCATGTTTGCAGTTGATATTGTGAGATACGGATTTCTTGACGTCTCTACTTTTTTGACTCAGCCGATTAATGCTCCAACTTTCTTGGCTCTAATTTTGGCAAGTCAAGAAATTACGGGTGGTACGACTGCCGTCTTAGCCAACCAAATGGTTCTATATTCATTCAATTGGGTGCTCTTACTTGGACTTTTCGGAATTATTGTTTATGGCCTCGTGCAAATCCTTCTAAAAAGGTTTGATTTTGCCAGCGCATCACCCCTCGTTGGAACGATTACAGCCTTTTCCGGATTATTTAGTTTCATCACAGGACCGTCAACAAGCGATGGTTTTTTTACTTCGATTCTTGGCATTGCGTCAATAGCGTTAGCAACTTCTTGGCTTATTGAGGTTTTTCAAACTAGTAAAAATTCACTGGGCAAGATTTTCATTACTTGGTTTTTGTTTAGTGCATCGCTGATGTCCTGGATGTTTATTATTTTTTTTACTTTTCCACTGGCCTTAATTACGACACGAAAAATCCTATTAGATAATGGGTATAGCAGAAAAAAAATTGATTTCAATTTTGCTTCTTTGACATTAAGCTTAGTTGCTTTAGTTCACTATTCTGAATTTGGACAAACACTTATTCGTAAAGCAAAAAGTGCGCTAAATTCCCCGGGCGCAATAAACGTTCCAGACACTAAATTACTGATAGTAATTTCACTAGTACTTTTGATTTTATCAATTATCTTTAGAATTAATGATAAAGATATAAGTTTTGCATTTTTATGTATTTCTGTTATCAATCTAGCCGCGCTTTTTGCTCTGAAGAAATTTAGTAACTTAACGATTACCGCAAATAATTATTATTTACTAAAATATCAATGGATTGTTTTTTCTGGTTTATTTTTGCTTATCATCTCATTCACGGTCGTAACTTTTACTCGGTATCTGAAAAATGAGAACAAATTTTTTAGTTTATTCATAGCAGTAATTACTTTTGGAAGTTTTTATTTGATTTCTGAAGCAATAACTCCTAATAATCAGGTTTGGGAAAGAGTTTTTCGAGGTTGGCAGAACCCAAAAAGTGAAGTGATTGATCTAGTATTTTTGCAAGAAATAGACAATCGAAATCCATCACTTTTTTTTAGAACAGGATATGCAGGAGACGCTACACTCGGCAACTTTTGGATGACTGGATTTTCAGAGCCACGCGAACCCCTAAAGGGATGGAATTACACTATTGATCCAAATGGAGATGCTTCACAGATGTGTGAAGTTAATGCTTATTATCCGGAGATAACGCTAATTACAAGTGATTTGAATCTAGAAGGTGAGTTAAATGAGCAATGTCCTGCCGAAAAATTTAATTTTATTTACATTCAACCAATTTTGTGAGCTGAAAAGTTAAGTCAAAAGAAACGCAATACCTTTTGACTTAACGTATTTTTTCTAATGTAACTGGTTCACCCAAAGTTGATTTATCGATTAAATAGAATCCAGGTTTATCTAAAGTAGAAGGGTCTTTAAAGAGAGGACCAAATTCAGAGATAAAATTTTCATTTACGTTGTTTATGAAAACATAGTCGTATTCTTTAAGTCTTTCAGACCATTTTTCTTTTGTGTAAGTTTTGTCCGTCCATATGTCACCTTCACCTGAAGGGGCTCCAATACTCCAAGGTATTTTTCCTACACTAGCGGGAGCAAGAAAATATTGGAACATGTAAAATTCGTATCCTGTTGTGTGTTGAGCAATTAACCAAACTTTTTTGTCTTTCGGTAAATTCATCTCAGAAATCAAATATTCCTGAGCACTGTAGTTATTTCTCCAGTTATCAGAATTAAAATTTGGGTTTACACCATAAGAAATCAAATTTGCTGGCGAAGATTGAGTAACAATTAAAATGGAAAATGAAACAGCGAATGCTTTACCGAAAAAGTTTAAGTGCTTTTCTTCGAACAATAAGAAAAATCGATACGCCAAATAAACAAACATCCCAGCCAAATAAGCAGAGACGTATCGCGAGTACGATGCAAGTCCGATAGCTTCAACTGGAGCAAATACGGTCAAATACAGGTACAGTAAAATTGCAAGGTAAGCAAAGAATCCTAAAATAAGTAGAAAATTCAGTATTAGTTGATTTATTACTCTTGTTTTATTTTTTTCAAATAGACTCAAAATAATTAGCAGAAATCCCATGACGAATATCCACCTCAGAGATGTCATAGGAAGCCCATTAATATTCGATATTGAATAATTGCTAAAATAATTCAAAAAGTTGGACTGTACCTGAGATCGAAAATTCTCGTCAATGTTACTTGAACCACTTAAAAAATCATTCAAAATTGTGGAAAAATCTCTTTTAACTAATAAACCATTTTGTGTGAGTAAGGTCGTCCAATATTGCTTGATGACAACTGCTGGGGTTAGTGCAACCAAGCCGATAGCAATAGTTTTAAATATTCCAGTCGGTATTTCATTTTTGTCATGAAGACTACTAATTAAATAATTGATCATTAGAATTCCAGTTGCCAAAGCAGCAAAAAAAATTCCAATATCTTTTACCAAACTAATATGCGTACACAAAATGACAAAATTAAATAAGTAGAATTTATTTTTTACAACTGAATTTGATAGTACAAGAATGAGAAGAAGTCCAAAAAGTGAAGCAAGAAGCGGATCTACGTATATCGTCTGGAAAGAGTTAAAAAAGAAAACGAAAGATAATGCTAAAATCAGTAAGAGTAGGGGTAATTTAAGAAAATTTTTCCATGTTACTCTTGAAAAAACAGCAGCCATTGCAGCGACTATTAAAACCTGATACGCCCAATAAACGTTACCTTCTATCCAAATCCCATTTACTTTTGATACTAGGTAAGGAAAGAGAGGGGCGCCAGGCACATATTCAGGTACAGCAAGGGAGTCGGGAGTAAAGATTCCAACTTTGTCGAAAATGAACATAACTTTTACCGCTGGCGCCCAAAAAGCAAATTCATCCCATTCAAAAAAACGCATTTTTAATGAATTGGTGTACATCCAAGCTGTAACTAGAAGAAACATAAATACAGCCGGAGATAAAAAGTTACCTAAAGACAAACGGTTAAAAAGTTTTTTCCGATGTATGACAGCAAAAAGAACCAAAATTAACGTTGCAACAGGATAAAAAATTGAATAACCTAGTTTTAATCTGTCAAACATTCCGAAAACAATCAGCCAAACAACTGAAAATCCATAAAAAACCGGCAATAACTCAGCCAGTCTTTGATTTAAAATTCGAGAAAAAACGTAAGAAAACAAAACTGGAAATAAAACAATTAATGAATAGGTTCGCACAAATTAACCTTCGTTTATTGTTCCAGTGTCTGAAAATTTTAGGTGAATATACTTATCCCCAGCTGGTGTCTTTACATAGACAAAACTTTTTTCTCCTGTGTTTCTCGAGGCAATTTGTCTCAATAATCTTTCACTTATAGAGTCCAAAATTAAATTGTCTAACTTTGAGACATCACTTTTTTTCCAGTAGTTTCCGGTTCCGACTTGAGGATAGGGATCCATGGAATTATTTTTAATTGATAGCCAATTCGACTTAAATAATTCTTTAATTTCAAAAGTTAGCAAATCCCTGGCTTCGCCAGCAGTTATTGGGAAAGGCAATTCGACAACTTTTTGTGTCCAAATATCACCGCAATCCGCTTCAGCTTCAAGTCGATGCAATGTGACACCAGAAATGCTTTTATTAGCAATTTGGTGCACATGCGGATACCAACCTCGATCTCTTGGTAAATATGCTGGATGAAAATTTAGAGTATTTCCAGAAAAACCAGAAAAGCATTGGGGGGGCAGTATGTATGGCCAGTAACAAGTAATCAAGAAATTCGTATCCATTGAGAATTTAATGGCTAAAAGTTCTGATTCCGTTCTAGTTAGCCACCCAGAAAAATTAATTTTTTTATTTAAAGGAAATGGGTTCGAGGTTTGCTGTTCTATAGGTGAAGCAAAAAAAATTTCATTTGACTCTGTTTCATGCTCAGCAATAAAATTGGCAATATCGCTCCCAATTTTGGTATCACCTAAAATTAATATCTGTGTCAATTTTCCTCTTAAAAAATATTTAAATGTACCTAATGTTTCAATACTAAAGCAGCGTACTATTTACTATTTGATTCGTGGCCCCGGCATGAATCGAACATGCGACACAAGGTTTAGGAAACCTCTGCTCTATCCCCTGAGCTACGGAGCCTTATGCTGGATACTATAGCCAGTAAGGATTGGCTATTGTTAAAGGATTTTTATGGTGCCAGCCAATGAATGGGTCATAAGTTCTTCGAACCGAAATTTAAGGACTGGCTTGAGCGAACTTATAGCTGCCAGGGCAGTTTTGTTTGCTCTTGTAAAGAGAGAACTTAAGTCAAGGTATCGAGGGAGTCTATTGGGATTTGCCTGGGCATTAGGAAAACCGCTATCGATGCTTCTGGTCTACTCAATGGTTATTGGTGAAATTTTAGGGGCGAACAGGTCGATAGATTATTTTGCTCTGTTCTTGTTTATCGGATTGATGTTTTGGGGTTTTTTTGCAGAGACACTTATTACAGGTACAAATTCAATTGTCAATGCACAAGGTTTGGTTCAAAAAGTTGCATTTCCCAGAGAAATTTTACCTTTAGTCTCTGTTGTTACTGCAGCAATTAATTTACTTATTCAATTTCCGATTCTACTGATAGGTTACATAGCTTTTGGGACTTGGCCACAATTTATTGATTTAGCAAACTTATTTCCCTTGCTTTTAATTCTAATTTTATTGGCCAGCTCATTAACCTTAATTCTTAGTGCGCTAAATGTTTATGTAAGAGATGTACTTCCATTAACCGAGTTGTTAATAACTCTTCTGATGTATGCAACGCCAATTTTATATAGTTGGACTTTTGTGAAAGAAAAACTTCAACCATTTTTGTTCAGCATTTACATACATAATCCAGTATCTCTTGTAATTGTCGGGATTCAAGATGTCTTATGGCCGGGCATTCGGAATTATAGTGACGGTATTCAAGCTGAAAAACTTTTTACAGTCAGCTCGCCAATTGTATGGATTACATTAGTCGTCTCATTATTTTTCTTATTAGCGGCTTATCGAATTTTTTTAAAACTCGAACCTAATTTTGCGAGGGAAATGTAGTGTCTAACATACTTATTGTTGATGATGTCTCATTGAGGTTTGACTTCAAGCGAGCAAGAACAATAAGAGACAGGCTTACTAGAAAAAAAGATCCTAACAAAAGTTTTTGGGCGTTGCGGAATGTGAGTTTTAATTTACAGTCAGGCGAAAGCGTTGCGCTTCTAGGTCCAAATGGATCAGGTAAGTCGACTCTTCTAAAAGTTATTGGTGGAATCCATCGTCCAACTAGTGGCGAAGTAATGCGTAGGGGTCGCTTGGGAGCCTTACTTGAGCTTGGTGCTGGATTTCATCCTGAGCTCACCGGTAGAGAAAACATCTTTCTGAATGGCGCAATTCTGGGAATTAAAAAAAACGTGATTAAGAATGCCTTAGAAGAGATCATTGAATTCAGTGGATTACGTCCTTTTATCGAATCTCCCGTAAAAACATACAGCAATGGAATGTACGTAAGATTAGGGTTCGCGATTGCAGTACATTCAAAACCAGATTTACTACTAGTGGATGAAGTTCTGTCCGTGGGAGATGAATCATTTCAGTCGCAGTGTTTGCAAAAAATCAAGGAACTTCAATCGCAAGGAAGTTCAATAGTATTGGTTACACATAGTATGCAGTCAGCGCTCGAATTTACCCAAAAGGGAATTGTTCTAAGCCACGGAAAAGTTGTTGTCGAAGGCACAACAGAAGAAGCAGTTATCGCATATCATGAGCTTCATTTTGATAAATTTGCTCCGGAACCAGATCTCTAGCGATTTAAGAGATTTATTAAATAATCTCCGTACCCGCTTTTTTGAAGTGGCTCTGCGATTTGTAGGAGATGATCGTCATTTATCAGCCCTTCACGCCAGGCGACTTCCTCGATACAACCAATTTTCCAACCTTGTCGCTTTTCAACAACTTGAACAAATTCACCGGCGGCCATTAAGGAATCAACTGTTCCGGTATCCAGCCAGGCTGTTCCTCTGTCTAAAACTGTTACTGAAAGTAAGCCAGCATTTAAATAATGTTCATTAATAGAACTGATCTCTAATTCGCCGCGTGCACTTGGTTTAATTAATTTAGCAATATCGACAACGTCATTGTCATAAAAATACAAACCAGGAACAGCAAAATTACTTTTAGGATGGAGTGGTTTTTCCTCTATCGAGATAACCCGATTGTTAGAGTCAAATTCAACAACGCCATATTCTGAGGGATTAATTACATGGTAAGCAAAAATGTGGGCACCAGATACCTGATTATTGTTTTTTAGTGCAGTTCCAAGTCCAGAACCATAAAAAATATTGTCACCAAGAACTAAACATACTTTTTCATCACCAATAAATTTTTCACCTATTAAAAATGCCTGAGCTAGACCTTCTGGACTGGGTTGAACGGCG
>JACCDN010073650.1_pt1 | contig 15056 bp, 11 predicted proteins | sample 7441691 | NCBI WGS metagenome assembly JACCDN01 (sample SAMN15323439, study PRJNA562643) | freshwater metagenome | isolation source: river surface water | place: USA:Blue River Watershed | collected 2017-08-16
CTATGTCCTTTGTTCAAGAATTTAAAGATTTTGCTATGAGAGGCAACGTGATCGATCTGGCAGTCTGAGTGATCATCGGAGGTGCATTTGGGAAGATTGTGGCTTCGTTGGTAGCGGATATTGTGATGCCTGGCATTATCGATCCTCTCGTGAATTCGCTTGGTTCGGATCGGAAAAGTTATACGCTTTGGCATATGAAGATAGGAGCTTTTGCTGGTTCTGTGATAGATTTTATTATCATCGCTCTGGTTATTTTCCTCATGATCAAGGCACTAAATGCCGCTCAGAAAAAAATGATCAAAAAGAATGACAAAACAGAGAAAAAAGTCGCTGAATCACTGAGCAAAGAACAAAAGTTGCTGACAGAAATTAGGGATTTGTTGAAGAAGAAATAAGTAATCATCATGATCAGAGTGATCCTGTTGAATCAGTAATTATGTTGGTCTCTATAGTCGATCATGTTATGATATCTTGATCGTTAATAGTAGGTGGTGTCGTTGTACATCCGATGAAGAGGCAGATTGGGAGAAGAAAAGGGAGTATTCTTTTCATAGCTTACTGTATAGATAAAAGTTTAAGTAATTCTCAAAGTGTTAACACTTCTCTTTCATCTTAGCCATAATGAAAATAGATTACTTCTTTCACTAGTAAGATGTTTTCTAGCTATACGATTGATTATAGTCTCTAATGCATATTCACGAATAATACGCCTTTTCGACATTGCTACCCATCTTTTTACGATTAAATTTTTATACTCTTCTTTTAGAATACATGTATTATTTTTCATCTCACTATAATTATTGAATAGCTCATTAAGCGATGATGCTGTCATTTCTTTAATGTTTTTTAATGATTCAGGAACCAACACTTTACCAAGTTGGGCGATAACTTCCTCAATAATCAGTCACCATAGTTCATCTATCTCGGAATTATTGGGGGAATTCTCATGTATATCTACTATTTTCTGTATAGCTCAGTTGATCGCCATACTACGTTTTTGCATATCTTATTACATTATAATAAAAACTAGTTGTCTAAGGTCTATCTTCTTGAAAGGACGACGTTATTGAAATCTCTGATAGCATCTTGATATCTACTATAGGATGTGAGGTCTTTGCCTGATCTGTCATAGACGACATCATAGAGCTGTTGATAGAATTCAGTCCATTCATTCTCTCGAGTGCTATCATTCCATAGTCTTGTACTATTGTTTTCATAGCCGTTGATTGTCTTCATAAAGTTTGTGTAGACACTCTTTATCGTCTTGAGCTGACTTGTACTATAGCCATTGACTCTACTATCAAACTTACTCGTCGTGAGTGTCGTGATATAAACATAGCCATAGACGCTACTATTATTATCATCCGTCATCTTCAGTCTGAAGAATCCATCTTTTTTACATTTGATAAGATTGTTTAGTTCGACATCACCATTATCGTTGGATGAGAATGTATAACTACTTCTATCAAGCGTACAATCGCTACTGGATGCAGTAGACCAGCTACGAGATCATGCGGAAGACTTTTTCTCCATGACGAAGTTCACTCTATTGGTATAATTACTCACTTGTCTATTGCTACTATCTCTGGCAGAGAGTGTGAGATCGATATCATTGTTTTTCTTCGGTAATGCAGGATCTATCGTAGCAACAATTCTTCTGACTGTGCCATAGGAGCTATTGTTAGAGTTATTATTATTTCATGCATTTTTGACATAGTAGATGATCTCTCCTCTCATGGCTGATGGATCGTTGTTGTCTTCGACGACGACTTTATAGTCATAGTTACTATCATAGAACTTGATGAAGGAGTTGAGATTGACATAGCCTACAGCATATGGCATGATATAATACGATGCGTAGATGCTATAGTTGCTATTGTCCAATGTACTTGATGTGATTTCTGTCCAGCTATCGTTACTATATGCTCTTCTATAAACTTTGAAGTTCATACGACTGGTATAGCTTGTATCTGTATTATTATAGATGTCTTTCGCAGTGATAGAGAGATTTGTCCATTGGTTGATAGAGAGATTGGTATTACTACTAGTGAGATCAAATCTACGACCATAATTATTGTTATTGCTTGTATTATTGCTTACCGCTATCTCATTACTATAGCCGTTTACATTGGTATTGGACAGATCGTATGCTTTGATCCTATAATATCATGAACGTAGGAACTTCACTACATTAATACTATTGGCAAGTCATTGTTCGTTTGATCCCATATAATAGGATGCATTGGTGAATGTATAGTCACTATAGGATGCAGTATACCATGAACCATAGTTACTATCTCTACGTTCTATACTGAAGCCGATAGTATTACGATAATTGTAGTCTCTGTAATATGAACTATTGAGGGCTGTAATCGTTGCATAGACATACTGATTGATGTCGGGTGTACTATCATCGACGGTCAGCGAGAATCTTGTTGTATTTGTTGTGTTCGTATTGTTGCTATAACCATTACCGACTGTGATAGTGATTTCATCAGCAGTGATATTGTCTCATTCTATCCTGATTTTATATTCACCGTCTCTGGAGAATGTTATATGATCGTAGAATGTATGATAGCCATTATCATAGATAGAGAAACTATAATATGTATTGTTGCCATTAAATGAATAGTCTGACAATGATGCAGTAGTAAATCCGTAGCTACCATCACGTCTGTAGACGGACATTCTGATCTGACCATTGTAATTTGTCCATGTCGATCCATTGTTATATGCTCTGACAGACAGATCTATACCTTGATAGGTAGCGACACTATAATCATCAGCAGATACATCGAGATATGTCCCATAGCTATTATTGTTATAATTATTGTTTGGAGAATTTCATTCGACAGCACTAGTAAATCTTCTGGTATTACTATTGTATATAAATGTGGCTTGATCAGTATTGAACGTGACATAAATACGATAGTCTCCATTGCCGTCTTGATTGATAGTTGCATCACAGGTATTGCGTTGGAGTGTTATCCCTCCAGGTGTTTGCATATCACAGCTGAGCTGTGGTATATCCGATCTCGTATAGTCAGTGATCGTATTGGAGAAACGAATACTATTACTCATACTTTCTGCAGAAAGACAGAGATAACCATCAGTCAGATCTAAACACTCTGTATCATCGACATAGGCGTATGCCGTATGGATAGAGGACACACAGAGAGCGATACAAACGAGCGATACCGATGAGAGAAAGCGAACCATGATTATTTATTGACAGTATATAAAAGATATATATATTCTCATTATAGCATTCTTGTAGCAAAATGCAAGAAAAAGTGACACAAAAAACAAAAAAAGACAGTATTAAGATACTGTCTCTTTTCCTATATACTATAATTATCTATACAAGAGTGATGCAAACTCCCCTCTCGAGATGAATCTTGTGCTTGTTTCATCTTGTTTGTTATAGAGTAGATTTATGATATCATTATATCTAGCTTTATTATACATTGTTTCATCTGACCATTCAGTTGAGAGTTTCTGAATCATTCCTCTTCTCTCTGCTACGGTGAGATAAGGAGTCCATCGATAGGGATATGATTCTTTTCGTGCAAAGTGATTAAGTGATGGCGGTAATTCCTTATTTTTCCTGACTATCATTTTCAGTACTTCTCATTGAGTAATGTATTGTTCAGGATGATAGTATCTCTGCGTATCTGCAATACCATGGATGAGACAATCGCTAATAGCCATGATGATAAACTTTTTATACGGAGATTGTGTGATATCACGATAATTTGTTACGACAAATTGACCATCATTATAGTAACATTGTACAGGTATAGGTTCGTTTGAAGATACGGGTGTTATATCATTAAACACTATTTTTACTCACGATCATGATGGTGTTTCTGTTTCTATCGGAGAGTCACAAATATTATCATAATAACTCGGTGAAAGATCTCCATCAGGACAATTATCAGGATGTAGTCATCCTCATCAACCACCACCTCATCCTCCTAGATCGATTGGTGGGTCAATTGGTGTCGGATCACCCAAAGGTTCGTCTGTCGGTGGTTCTATGAGTACTATGCCTGTCACTATTGTACTACATCCTACTCCTGTGAGTATCACTCATGTACATGGCACGACATGATTGTTGCGGTCTCTATTTGGATCTCTACGATCAATATATCATGATCACAATAAAAGCCCAAGAGGTACACGCACATACTGTGGTGTCCAGTTCTGACCAGATCATACAGCTCACGATGATGTCTCTCCGACGACACCTGTATTTATGATGTTCGTTCATGATGTCTGTATTACCACACCTGTATCTACTATAGTGGCTCATGAGGTGTCTACTATAAAACCTGTATCCACTATGATGTTCGTTCATGATATCTCTCCGACGACACCTGTATTTATGATGTTTGTTCAAGATGTATCCACTACTATACCTGTGTCTACGATGATATCCGTTCATGTGTCTACTATGATAGCATCACTGACATCTGCATCGAGACTGCTGTTTTCATCATGAACAAAAGATTGCAAAAATACATACATCTGTATGACTATAACCACTCATAGAAGTATAAACATAGATCTTTTTACTTTACTGTTCATCATGAGATAATAGGAGAAGCTAGATAAAATACATGTATATAATAATTATATTTTTTGTTTTGTCAAAAAAATGAACACTTTCTGTGTTTTATCATATATGATAGTGCTATATCCTAGGCTACGAACTAATATTATTTATCGATCTTCTTCTGCAGCATCGATATCTCATCACATAATTACAGTACCGATTTTATTAAATGAATCTTTTGATCAGGTGGTGTAATAGATTGATTTACTATTTCTCCCTAGTCTTGTCTCTATTTCTGGATGTCTGGAAAGATAATCAGCAAATTTGCATGCTGCTTCATACGAAGGATCTATGATGATCCCGTCAAATACTTCCTCAAAAAATGTCATAAGTATAGGAAAATGCGTACAACCGAGAATGAGACAATCGAGTGGGTGATGAAATTGATCCATATATTCATTGATGCTTTTTCTAATCTCTTCGCTATTGTGACTTCATCTTTCGATGATATCCACAAGTGTAGGTGCTGCGATATATTCAACTGATATGGGATTATGGTGATTATATTTTTGGATCAGGTCAGGATAGACTCTAGCATTGATAGTCGCTTGTGTGGCCAATACGCCGATATGTCATTGTATATGTTTATCGCTAAGTGCTTCGACACCTGGGATAGTGATAGAGAGTACTTTCTTATCAGGATATTGTTGTTGCCATGCTTTGATAGTGTATGCAGATGCTGTATTACATGCCAATATCACTATTGTCGCTCCATGATCGAATAGTCGATGGAGTCAGGTAAAGGTAAGTTCTTTAATGTGCTCTGCTGTCTTCGTGCCATAGGGGCAGTTCTTCGCATCAGCGAGAAAGATATAATCGTATGCAGGATAGAGTTCTCTAAAATACTTCATACTCTGTAGCCCACCAAATCCGCTATCGAAGAATCAGATCTTTCCGATTTGAGAATTCACCATTCATAATTCACAATTAGCCATTATTACATGGTATACAGTATAAATTTATCATCAGTCCCTGGATAATAACTCATGATTTGGAGGACATCACCGTTGAGGACCCCTTTCTTTTCAAATTCTTTGATATGGTTTTGTTTCGTCAAGACACGCCAGTACCAATCCTCTGCTTGATCGTTGCCTCGAGGAATGATATTTGTCAGTCTACATATCTCACGATCTCGGATCTGCCATATTTTGGTGCGAGAGGATGTCACATGATCGATATATCACTGTTCGATGAGCCATGGTCTCATTGTTTCGGTTACATCACTGATCTTCGTATGAAAAACTTTGTCCTGATCAACCGTATCAAATAATGCCATATGCGATACTTCATTGTCATGGATCATGCGTCCCATAGCAGTGCATCGTTCATCGATACCATGATGTGTCGCTGCTGATATAATAGAGGAAGATGCCAAGAGATTTGTTTCTGACATCGAAAGTCATCGTGTATCGTGGAGATAGCGTACACAGTGGGCGACGAGTGCTTTGAGATATTCTTGTGCGATCTCAGGATCATTGACCATATCATATTTATTAGCGACGATGACGAGTAGCTTCTCAAACAATACTCGTGTGCGATGGACAGACTGTGCTATGACACGAAGCATGACGGATCACTGCGGAGTGAGGTGCATACTATAGTCGAGCGACAGTATCTCATCACCATACTCGTGTGATCCGACAAATCTCTGGCGAATATAGGTCAATATCTCACCAATGACGGTAGTAAGTTCGCCAAATGATGTCTCATATCTACTGATATCCGAGACGAGAGCGAAGATCTTCGCTTTGAGGATATGTCTGAGAAAATCATTACCGAGTCACTTCCCATCGGCAGCTCACTCGATAAGTCCAGGGATATCGATCATAGTAAATGAATACTCTCATCCATCATGGATACCGATATTTGGCTCTAGTGTCGTAAAATGATACGCTGCGATCTTCGCTTTGGTATGACAACAGGTATTGATGATCGATGATTTCCCGACACTTGGTACACCGATGAGTCCTATATCACCGAGCATCTGCAATTCAAGCGTAATATCCTGACTGATACCTGGTTCGCCATAGAGAGCGAAGGTGGGATATTGATTGACAGCATTCTTGAAATGAATGTTGCCGACACCGCCTTTTCCACCAGGAGCAAGGGTATAGAGTTCATCGTGCCTGAGGAGCTGAGTGATGATACGACCACTGCGAGTATCTTTGATGATAGTCCCGAGAGGAACATCGACGATCAGATCGTCTGCGTTAGAGCCATATTGATCTTTGATCTTGCCTCACTCCCCTTCTTTGGCGATAATATGGGTATGATGACGAAATCGACTCAAAGTATGTTCGTTACTCGATCCACGAAAAATAATAGCACCGCCACTACCGCCATCTCCTCCTGCAGGTCAGCCAAATGCTGCTCCTGCTTCTCTCCTGGCTGCGACACAGCCATCTCCTCATTTTCCTGATGTTACAGATATTTTGATCGTATCGAGCATAGAAGAAATTATGAATTGTAAATTATGAATTTTGAATGATAGTGTATGTATTCGCTCGTGGAAAACAAGTCTTTTCCTCGTTTTGGGTCAGAGAGCATATTTTCTTGTATTTGCTCTTTATTTCATATATGATGATCCGTATATTTTTCTCTGAAAGAAGAAATTCTGAACTCTGCACCTTGCCTATCGGCAGGCAGGTATTTAACTCGTAACTCTCATCCCATGTTTGATCACATCCGTCAGCAGGATCCTGCTATCTACAACGCTATCATAGCAGAACAACAGAGACAATCCGAAGGTATGGAACTCATCGCTAGTGAAAACTACCAATCTCCTGCAGCCCTCGAAGCACAGTCGAGTGTCTTTGCCAATAAATATAGTGAATGAACCCCTGGTCGTCGTTACTATGGATGACAAGAAAACACTGATGCAGTCGAACAGCTCGCTATCGATAGAGCAAAGAAGATATTTAGAGCTGACCATGCTAATGTCCAGGCTCTCTCATGAGCGGCAGCAAACGTCGCAGCGTATGCAGCGATGATGGAGCCAGGTGATACCATCCTCGGGATGGATCTCAGTCATGGTGGTCACCTCACCCATGGTGCTCCAGTGACTTTCGTGTTCAAAGTATACAATTTCGTCAGATACAAGACTGAAGCAGATGGGACGATAGACTATGCGAAGCTTCGTGCATTAGCTCATGAACATAAACCCAAGGTATTACTTGCGGGATTCTCTGCCTATCCGAGAGAGCTCGACTATGCGAAGTTCGTCGAGATAGCGAATGAGATAGGAGCTATAGCATTCGCTGATATGTCGCATATCGGTGGACTGATCGCAGCCAATGTCTTGAAGAATCCGCTTGATTATGGATTTCATGTGATGATGACGACGACGCATAAATCTCTCAGAGGCCCAAGATGAGCTCTTCTTCTGTCCAAAGGTATCGTCTCCAATCCACTGAAAAAACCTGAGGATACGATAGAAAATCTCCCCACTCGTATCGATAGAGCGATCTTCCCTGGGACGCAAGGTGGACCTCATATGAATACGATCGCAGCGATCGCTGTCGCACTCGGTGAAGCGGAGTCCGATGCCTTCAAAGACTATGCACAGCAAGTCATCAAAAACGCCAAAGTAATGGCTCAAGAGTTTACGGATCGTGGCTATCATCTCGTGACAGGTGGGACAGACAATCATATGATCGTCGTGAACTTCCCTGCGAGTGAGTGAATCTTGGCAGAGCTCGATGGCAGTAAGGCAGAGAAGACACTCGACCATATCGGCATCTCGACGAGTAAGTCGACTATCCCTGATGATCCCAATCCTCCATTCCGTCCATCAGGACTACGTATCGGTATCCCTGCGATGACGACCAGAGGAGTGAAAGAAGATGATGTCAGACAGATAGTCGCATTTATGGATGATGCATTGCGTCATGCAGACGATATGGCGTATCTCGCATCACTCAAAGCAAAGGTCGTGACATGGTGTAAGGCTTTCCCTGTACCGAGTTTGTGATAATCGTATTTGTAGTTGACTTATGTATATTATATGTCTATAATACATCTATTTAGATGTATCATTTTTGATGTCGTTTAGAATGCAACAAACTTATCCAAATCTTAGTACCTATACTCCTGAGACTCAAGGAGTAGTTTCAAAATGAGATGAAATTACTCTTTATATATGAGGATATCATTCAAAAAGTAGAGAGGGTATTGATATATGAACCACTATTGCAGAAAAAGTATGATGTAAACTTATACTCGCTATGCTTCCATGATCGAGAATAGCTGATATTGGTATAAATAATAAATATACATTACAACCATTTTCCGTGAGTCAATCTGCTTCAGATCTTTTACAGATTATGCAGTGATGTAATGGCAAAATGAATCTTGTTGGTACATCGATGTGATGACTTGTGATTAATTATATGATGGCGAATTGTCTACAATTTTGAAACAATGATATAATTGAAAGAATAGGATCATTACAGTATGTCATTGCACCTCTTGATATCAGACATATTCGTTTCCCTTTTCCACAGGTACATTCTACTATCGCTTCATTATTTTCGTTATTGTTAAAATTTCATCCTGGTATTAGATCACAAGCATTTGCAAAAGAGTTACTTTCGTATAACCTCAATTCTCTAGATAGTCTCTCATGAGATCAAACAGCATATGAATCGCTTTGTTATTTCTATCGTAAACTTCATGCAATAAATCCAGATATGAAAGTTTGATATATGGGTTGAGCAAAAGATACAGCAATAGATATGCAAGTAGTAGAAAGTTTATTCCCATTCCTAAAGTGTATCTTCCGAGATAAATTTCAACAACGTATCTTTCCTCATGCGGGACATGGATTAGAAAATGAACATGCTCCGTTAGATGAGAAGATGAGATTTCAACAATGAATTATAATAGGTTAATTACCCCACTCCCTTCACCGCCTCAGCAACCGTCGTCGCAACTCTCGGATCGAAGACATCAGGGATAATCATATCAGGACGGAGATCATCCACGAGAGATGCTAATGCCTCTGCGGCAGCGATTTTATGCTCATCGGTGATCTGTGGGATCCTCGCATCCAGGATGCCACGAAAGATACCAGGAAAGACGAGGACATTGTTGAGTTGATTGGGATGATCAGATCTACCGGTAGCGACGATATATGCTCATCAGGCTTTCGCTTCATCAGGATGGATCTCTGGTCAAGGGTTAGACAGAGCGAAGACGATAGGCTTCGTAGCCATCTGTGAGACATCATGAGCAGTGAGATCGTTCTCTTGTCCACTGACTCCGATAAAGACATCCGCACCGATGATGATGTCAGATAATTTCCCTCTTTCATTATCTTTATTGAGATAACAGAGAGATTCTTTATAAGGATTGAGATGCTCTCTGCCTGTGTAGATGGATCCTTTGCTATCGAGGATAATGATATGGCTAGCACCATAGAGAGCGATAAGCTTCGCGATAGCGATACCTGCCGCACCTGCACCCGAGACGACTATCTTGACCTGATGGATATCTTTCTCGATGAGACGGAGAGCATTGATGAGTCCAGAGAGTACCATGATCGCAGTCCCATGCTGATCATCGTGAAAGACAGGGATATTGAGTTTTTGTTTCAACTGCTCTTCGATGTAGAAGCACTCAGGAGCTTTGATATCTTCGAGATTGATCCCACCAAAAGTCGGTGCGATATTCATGACGGTGCGGATGGTCTCTTCGGGATCGGTACTCGCTAGGACGATAGGTACTGCATCGATATTGCCAAACTGTTTGAAGAGGATGGCTTTACCCTCCATTACAGGGAGACCTGCTAGCCCACCGATATTACCCAATCACAACACAGCAGTACCATCTGACACGACGGCGACACTGTTTGATTTCCGAGTATAGTCATAGGCAGTCGTCGGATCCTTTGCGATCTCCAGACAGGGAGCTGCTACCCCAGGTGAGTAGTAGATGGAGAGATCCTGACGAGTCTCGAGAGGGACTTTGGATGTGATGGATAGCTTGCCACGGTATTTTTTATGTGCGATGAGGGATTGATCAGCGAGAGAGGACATGATAGGTATTATAGACTATAAGATAAACATAGCTATTTGTATTGATTCTTCTATTCTATTACAATATAAAATTACTATGCAACATAATCGCTCCCTGTTTATATTTCGTCAAGATTTGCGTCTGACAGACAATACTGCTCTGCTCGAAGCAGTGAAAGCATCCAGAGAGGTCATACCTGTCTTCATCTTGGATAGTGAAGTACTGCAACACTCCCCTACTGGAGATCCGAGATTGTGATTTCTCCTCGACGCACTCGTCGATCTCGATACGCAGCTTATCCAGCAGTGATCATGACTCATCGTCTCTCATGGACCAGCATCGTCTATCACTATAGAACTTGCTCAGCTGTGGTGATGTGATGCAGTCTATCGAAACCGTAGTTATGGATCCTGATCGCTCACCAGGGACAAAGAGATCATCGACCGATGTCAGACGAATGATATTTTTTATGGTATCTATGATGATCATCTCCTTGTCGCTCCTGAAGCCTTACCTGCGATGAAGGTCTTCACTCCATGGAAGAAAAGACGATATACATATATGAAAGATCATCCTATCGTCGTCGCTGAGACAGTGTCTCTCGCTCTCCTCCCTCGTCTGCATCACAGCTCTACGCATACGATACGACAAAGCCATATAGCCTCACATCATCATGCTATCGCTCGTCATATCCATGCATGAGCGAATACTCATCGACCTATCGATAAGCGGAAGGAGAGACTATCGTCATTTGCATTTGATCAGTATGATGCTACGAGAAATACACCAAGTATGGATGGGAGTTCACAGCTTTCGCCGTATACGAGATTTGGTCTCATCTCTATCAGACAGCTAGCATCGTATATCATGCATGCCTGGCAGACAGCAGGATGATCTGCTGATAGCTCCTATGAAGTGTATCTCGCAGAACTGGGATGGCGTGAGTTTTGGCATCATGTGATGCATCACTTCCCTGAGACGAGATATAGAGAGTTTCAAGAGAAGAGAAGACATATCGCTCGATGACAGGATCAGACACTGCTCGATGCATGGTGTGAGGGTCGTACTGGTTATCCTCTCGTCGATGCTGGGATGAGACAGCTCATAGCGATGAACTGGATGCACAATCGTGTCAGGATGGTGGTTGCATCCTTTCTCACCAAAGATCTCCTCATCGATCGGCGTCTGGGTGATCAGCATTTTAGACGCTATCTCATCGACTATGATGAGAATATCGATATCGGCAATCGACAACGGTCGGCAAGTGTCGGAGCCGATCCCAAACCGCTTCGCATCTTCAATCCATCACTCCAAGCACAGCGTTTCGATCCTGAGGCGATCTATATCCGTCAGTGGATCCCTGAACTCCGTGATGCACCTCTAGCAGCTATCTTACATCCAGAAGAACATGATCTGACTCCCTATGGTTATCCTGCTCCGATAGTCACGCACAAGATCCAGTCTGCGAAAGCCAAAGCAATGTATTACGGATCATCTGTCTAGCTATTGCATTCTCTCTCAGACTATGTATAGTATCTCTGTATCTTTATCTCGTATCTTTACGACGATGAATAGGCTCTCTCCGTGAATAGATGCTGTATGATGACGTGTGTCTGATATCTCTGCGATTGCACAACAAAGAGTTACAACGAGGGAGGCTATTGCCCAAGCTCTGTGACAAAGTAATCCAGATACTACAACTACTCCTCAAGCTACAGTGCAAAAAATAGAGTGAAAAAGAATTACTGATACGGCAGTACCTTTGCAAGTGTCCACATTACATGATGAAGATGGTACTTCCCAAGAAGTAAATGCAGTAGTTTCTGTGTCTGAAAAGCAAATACAATATCTAGAAGGCCGTATGCGTAACAAATTGCCTTCATTTTTTGATAATAGGGTTATTTCTTCCACAGAAAGACTTGCTGTTTTATTGGAAGTATTTCATAGTGAACTAAAAGATATGATTAATTTTGCCGCAAATGATAATGAAGCAAGAGAGTCTATTACGAATGCTGTAGTACAATCTGATACAGGTATACTTACTACTAATGAATTGAAAAATAATAGTTGTGCGACAAGTGCTGCTTTTGCTAGAGTGCTACAGTCATTTGGTGTACAGGTATCGCTTGTACCATGATTGATGAATGGAGAATGACATGCGTATACGCTTTTAGAATTTGAAGGGGAAAGGATACTTCGAGATACTCACAATCCCATTTCTACATGAGCAGGCGATATACCTTTGATGCATAGTATTTCTCAAAGTGAGTTAGCCGCATTTCATGATAACAGAGATGTGATGATTGGAGCAAGTTTCGATGTGACAAATAAACTATATAACATACAAGTTCCTTCCGCATCATTTAGATATAATGCTGTTGCTTAAATTGTTTAATATTGTTTATTTGAGATAGGCAATAAACTCTTGTATATCTTTTTGGTTTTCCCATAAACATTTGCGATTTGATTCGGCGAAGTTTATAAGAAGATTGCCATTGAGCATAGCACTCATATTTTTATCATGATGCGATAAGAGATAGACGGGTATTTTTCTGACAAACTGTGCATAACAGATCTCTCGCCCGACGCCATGACTCGGTGACGACACTTCGGCTACCAGTATATCAGCTTCATTGATCAGATTCACATCTCTGACGAAAATATCTTCATCACTAGGATTTTCTTTTATGTTTGTAGCATGTTGTCGATTGAGATGCTCAGTAATGACTTCATAGCCGTTTTCTTTCAGCTGTGCAATAATAAATGGATAGATAGAGGTAAGTTGTTGATCTCCTCTAATACTTCATGCAAAATAGACCTTCTTCATCATACAACAGAGAATTAAAAATAGCACATATACATACTATCTCTTGGAGATATATTTCTGATCAATCCTCTCCTTCACAAGCAGTGCGGAGATGATAACCATCGGCACACCGATACCAGGATTGGTATTGTGTCCGACATAGAAGAGGTTATTGAGCTTTTTGCTATAATTGTTTGGACGGAAGCATGCAGTCTGCATCATCGTATGACCGAGTCCGAGAGCTGTCCCATTCCAAGCATGGTATCTGTCCTTGAAGTCTTGCACATCGAAGATCTGCTCGTATTCGAGATGTGATAGTACTTCTTCGCCAGCCATATCCTCGACGATCTTCCAGATCTTATCGCGATAGACTTGTTTCTCTGCTTCAGTGATCGTGATACCGTTGGGTATAGGGACGAGGATAAACAGATTTTCTTTGTCGGCAGGAGCGACGCTTGGATCGGTCTTGGATGGAGCACAGAGATAGATCGATGGATCATTTGGCAAGACATGACGATCATAGATATCACCAAAGCTTTCTGCCCAATTATCATTGAAATAGAGGTTGTGATGTTCGAGCTTGTCTAGCTTTTTGCTTACTCATGCATAGATGATAAAACCTGATGGAGCAAAGATCTTCTTGTCTCGATAGGGCTTGGTATAGGTCTGTTGGTCGAGGGGTAACATCTCCGTCTCAAATCGTGCCTGATCTGCATTGACGATGAACAAGTCAGAGGTGATTGTTTGTCAATTCTTTACTATCATGCTTGTGATATTTTTTGTATCATGGGTGGTCTTCACTACTTCGCTATCGGTATAGTATTCTACATCGTACTTCTTGCCGATCTTGACCAAGGCTGTAGCAATAGCATGCAAACCACCCTGAGGATATCGCACACCCATCGCGAAGTCTACATGCGACATGATATTATAAAATGCTGGCGTACTGCTCGGAGCTGTGCCGAGGAAGACAGTTGTATATTGCATGATCTTCTGAATGATGGGAGTGCGGAAAAATCTCGCTACATATTTATCTATCGTCGTCCAGATATTGAGTTTCATCCCTTTGAGTGCAATATCTCGGCGAAAGAAATCAAAGATACTATCATAATTCTTGGTTGCAAACTCCATCCCGATATGATACTGCTCTCAGGATCTTTTGAGAAAGTCACGAAATTTCTGACCTGATCAGCGTTCCATCTCCTCGAAGACGGTTGCCATACGCTCGATGTCAGCGTATACATTCATACTAGCGAGTTCGTGATTTGGTGATTTGGTGAGTTGTGTTTTATCTTCCTCTCTGCTACCTTCTGTTACTTCTCCTGGATAAAATACCTTATAACTCGGGCTGAGCTGTGCGAGATCGAGATGCTCATGGATATCTTCGCCGATTTCATTGAAAAATCTCTCAAAGAGATCAGGCATGAGATATCGACTTGGTCCCATATCGAAGGTATAGCCATTGGCAGAGAAAATCGATGCACGACCTCCGAGACACTCATTCTTCTCATAGACCGTAACTTTGTGACCGTCTCTCGCCATCAGGATAGCGGTCGCAAGTCAGCCTATTCATCAGCCTATGATAGAGACTGTCTTTGTATTCATCGTGATATGGTA
>JACCDN010658027.1_pt1 | contig 15048 bp, 9 predicted proteins | sample 7441691 | NCBI WGS metagenome assembly JACCDN01 (sample SAMN15323439, study PRJNA562643) | freshwater metagenome | isolation source: river surface water | place: USA:Blue River Watershed | collected 2017-08-16
GCGTCCAAAGAATCTTCGGATTACCGACATCACTATTCCCGGATCACAGCGTCAGATTCCCGCACGTTTGTATCAGCCGATCGATGAGTCTGGCAATTTGCTCACCGGGCCGCTTCCTATTTTTGTTTGGTTCCACGGTGGTGCTTTTATTTTTGGCGACATCAACATGGGTGAGGCGGAGTTCACGGCATGCGAGGTTGCTTCGCAGGCAAATGCGGTAACCATTTCTGTGGATTACAAACTAGCCGATGCCGATGTGCGTTTTCCTTGCAGTCAGGTCGACGGAATTGATGCGGTTCTTTGGGCACGTGAGCATGCAGGCAGTTGGCACGCAAACCCGGACAAACTTTTTGTTGGCGGTGCCAGCGCTGGCGCATTTCTTGCCGGATCGGTTTCGCTAATGCTGCGCGACCGTGGCATTAAGCCCGCTGGAATCTTGCCAATCTATCCGGCGGCACATCAGATTTGGCCAGACATGACCCCAGAAATTTACGAACTGGTAAAGGACATCGTCTATTTCACACCTGAGTTCAGCGCGGTTCATAATCCGTGGCTACTTGAAGCGATTGAAAACTACGATGCCAACGAGGATAAGTTCCACTGTTTCCCAGGCGACACCGTCGACAAGGGTGGACAGGGACCATTCTTGATTGTGCACGCAGAGAAAGATTCCCTAAGGCTTTCTGGTGAGTTGTGGACTAAACAACTACGCGCGGCAGGTGTTTCGGTTGATGAGTTTGTCGAACCTGGTCAAACTCACGGCTACCTCTCTTACGGGCCAACCAACCCAGGCACCGCACACACGCTTGAGCTAATGGCCCGCTGGATAAAGGCCCACTAGTTGCAGTATTTCCAAAAGGCTCGCTGGATCAAGGTTGTCGAACCCGAGCTAAAACCCAAGGGTCAACGACCCGCGTACTGGGTTAGCCGAGAATTTGATGCAGTTGCTGGCCCAGGAGTTTTGCGAGTTTCGGCGCAGGGCCTCTATCAGGCTTACCTAAATGGCATGCGCGTGGGCGATCAAGAACTCACCCCTGGATCAACCCAGTACCGCAAACGCATACAGTTTCAAACCTACGACGTTGAGCTCAAGGCGGGGCAAAACAAACTTGAGATTCTTGTTGCCGACGGTTGGTTCCGTGGCGCGGCCGATGTCATGCGCCACGATTTGCAGTTTGGTAATCACGTGGCAGTGATTGCAGAAATTTCTGGGGTAGTAGCCACCGATTCCACTTGGAAATCTTCACCTTCACACATCCTCGGAGCTGATCTATTTTTGGGGCAAAACGAAGACCGCCGACTAATCAGTGTGCGCGAGTGGAATGCTGTTGAAGAAATAATGGTTGCCGCAGATTTGCTTGCGCCCATCGCACCGCCAGTTCGAAGAATTCAAGAACTAAAGCCAAAGAGCATTACTAAACATGGCGATGCTTTCATTGTTGATTTTGGTCAGAATATAAATGGCTGGACAAGACTGAATCGCCTTGGCCCAACCGGCACTAAAACTACTTTGACTCACGCCGAGTTTGTCTCAGCTGACGGCGACATCGACACCAGTCACCTTGACGCATTCTTCCCATTTATGACTGAGCCAATTCTCGATCACCAGATTGACAGCGTGATCTCTGCTGGAGTCGAAGGTGATTTTTTTGAACCAATCTTTACCACTCACGGTTTTCAATTTGTTCGAGTTGATGGATTCGCTGGTGATTTAACTTCTGACGATATCGCTGCAATAGTGGTGCATACTGATTTGGCGAAAATTGGAACATTCACTTCGAGTGATCGCAGGCTCACCTGGTTGCACGAGGCGGCCGACTGGACTTTCCGCGGCAATGCCTGCGATGTGCCTACCGACTGCCCAACCCGCGAGCGAGCCGGCTGGAGCGGCGACTGGCAGATTTTCGCTGAAACCGCGGCCTACCTCTATGACATCGATGGCTTCTCGCGAAAGTGGCTTGCCGATGCTGTTATCGACCAGCACCAAGACGGACGCATAGCCAATATTTCGCCGGTTACTGATGCCAAACTTTGGGACTCTCCGATGGCAGTGCTAAATGGCTCATCGGGCTGGGGAGACGTAATCATTCAGGCTCCGCTTGCGGCATACCGCGCTTATGCCAAAACCGAAGCGCTAGAGGAGTGCTTTGATGCCATGCACAAGTGGCTCGCATACGGTCTTCGCTCAGCGGAGCTCGGTCGTCATCCATCGCGCACCGGCGAGCCGAAGCCGCACGAGCGTTACCTTTGGGATACCGGATTCCACTGGGGTGAATGGATGGAGCCGGGTGTGGCACCAGATCCATTTGGTGGAATGAAACTTGATCAGAGCGAAGTGGCATCGGCATATCTTTATCGTTCATGCCGAGACTTTGCCGAGGTTTGTCGCATTCTGGCTAAGCCAATCGAAATCGCTGAACGATACGATGCCATTGCCGAAAATATTCGCGCGGCGTGGCAGTTGGAATTTTTAGACAATTTAGGATGCGTGAAAACCAAGACTCAGGCTGCAATGGTTCGACCGCTGGCCTTTGGTCTCATTGAAAATCGCCTAGCAGTTGCAGCTGAACTTGCCGCACTAATCAAGGCAAACGGCAATTGTCTCGGCACCGGATTTTTATCGACGGTTTACCTGTTGCCGGTGCTTGCCGAAAATGGCCAGGCCGAAACGGCATTTGATCTGCTCTTCCAAGAGCAACAACCGTCTTGGCTCTACATGCGCAACAAAGGTGCCACCACAATGTGGGAACTTTGGGATGGCATTACCGAATATGGCAAACCACAGATGTCACTTAATCACTATTCAAAGGGTGCAGTAATTTCGTTCCTGCATCACAACCTGGTTGGCCTTAAGGCGGTTCGCCCCGGATATCAGGAGTTTGTGGTGCAGCCGGTCTTTGATGATCGAGTGCCAGATGCCGCGACCACTCTTAAGACCCCGTTTGGCAAGATTGCGGCCGGCTGGCGTCGTGAAGAAGGTTCAATCTTGATTGAAGTTACCTCACCGGCACTGGCCTCTGGGCTCATCATGCTGCCTGATGGTCGTGAAATTCTCGTTCCATCAGGCCAGACCATCGTTGCCACCGCATAGGTAATACCTCGAAAAAGCTCGGCTAAGGCAAACTAGCAACTATGTCACCGTCGCCATTATTTGATAACGCTCCTTTTACTTTTGAAGAGATGACCGCCAGCCGCGAGGCCGAGTCGGCTGCCACTTTTTCAAGGTACGTGGTTCCTACCGATGTAAACGTGGATGAGAAATCACTCGGGCCGGTGAAATTTCGAATCTATCGCCAAGAAGGCGCCGGCATAGATGTTCCTCTGCTGATTTGGATTCACGGCGGTGCTTTCATCGGTGGCAACATGGAAATGCCAGAGGGTCAAGTAACAAGTTTTGAAATTGCTAAACGTGCAAACGCTCTCGTAATTCAAATTGACTACCGAGTTTGCACCGATGAAATTCGCTTCCCCGTGCCCCAGCTAGATTGTCTGGCAGTTGCAGAGTGGGCGATCAATAACCGGGCCGATTTGGGATTTGATCCAACACGAGTATTTATTGGCGGGGCCAGCGCGGGTGCTTGCATTGCCGGTTCGGTGGCAATGATGCTCCGCGACCGAAAAATCCCAGTAGCGGGCGTGCTTCCCATCTACGCCATTGCACATCGAGGTGTGCAGGTGGCCTCGCGAGACTTGCAAGAAAAAATTGAAGCACATTTTGGATCGCCGCAGCGAGGTATGCCGGGCCACAACGAGTGGCTAGATCCCAATCCAGAAAAAACTCGCGAGTTTTATGTTTGGCCAGGTGAAGCTGAGAATTACGCGGGTTTACCAAAGCACTATTTCATCAACGCCGAATTCGATCTTCTTCGGGCAAGTGCCGAACCTTGGGCGCAGAATCTTCGCGAAGCTGGTGTTGCGGTAGAAGAAGAGTTTGTAACAGGTTCAATCCACGCATTTTTGAACCTGGTCCCAAGTGAGTCTGCGGAACAAGACCAGGCACTCAATCGCATGGCCGCAATAATTAGGGGAGCTTAGTGAGCAAGCCAAAATACCCTTGGGCGCTTGAGATAGAACGGCCGATAATTCCGGGCTTTTATCCTGACCCATCGATAGTGCGGGTTGGCGAAACCTATTACATCGCCAACTCCAGTTTCGAATACGCCCCCGGTGTGCCGTTGCACTCATCCAAAGACCTCGTTAACTGGACTTTTGAAGGCCACGCATTGCCAACCCGGGCGCAGTTGAACATAGATGGGCAGCAAAACTCCGGCGGAATCTTTGCCCCAACTATTCGTCATCACGACGGCAGGTTTTGGATGATCACCACACTGACCGATGGCAAATGGCAGTTATTAGTTTCGGCAGAAAACATCGAGGGGCCCTGGAGTGAGGCCGTTCGCATCGATGTCTTTGGTATCGACCCAGATCTTTTTTGGGATGAAGACGGTCGCTGCTTCATGACCTATGCATCACTGCCACTTCAGGGACTCGCCCAGGTTGAGATCAACACTGTAACCGGTGAAGCAATTGGTGAACCATATCTGGTGTGGCAGGGTAATGGTGGAAAATTCCCAGAAGGCCCGCACATCTACAAGATTGATGACTGGTACTACATTCTGATTGCAGAGGGTGGCACCGAACGTGGTCATGCGGTTTCACTTGCGCGTTCAAAAAAACTTGCCGGTCCATACGAAGCCGACCCGAAGGGCATTTTGCTTTCGAATCGCGGAACCGATTACACAGTTCAACAAACCGGTCACGCCGATTTAGTGCAACGACCAGACGGCTCTTGGGCCATGGTCTTTCATGGCACAAGACCAAAGGGTGCATCACCGGAGTGGTTTGTCATGGGCCGCGAAACCTGTGCGGTTGAAATCAATTGGGTTGATGGCTGGCCAATGCTTGGTAATCCAATTCAACCGGCGACTGAAAAAGTTGTGCACGAAGTGTTGGATGCGAATTCGGTTTTACCTGAGGAATGGATTTCGGTTGGCTCCTGGCCTAAAGAAAACACCGAGCAGAAATCGAATGGAATTTTATTCAAGGGTTTTGTCTCTCGACGCCAAACCACTCGCCACTTTGAACTAGTTGCCGAGCTAGAAGGTGAAGGACCCGGCGGTATCGGCATCGGTATCGATGGCCGTCACCATCTTGGACTGCTGCGAGACAAGCAACGCGCCTGGGTGCAGTGGACTATTGGCGATCACAGCTTTGAAATCGGCTCGATAGCCGGGCAGGTAAAGACTCTCAAGCTAAACAGCGAGCCGATGACTGGCGGTTTTACCGAGCCGGTTGGGCCCGACAAACTGCGTGCCTACGCTATTTTGGTTGACGGTTCAGAGCACGAACTTGCAGCCTTAGATGGCCGATACATCAGCACCGAGGTGGCCGGGGGAATGACCGGAAGAGTTGTCGGCGTGCTGGCGTTTACGCCGCAACTGTTGAAGAAGTGGGATTACCGCTCAGTTAGTTGATGCACGAACAACTAGCTCTGGTTGAAATTCAACATGTCGAATATCGGGACTGTTTAGCAATTCGATTGCAGCATTACCAATCTCGGCGCTAGGTTGTCTCACTGAAGTGAGCGGAACGATTGCCGCCGATGCAAAGTCGATGTCGTCGTAGCCGATAAGTGCAAGGTCACTTGGAATGTTGATATTGCCATCAACCATGCAAGCTTGCATGATTCCAATCGCGAGCAAATCGTTGGCGGCAAATACTCCGTCAAAGTTTTTCATTTGATTACCAAGTGCACGACCGGCTTGAACGGACAGCGATGATGTTTCAATCACGTCCAGCGAAGCAATTCCATTTTCTGCAATCGCTTTTCTCGCGCCTGCAAGACGATCTGCAATCTGCGGCACTGACAGCGGACCACCGACAAAAGCAATTCGCGTATTTCCGGTTTCTAATAAGTGCCTTACTGCTAGGTAGCCACCGGCTATGTCATCGACCGATACCCATGAAAACTCTTTAGACTTTCGGTCAACCAAGACAACTGGTAACCCACGCTTTTTAGCGTGCTTAAGGTATTCCAAATCTTCGCCGGCAGGAGAAACCAGCACTCCACGAACTCGCTGTTCCTCAAACAGAGCTACCATTGATTGCTCGCGCGATACTTCATCGTCGGAGTTGGCTAGCAGCACACTCAGGTTTTGAGCATTGGCTGCATCTTCGGCACCCCGGGCCACGTCGGTGAAGAAGGGGTTTCGCACATCCGGCACAATTAGGCCGATCGAACGGGACTGCCCAGCTCGAAGTTGGCGGGCGGCGTCATTGCGCACGAAACCCAGCTGATTGATGGCGTCCTGAACCTTGATCCGGGTCTTTTCAGCAACTAACTCGGGCTGGTTGAGCACATTGGAAACCGTGCCAACGGCCACATTGGCCAGCTTGGCTACATCCTGCATGCTCGGAGTTTTGCCCATTGTGCTAGTGTATTGAAACGATTCAATAATTCGACCAGAAAGTGCAAAATGACCACCAGCGAGTTGTTTGCCAAACTCAACGATCAGGCCATCGAACTTCCATCATGGGCGTTCGGAAATTCAGGTACTCGATTCCGAGTTTTCCCTTCGGCCGGAGTGCCTCGTGACCCGTACGAGAAAATCGAAGACGCAGCGCAGGTGCACAAGTACACAGCAATCGCACCAACCGTGGCATTGCACTATCCGTGGGACAAGGTTGATGACTTTGCAAAACTTCGCTCTCACGCGGAGTCACTCGGTGTTGCCTTAGGCACCATTAACTCAAACACTTTCCAGGATGAGGATTACAAACTTGGCTCACTCGCGCATAACGATGCCAAGACTCGTCAGAAGGCAATCGACCACCACTTTGAGTGCATCGATGTAATGGGTGAGACTCACTCGCGCGACCTTAAAATTTGGTTGGCCGACGGCTCTAACTATCCTGGTCAAGATGACATGCGGCGTCGTCAAGACAACCTGCACGATTCGCTGCAGAAAATCTACGCGCGACTCGGCAAAGACCGGCGCATGGTTTTGGAATACAAATTTTTTGAGCCAGCTTTCTATCACACCGATGTTCCAGACTGGGGCACTTCATACGCGCAGGTTGCGGCACTCGGTGATCGCGCTGTGGTTTGTTTGGATACTGGCCACCATGCACCTGGAACCAACATCGAATTCATCGTGATGCAGTTGTTGCGTCTTGGCAAACTGGGTGCATTCGATTTCAATTCTCGCTTCTATGCAGACGACGATTTGATTGTTGGTGCTGCAGATCCGTTCCAGTTATTCCGCATCATGTATGAGGTAATTCGTGGTGGCGGATACGGAGCGGCATCCGGCGTAGCCTTCATGCTCGACCAGTGTCACAATATCGAAGACAAAATTCCTGGCCAGATTCGTTCGGTGCTCAACGTTCAGGCGATGACCGCTCGTGCGCTTTTGGTTGACGCTGCTGCCCTTGAGCAAGCACAGTTGGCCGGAGACGTGCTTGGCGCCAACGACATTTTCATGAACGCCTTCTACACCGATGTTCGCCCGATGCTTGAGCAGTGGCGCGAAAGCAAGGGACTCGCCGCCGACCCGGTAGCAGCCTTCAATGCCAGCGGATACCTAAAGAACATTGCCGAGAACCGCGTTGGCGGCACTCAGGCAGGTTGGGGAGCGTAATGAACAAAACTGTTGCCGAGCTACTGGCTCGCTCAAACAAACTGGGCAGCAACCCAAAGAACACCAACTACGCCGGAGGCAACACTTCGGCTAAAGGCACCGACATCGACCCGGTCACCGGTAAGCCGGTTGAGCTGCTTTGGGTTAAGGGATCCGGTGGCGACCTCGGCACTCTCAAAGAGGCCGGTCTCGCGGTGTTGAGGCTTGATCGAGTTCGTGCACTGCAAGATGTTTACCCTGGTGTGAAGCGCGAAGATGAAATGGTTGCCGCCTTCGATTTCTGTTTGCACGGACGAGGTGGCGCGGCTCCATCAATTGATACCGCGATGCACGCACTTGTCGATGCAGCTCACGTTGATCACCTGCACCCAGACAGCGGAATCGCAATCGCAACTTCTAAGGACGGCGAAAAACTCACTAAGAAGATTTTTGGCGACAAAGTAGTTTGGGTTGACTGGCGTCGTCCAGGTTTCCAGCTCGGGTTGGACATCGCTAAAGTTCAGAAGCAAAACCCGAAGGCTATCGGTTGCATTCTTGGTGGTCACGGAATCACCTCTTGGGGAAAGACATCTGCAGAGGCAGAGAAGAATTCACTCGAGATCATCAAGACTGCTGAGCAATACATCGCAAAGAACGGAAAGAAGAATCCGTTCGGTGCCGATGTATCAAAGTTCAAGCCACTCAAAGTTGCCGCTCGCAAGGCTCGCGCAGCCGAACTTGCACCATTCATCCGAGGCCTCGCATCTGCTGACAAACCGCAGGTTGGTCACTTCAACGACAGCGCAGTGGTGCTCGAGTTTATGTCGAAGAGTAAGCTCAAGTCGCTAGCCGCACTTGGCACCAGCTGCCCAGATCACTTCTTGCGCACCAAAGTCAAACCACTGGTGCTCGACACCGCTCCGGATGCTCCAATCGAAAAGGTCAAGCAGCGTCTGGTCGAGCTGCACGAGGAATACCGCGCCGAGTACGCCGCGTACTACAAGAAGCACGCCAAGAAGGACAGCCCGGCAATGCGCGGGGCAGACCCGGCAATCGTGCTGGTTCCAGGCGTTGGCATGTTCTCGTTCGGGGCCAACAAGCAGACTGCTCGCGTAGCTGGCGAGTTCTACATCAACGCCATCAACGTTATGCGCGGAGCCGAGGCAATCTCTAGCTATAGCCCGATTAGCGATGCCGAGAAGTTCAACATCGAATACTGGTCGCTTGAAGAGGCAAAGCTGCAGCGCATGCCAAAGCCGAAGCCGTTGGCTTCGCGGGTGGCATTCATAACCGGTGCCGGCTCTGGAATCGGTAAAGCGATCGCTGAGCGAGTTGCTGCCGAAGGTGCCTGCGTTGTTATCGCAGACCTAAACCTCGAAAACGCCAAGGCAGTGGCAGAGCAACTTGGTGGCCCTGATGTTGCCATCGCGGTAAAAATCGATGTTTCAGATGAAAACCAAATCAAGGCAGCGCTTGACGAAGCTGTTCTGGCATTTGGGGGTGTCGACTTAATCGTGAACAATGCCGGTCTTTCAATATCTAAGCCGCTGTTGCAAACCACAGCACACGATTGGGATCTGCAGCACAACGTCATGGCACGCGGCTCATTCTTCGTGTCACGTGAATCTGCTCGCATCCTGATGGATCAGAAGATGGGTGGAGACATCATCTACATCTCATCGAAGAATTCGGTATTTGCTGGGCCAAACAACATCGCATATTCGGCAACCAAGGCAGACCAGGCGCATCAGGTGCGCTTGCTAGCTGCTGAACTTGGCGAGTATGGCATTCGCGTAAATGGAATCAATCCCGACGGTGTAGTTCGCGGTTCGGGAATCTTTGCCAGCGGTTGGGGAGCATCTCGCGCCAAGGTATACGGCGTGAAGGAAGACGACCTTGGCAAGTACTACGCGCAGCGCACTTTGTTAAAACGCGAAGTGGTTCCTGAAAACGTAGCCAACGCGGTGTTTGCACTTACCGCTGGTGAACTAAGCCACACCACCGGATTACACATTCCGGTTGACTCTGGCGTAGCGGCAGCATTCCTGCGGTAGTCCCATGAACACACCAGACATTTTCGGCGCAATCGACCTTGGCGCGTCCAGTGGTCGAGTTATTGCCGGAGAGTTTGGAGAACACGGATTGAGGCTGCACGAGGTAGCTCGCTTTCCTAATGGCCCGGTGCAGCAGGGAAGCGCGCTCTACTGGGACTTCGATACCCTCTTTGCCGCTATCAAGTCTGGGCTAAAGGCCCTCGGTGATTTTGCCCTGGAAAAGGGCACGAAAGTTCAATCAATAGGAATTGACACCTGGGCCGTGGACTATGGCCTGATCGATAACGAGGGTAAGTTGCTAGCCACTCCAAGGCACTACCGTGACGAACGCAATCTGCTTGGTGCGAGCGTGGTGCATGAGACGGTTGCTCAGGATGAACTTTATAAAGTAAATGGTTTGCAGTATCAACCGTTCAACACGCTGTATCAACTCACCGCCGAGCAATTGCAAAATCCTGAGCTTATGCAAAACGCGTCAAAGGTTTTATTAATTCCGGATTTGATTGCGTTTTTACTCACCGGAGCTGAGCGAGCCGAGGTGACTAACGCGTCTACCACAGGTTTGCTAGATGTACTTACTCACGAGTGGAATTTGGGACTGGCACACAAGCTAGGCCTCAGAGCCGACTTGTTACCTGAGTTGATTCATCCAGGTGAAGAGTATGGAAATCTAATTGGAATCCAGCACGCAGCACTGAGTGAAACTAAAGTTGTCGCGGTTGCTTCGCACGACACCGCTTCAGCAATTCTCGCAGTTCCTAAGCTCAATGCTGAAGGCGCCTATCTTTCAAGCGGCACCTGGTCGCTAATTGGCACCGAACTGCAACATCCAGTATTAAGTGATTTTTCTAGGCAAGCAAACTTCACCAACGAACTTGGCGTGCACAACACTGTTCGGTATCTAAAGAATCTGAGTGGGCTTTGGTTGTTGCAACAGTGTCAAGAAACTTGGAAGCTCAATATTGACGAGCTGCTCGAAGGTGCGAAACACACTGCGACTGCGGCACGCATCGACGTCAATGATCCTGAATTTGTGGCTCCGGGCGATATTGCTTCACGCATCCAGGTGCATGTTTCTCGCCGAGGTCAGGAGCCACCTCAAACTCCAGCCGAAATCACTCGCTGCATTTTGGAATCCCTTGCCGACGCATATGCCGACGCCATTAAACAACTTGAGGAATTGACCGGCCGGAGCATCAAGCAGCTCAACATTGTTGGTGGCGGCAGTCAAAACCACCTGCTAAACCAACTAGCAGCCGACCGCTGTGGCATACCAGTGGTAGCCGGGCCAGTCGAGGCAACCGCAATCGGCAACCTAGTGGCCCAGGCCGGCAAGCAGTTCACATTAGAACAGCAGCGAGCTTTCATAGCAGAGAATTTTGCACCAATCACCTTCCAACCAACCAGAAACGGCAACTAATGAAAATCGCACTCCGCAGCCAATATCCAGCCAAGCAAATCGGGTTTCCCGGAGGCCCGCTCGAATTGAGTTGGAAGGTCACTGCTGCTGGGACTGGCGAAACTCAATTGGCTTACGAAATTCAGTCTGCATTGGACGAGACTTTTACCACAGCGCTTAAGACCGACCAGGCAAAATCTGCTGAGTCGCAATATGTTAATGCACCACATATTCCAAGCCAGTCTCGTGAAATTTCATATCATCGAGTGCGCATCGAAACTCAAGCTGGTTGGTCTGAGTGGAGCAACACTTTGGTGCACGAGGTTGGCTTGACAGACGGCAACGAAATTGTTGGAGAAGCTATTGGAGACGAAAGCAAAGCAACCGATGCGCCACCATTGCTACGCACCACATTCAAGATCACTAAGCCAGTAAAAAAAGCACGCCTTTACGCGACCGCTCATGGAACCTATGATGTGATGATCAACGGGGCAAAGGCAGGAAATCACATTCTTGCTCCGGGTTGGACTCCATATCAATACCGAATCTTGGTTGACACTCATGATGTTACAAATTACTTAATTGAAGGTGAGAACGCATTCGGTGTATTGCTAACCGACGGCTGGTATCGCGGCAAGATGAGTTTCTTCAATTTGCTCGACAACTACGGTGAGCACACTTCGTTCCTGGGGCAAATTGAAATCGAATACGAAGATGGCACCAGCGAAATAGTCGCCTCCGGACCAAACTGGAAGACCGCAAACGGCGGAGTGCGTTTTGCCTCCATCTACGATGGCACCACGATTGACATGACCATGGCTCAGCCAGCTTGGTGCAAGCCCGGTTTCGACGATTCAAGCTGGAAGCCAGTAACCGTTCGTGAAATAAACAAGAAACTGCTCGAGCCGCTTTCGGCACCGCCGGTGCGTGTGAAGGCCGAGTTGCCAATGACCTTGCGCCAAGAAGCAGACAGGGTAAATCTCGACGGAACTCAGAACATCTCTGGTTGGGTTCGACTAACCGTCGATGGCAAGCGCGGCGATAAGGTCGTGGTTCGTCATGCCGAGATTCTGCTACCGGACAAGAGCCTGCACACCGCGCCATTGCGCGCCGCAAAGGCAACCGACACCTACATCCTGGGCAAAGACGGCGTACAGGATCTCGAACCGAAGCACACTTTCCACGGATTTCAGTACGCCGACGTTGTGACAGAAGCGAAGGTGATTGCCGCAACCCAAATTGCCATCACTAGCGACAACCCAGACCGCGGCGAGTTTAAGTCTTCCCATACCTTGCTAAATAAATTGCACAGCAATGTGCTGTGGTCTCTTCGCGATAACTACGTTGCGATTCCAACCGACTGTCCTCAGCGCGACGAAAGACTAGGTTGGACTGGCGATGCACAGGCGTTTATTTGGGCGGCCAACACACTGGTTGATGAAAATGCCTTTTTCCGCTCATGGATGAAAGACGTTGCGCTGGAACAACACGAGAGCGGAAAAGTTCCGCACGTGGTGCCAGACATTCTTGAATTGCAATATCCAAAGCTTCCAAATGGTAATCCATTCCCTGATAACGGTGCGGCCGGTTGGGGCGATGCCGCGGTGGTAATTCCTTGGGCCCAGTATCAAAGTTTTGGTGACCTACAAATTCTGCGTAACCAGCTAGAGAGCATGCGCAAGTGGGTTGACTTTTTCTCCGCCCAATGTGTCGACAATGTTTTCCCTGAAGGTGTAATGCAACTTGGCGACTGGCTTGACCCAGATGCACCAGAAGACAAACCGTTTCTTGCCAAGGTTTCATCGCGTTATGTTGCCAGCACTTACATCGTTCACAGTGCAAGACTCTTGGCTAAGACCGAAGAACTTGTAGGTTCCAAAGAAAATGCCGAGAAATATCACAAACTTGCTGATGATGTGGCGGCAGCTACCTGGAAGTTACTTGGCGACGACGCACGTAAAACCACAAGCGGAAGTTCACTCGCGCTTGAATTCAATATCTGCCCAGAGGAAGAGCGAGAAGCGGTTGCTGCGGGTCTAGCCGAATTGGTGCGCAAAGACAACGGTGCGATCTCAACCGGGTTCTTAGGCACTCCGGTAATAATGGATGCCATGTCTCGAAATGGGCACATCAACGAGGCTTACAGTATGTTGCTTCGCGAAGAGATCCGCAGCTGGCTGTACCCAATCACCGTTGGTGCCACTACTATCTGGGAGCGTTGGGAAGCCATCAAGCCCGACGGCACCCCGTCAACCGGTGGCTCTGAGGGGCACGCACCAGGCTCAGAACCTTCGATGATTTCCTTCAATCACTATGCCTACGGAGCAGTTATTGACTGGGTTTACCGCAATGTTCTCGGCCTAACTTCGCTCTCGCCTGGCTACAAGCAGGTGAGCATCAGCCCGAGACCAACCAAGAGCATCGACTGGGCTAAGGGTTCAATTGAGACCGGCTTCGGCAAGTTTGCAATCGACTGGAAGATAGACGGAGCTAAACTTCACGCCAAGGTGCATGTTCCATTTGGTGTCACAGCAAAGTTGAACCTTCCGGTCACAGAAGAATCAACCATCTTGGTTAATGAAGAATCTAAGTTGAACGGCGAAGTCTTGACCCACGGTGTTCACGAGATCCAAGTAAGTCACGCGACAGTGGCGAGTAAGTAGGTAGAACATGGGAAACATTAAACGCAAATTTCCTAACCCTAAGGATCTGGCGCAGCTGATGCGCTTCAAAGCGCCTTCGCTCAACTTCAAGCAGAAGCGTCTTGACTCAGCTCTAACTATTTACGACCTACGCGAAATTGCCAAGCGTCGCACACCAACAGCACCATTTGATTACACCGATGGTTCTGCCGACCAAGAAATCTCGCTCGCTCGAGCACGTCAGGCATTCGAAGATATCGAATTCCAGCCAAGAGTACTCCGCGATGTAAGTGATGTAGATCTATCAAGTACAGTGCTCGGTAAAAAAGTTGCCATGCCATTCGGAATTGCACCAACCGGTTTTACTCGAATGATGCATACCGAAGGTGAACAAGCTGGTAGTCAGGCTGCTGAAGCCGCTGGCATTCCCTTCTCACTTTCAACCATGGGCACACGTTCAATCGAAGAAGTTGCAAGCTACGCACCAAATGGCCGCAACTGGTTCCAGCTTTACATGTGGAAAGACCGCGATCGCTCGATGGCTTTGGTCGAGCGCGCAGAGAAGGCCGGATTCGACACCTTGCTACTAACCGTTGACGTGCCAGTTGCCGGAGCACGCTTGCGCGACAAGCGCAACGGCATGACCATTCCGCCGCAGCTAACTCTCGGCACTGTCATTGATGCGTTGCCTCGCCCAGAGTGGTGGATCAACTTCCTCACCACCGATGCCCTCAAGTTTGCATCGCTAGACAGCTGGAATGGCACCGTTGCTGAACTGCTCGACAAGATGTTTGACCCAACCGTCACCTTCGAAGACCTCAAGTGGATTCGCAAGCAGTGGAAGGGAAACCTTGTAGTCAAAGGCATCCAGAACGTCGACGATGCCAAGCTTGCCGTCAAAGCCGGAGCAGACGCCATCATCCTTTCCAATCACGGTGGACGTCAGCTAGATCGCGCCCCGATTCCTTTCCACCTCCTGCCTGAAACCGTAAAGGCAGTTGGCAAGAATGCCGAAGTTCACGTGGACACCGGAATCATGCACGGAGCAGACATCATTGCCAGCATTGCCAAAGGAGCCAAGTTCACGCTAATTGGCCGCGCTTACCTATACGGGCTTATGGCAGGTGGACGCGAGGGTGTCGACAAGACGATAGAAATTCTTGAAGGACAAATGATTCGCACCATGAAACTTCTCGGTGCACGTTCGCTCGACGAACTAGAACCGGGGCACGTAAAGATTCTTGAGCGCCTAGTTGAGAGACGCTAGTTCAATTTGAATTTTTGAATTCGAATTTTTGCGCAACCAATTTCGAAAAGCGGCACGAAATTCAACC
>JACCDN010815087.1_pt1 | contig 15046 bp, 12 predicted proteins | sample 7441691 | NCBI WGS metagenome assembly JACCDN01 (sample SAMN15323439, study PRJNA562643) | freshwater metagenome | isolation source: river surface water | place: USA:Blue River Watershed | collected 2017-08-16
ATGGGCTTTATCAAATAATCATTACCGAAATCCCATACCAGGTGCAGAAATCGAGATTGATTGAACATATAGCGGATCTGTTTAAAGATAAAAAACTTCCAATGCTTGGCAATATTCGTGATGAATCCGCAGAAGAAATACGCATTGTCTTAGAACCAAAAAACCGCAGCTGCCCAGCGGAAATTTTAATGGAATCTTTGTTTAAACAGAGCGATCTAGAAGCGCGCGTTGCAATCAATATGAATGTGCTAAATAGCAACTCGATTCCTGAAGTGATGAATCTAAAACAAATTCTGCAAGAATTCCTTGCTCATCGTAACCAAATTGTGTTGAAGCGCACCACTTATTTGCTTGGTAAATTAAATCATCGTTTAGAGATTCTGGCCGGACTTAAAATAGCTTATTTAAACCTTGATGAGATTATTAAAATCATTCGTGAAGAAGATGAGCCAAAGCCGATTATGATGCAGCGCTTTGCTCTGACAGATATTCAAACCGAGGCAATTTTAAATACTCGCCTTCGCTCGCTGCGCAGACTTGAAGAGCAAGAGATTATCAATGAATTAACAAAACTAGAGAAAGAAAAGTTATATCTCGAATCTATTACCTCCAATGACAAAAAGCGCTGGACTCTAATCAAAGATGAAATCAAAGAGATTCAAAAACAATTTGGCTTTGGCACCAAAATTGGCGACCGCAAAACTGCACTTGTGCCAACAGATAGCTTACCACAAATAACAAATATTGAAGCCTTCGTGGAAAAAGAAGCCATTACAGTAATTTGCTCCAAAATGGGCTGGATTCGCTCGGTTAAAGGACATATAACCGATCTTGGAGCAATCAAATATAAAGATGGCGACGAAGAAGGCTTTATCTTGCATAGCTACACGACTGATAAAATTCTTATTTTCACCGATTCTGGCAGATTTTATACTCTACTTGCTGATAATATCTATAAAGGCAAAGGCAACGGCGACTCAATCAAGTTACTCGTCGATATGGGAAGTGATGATATAGTAAATATATTAACATTCGTTCCTGGGATAAAACTACTCGTCGCTTCTACTTCCGGCAAAGGGTTTTTAGTTGATAGTTCTGATGTCGTGGCGCAAACAAAATTAGGCAAACAAATACTTAACGTAACAGGCAAAGATAAAGCTTTAATCTGCACTGTTGCCACAGGCGATAAAATAGCGACTATAGGAGAAAATCGTAAACTTCTGATTTTTGACCTTGCTGAAATTCCAGAGATGAAACGAGGCGGGGGCGTAATATTACAACGCTTTAAAGATGCAAAACTAACCGGGCTTAAAGTATTTAACAGTCTAGATGGATTATCTTGGCAACAAGCTGGAGGACGTACTAGAGTTGAGCAAGACGTCACACCATGGCTTGCAAAGCGCGGAGGAAGCGGCAAAATACCGCCAGTAGGTTTTCCAAAAGATAATAGGTTTTAAGTTAGACTAATCGAAAAAATTCCTACCAACTGATAAGGATATCTAGGACAGAGGTCAAGAAATTGACCCAACAAATCTACCGTATCTCGTATATCTTCTCCCACCCCGCTTCCAATAAATTCGAGCAGGTCTTCACTCATATACATATTACACTCTTTTAAAATTCCTATGATTAATCTCAACTTTTATTCCGCCTAGCATCACTGCGCCTTGGTCTTTCATTACCTCATAATTCTCTAACCGTACAAGACCAATTCCCATACTTTTATAAGCTGAACAAAAGATCCCTATCTTATTGTTATTAATCATAATATCACTACCAGCCGCTACTGCTGACAAATCATCCGAAGCAATGATTTTAAATACACCCTTTCTGATTACCCCTTGATATTTAGTGCGAGAAATCACTTCCTGCCCTACATAGCATCCTTTAGTAAAACTAATCGCATTTAGATGCTCTATTCCATATTCTAGCGGCATAGATTTATCTTGAATTAATTCACAATACCCTTCCGGAATTGAATATGTATATTTATCTTGGCTGTAAATATCTTCATTTTGTGATATCTCATTTACAGCCATAACAGTCCTAATACCTAAAGCAGGATGACGAGGATCTTTATACTCATATAATTTTGGCAAATCCACACTCATGCGTGAATAAATCACTCCATATTCTGCAAGATAGGAGATCAAAACTTTAGAGCGCAGACGATAAAGCTTAAGCCTTGTCATGAAGGCTTCTAGCTGACTCGTATGAATCTCAATAAAAAAACCATCGTCTCTATAGGTAATAAAAAAATCAAAGAGAAACTTTCCTTGCGGAGTAAGCATTAAAGAATAGATAGTTCCTTTAGCTTCTATATCATTGGTGATAATAGACTGAAGGAAGCGCGAAGCATCTTCGCCTTCCACTTTTATTATAGAATAATCTAGCTTTTGGTAATTCGTCATAACTCTACTGTAGTAAAATAACATATTGTTTCGATCTATGAGGGCACTATATAGATTATTAGAAGACTTTTATACCAAATATGTTAATATGATTTACATATTTTACAGACCTTAAATAAAATGTTCCAAAATAAATATATAATTAGGCTTTCTTTCGTTGTACTATTTATAGCTATCATAGCGCAGAGCTTATTATATCGCTATTTCATGATCGATAGTATTATCTTACAAGAAATCAAGAAAACCAATAACCATTTATCAGAAATTTATTATTCACAAATTTGGGCTGCAAATAAAGATGCCACTATCAGATTAGAATCAACCGCTCCAGACTTATTATTTGAAGATCAGAATTTTATCAATTTTGCTAACGCTTCTATGCATTTTTTTACTAATACCGATCTCTGGGCGATTTATCTACATAATTACGCTGGAGATATATTTATTTCATCAAAAAATAAAAGCGTTACCACAGCTAGTAAAAACCTAACCGGGATATATGATCAAATATTATATAAATTAGATAAGTTTTTCCTCCATGATGAAATGCAAAATGATGGCTTAAAATCAGCTTTAGCTGGCAAAAGTAAAGCTACTATTTTTCTAAATATGAATCTACAAACAGATGAAGAAATATTACAAAATCGAGATTTAGTTATTTATTATGCCCCTATTATTGTTGATTCAAAAGTAGTTGGAGTACTTGAGCTAGTAAGCGATGTAACCGAGCAATGGAATCAAATTAGCGTGCTTGAAACAAAAGTTATCAAGGCTTTTTTTATTATCTTCGGCATTTTCTTTGCTATCGTAATCTACAATACTAGTTATGCAAAAAAAATTATCAATCAGCAACTCGAAGCCAATAGACAACTACAAGAAGCAAATATTCTAGCGGAAGGACAAAACACTGCTAAAACTCAATTTCTAGCGAATGTGAGCCATGAATTACGCACTCCACTTAATGCTATAATTGGTTTTTCAGAAATGATCTTATCAGAAGCCTATGGAAAGATTGCAAATAGTCAATATGTGGAATATATCCAAGATATTAACAACTCTGGCAAACATTTGCTCAGTGTTATTAACGACATCTTAGATTTTTCTAAAGCAGACGCAGGTAAGTTACAGGTCGATAACATAGAGCTAGATTTAAATAAACTTGTTCTAGCCAGTATGCGCTTTGTAAAGCCCAGAGCAGAAAAATCTGGCGTTGAACTTATTGTAAAATTACCTAAAGACCATATAGTAATTACTGCAGATCCAACGAAGCTAAAACAAATACTTCTCAATTTACTAACAAATGCAGTAAAATTTACCCCAGCAAATGGCTCCGTAACGCTTGAGGTAACAACCAATAACCTACAAAAATTAGTCTATGTCAAAGTAATCGACACAGGCATCGGCATGTCAGAGAAAGATATCCCAAAAGCCCTAACTAGCTTTGGTCAAGTGGATAATAAAGCTAACCGTAAATATGAAGGTACAGGACTAGGGTTGCCTCTTACTAAAAAATTAGTGGAACTCATAGAAGGTGAGTTTGAGATCAAAAGCCAAGTAGGCGTGGGTACAATTGTTACCCTCACTTTTAAATACGACAATAACGTGGCAATCTAAATATAGTAAAAATATCTACTCATATCCTCATTTCATACAACAAACGTTTTGATTATTTAGAAAATTCTGCTAGATTATCACGCAATATATAACATGTCCTAAATCAAATGATAAAACTTACTTTTCCTGATGGTTCAATAAGAGAATTCAAATCTGGCAGCACCGGGGCTGAGGTAGCCTCTAGCATATCTATGTCTTTAGCTAAAGATGCTTTAGCCATCATGATAAATGGCGAAGAAAAAGATTTATCTATTCCTATTCTGGTTGACTCTTCAATCAAAATTATCACGCCAAAAGATCCAGAAGCGCTTGAAATAATTCGCCATGATGCTGCTCATATTATTGCTGAAGCAGTCAAAGAACTGTGGCCAAAAGTACAAGTGACTATTGGACCAGCTATTGAAAATGGTTTTTATTACGATTTTGTACGCGATGTGCCATTTAGTTCTGACGACCTCGTAACGATCGAAAAAAAGATGCTCGAGATCATCAAACGTGACGAACAAATTACTCGCGAAATATGGAAACGCGAAGATGCTATTGCATTCTTTAAAAGCATCGGTGAATTTTATAAAGCTGAAATCATTGAATCTATTCCTGCTGGCGAAGAAGTATCTTTATACCGCCAAGGTTCATTCGTTGATCTATGCCGTGGGCCTCATGCTCCTTCGACAAAGCATGTTAAACATTTTAAACTAATGAAAGTTGCTGGCGCTTACTGGCGTGGCGATAGCAAAAACGCTATGCTACAACGTATTTATGGCACCGCCTGGGCTACGAAAGAACAACTAGACCAATATCTTTTCATGCTGGAAGAAGCTGAAAAACGTGACCATAGGCGCTTAGGTAAAGAATTAAATTTATTCCATATCCAAGAAGAAGCTCAAGGCATGGTTTTCTGGCACGAAAAAGGTTGGACCATTTACCGCTTGATCGAAAAATATATCCGCAATAAAATCAGTAAATATGGCTATAAAGAGGTCAAGACTCCAATTCTGGCTGACAAAAGCCTCTGGGAAGCATCCGGTCACTGGGAAAAATTTCACGATAATATGTTTGCCGTTCATAATGAGGATCAAGTTCTAGCAATAAAACCAATGAGCTGTCCTTGTCATATTCAAATTTTCAATCAAGGCACCAAGAGCTATCGTGATTTACCTCTTCGTATGGCAGAATTCGGCTGTTGCCACAGAAATGAATCATCCGGCGGTCTACACGGCTTAATGCGCGTGCGTGGTTTTGTCCAAGATGATGGACATATTTTCTGCACCGAAGAACAAATCACTTCTGAGACAGTAAGTTTCTGTAAATTACTACTAGAAATCTACAAAGATTTTGGTTTTAACTCAGTTGAAATTAAATTTTCAGATCGCCCAGAAGTTAGAGTTGGCACAGACGAAACTTGGGATAAAGCTGAAAACGCTCTTAAAGACGCCGTTGCTGCGGCCGGTCTTGAATATACTCTGAACCCAGGAGATGGTGCTTTTTACGGCCCAAAACTTGAGTTCCATCTTAAAGATGCTATAGGACGCAAATGGCAATGTGGTACCTTGCAAGTTGATTTTGTGATGCCAGAACGTTTGGATGCAAACTATATTGCTCAAGGTGGAGAAAAGAAACGTCCAGTAATGCTGCATAGAGCTGTTATTGGAACCTTTGAACGCTTTATCGGAATTCTGATTGAAGAATATGCAGGAAAATTCCCATTATGGCTAGCACCGGTACAAATCGCAATTATAACTGTTACAAATGATACAGATAGCGCAGCGAAAGAAGTATTTGATCGTTTAATATCCGCTGGAATAAGAGCAGAACTTGACAACTCCGCAGAAAAGATTAATTATAAGATACGAAATTTCTCGAACCAAAAAATTCCTCTAATTGCGGTGATTGGTAAAAAAGAAGTAGAAGATGGTACAGTAACCATCCGTACTTTAGGGTCTGACGAGCAAAAAACGATGAAAATCGAGGAATTAATTAGCCTGATCAAAAGTCAGGAAAAATAAACAATTAAAATCGTTATCGCGAACGAAGTAACGCAGCAATCCAGGAATTATAAAACTGGATCGCCACACTTCGTTGGCGATGACAAAACATACTAACCAAATGGAGTAAAATCATTTCTGAGAATCGTAACAGTAAATTTCCAAAAGCTAATAAGGAAATAAGATCTCCCGAGGTACGTCTCGTAGGCGCAGATGGAGAAATGAAAGGGGTCGTAAAACTTGCCGAAGCATTATACGCAGCCGCGCAGGCTAGCTTAGATTTGGTTGAGATCTCACCCCAAGCAGAACCACCTGTATGTAAAATCATGGATTTTGGCAAATATAAATATGAGAGCAAAAAGCGCTTGCAGGAATCTCGTAAGAAACAAAAAGTTGTTTCCATAAAAGAGATAAAATTCCGCCCTAATATTGGCTCAGGCGATTTTGAAATCAAACTACGTAACATCAAGAAATTCCTTGAAGATGGCGACAAGGTTCGCGTATCCATGTGGTTCAGAGGGCGCGAAATCGTTCATAATGAACTTGGTAAAGCATTGTTTCCACGCATCATTGAAGCAGTTGAAGAAATAGCTAAAGTTGAACTAGAGCCTAGAATGGAAGGCAAACAAATATTAATGATCTTAGTTCCAAAATCATAGGATGGTAGATTTGTCCTCCCTAACTAGCAAGTTTCATGATATCAACCAAAAATGTGTAATAGCTATCGATGGTACATCCGCCTCTGGCAAAGGAACCATTGCTAGCTTTCTTGCTAAGAACTTTTCTTTCATCCATTGCCAAACTAGTATTTTTTACCGCTCTCTTGCCCTAAAAGCACTAAATCTTCACTTAACACCAGAAGATAATCAAAAAATCATCGATTTATCAAAGGATAAGGATTTTGATCCAACCAACTCTAGCGATCTATATACCGAAGCCGTGACAAGAATGTCTTCAATCATTGCAGCCATTCCAGAAGTAAGGAAAAACCTTTATCCTATGCAGCGTAATTTTATTGCCAATCATCCACGCGTAGTGATGGAGGGCAGAGATATCGGCACCGTAATTGCACCAGATGCTGACATTAAAATCTATATCACCGCCGATGAAAACATCAGAGCAAACAGAAGGTTTGAACAGCTAAAAGCAAATGGAAAATCAGTCACAAAAGATGAGATATTAAATCATATCAAAGAACGGGACAAGCGAGATCAGAGTCGCGATCATGCACCACTAAAGCCATCAGAGGATGCTATTCTTATAGATAGTTCAGATCTCACCGTGCAGCAAATCATCGATTTTATCTTACAACAAATTGACAATAGGTAACAACATGCCACAGATCAGCTATATCTATGATTTTGGCTCCACTTCCGCCAATAAAAAATTACTTGGCAACAAAGGGGCTGGCCTTGCTGAAATGTTAAATCTGTCGCTGAATGTTCCTCCTGGTTTTACCATTACAACTGATCTATGTAAATTTTACCACCAGAGTCATGGACAATTTCCAGAAGGTTTTGAAGCTGAGTTAGATGCTGCAATTATACGCTTAGAAACCAAAACGAATAAAAAGTTTGGTTCCAAAGATGCTGTTCCCTTACTGCTATCAATACGCTCCGGGGCTGTTGATTCAATGCCTGGCATGATGGATACAATACTCAATCTTGGCATTAATCAAGATGTAGCACAGCGTCTTGGCGCATTAACAGGCAATCAAGCATTTGCTGATGATACTTTGCATCGTTTTAATGAAAGCTATCATAAATTAGTTGGCGTAGCTTCTACTGATCTTAAAGTTCAACTCATCGCAGCAATCAAAGCTGTTATTAGTTCGTGGATGAGCGATCGCGCAATAGCTTACCGCAAAATAAACAATATCTCAGATGAGCATGGAACAGCTGTAAATGTACAAGCTATGGTATTTGGCAATATGGGTGATACTTCTGCTACTGGAGTGTTATTTACTCGTAATCCCTCTTCTGGCAAGAAAGCTTTATATGGCGAATTCTTACTCAATGCACAAGGAGAGGATGTGGTATCTGGCATCAGAACGCCTAGACCAATTTCGAAAACTAAGGACCAACCCGGAGAGTCCTTGTATGAAATGATGCCGGACATTTATAGTGAACTAGAAAAAATTTCTACTTTATTAGAAAATCATTATGCAGATATGCAAGATATTGAGTTTACTATTGAAAATGGCAAGCTCTATATCCTACAAACTCGCTCTGGAAAAAGAACTGCCAGGGCTGCTATAAACATAGCGGTTGACATGGTAAGCGAAGGTAAAATCACAAAAGAAGAAGCCGTAAGCAGAGTCGATGCTGAAAGCTTAAACCAAATGCTACATGCAACTATTTCGCCCGATTGCGCAACAAAACACCTAGCACAAGGACTCCCAGCCTCCCCTGGTGCTGCAACTGGCATTATAGTCTTCTCACCTTATGACGCAGAAGAATTATCCCATCACCATAAAGTAATTTTGGTAAGAAATGATACTAGCCCTGAAGATATCACTGGCATGCATGTATCTTGTGGCATTCTAACCGCACGTGGCGGCATGACGTCTCACGCAGCGGTGGTTGCAAGAGGTATGGGTAAACCTTGTGTATGCGGCGCTAGTGAGATTAAAATTGATGAAAAGCAGGGTCTTTTACATCTAGGCGATCGCATAATTAAAAAAGGTGAGGTCATCACTATTGACGGCGATAGTGGCAAAATATTTGCCGGAGATGTACCAACCATTACTCCAGAGTTTTCAGAGAATTTTAGTACTTTAATGTCCTTTGCTGATGAAATCAGAACGATGGAAATTCGCGCTAATGCAGAAACGGCAATAGACGTTGCAACGGCCATAAGACTTGGAGCTGAAGGAATAGGCCTTTGCCGCACAGAGCATATGTTCTTTGAACCACAAAAAATTGCTTTAATGCGCGAAATGATAGTAGCGCCGAATGATTTACTTCGTCAAAAAGCACTCGACCAATTACTTCCATTACATAAGGCTGATTTCAAGAGCATCTTTAAAAGCATCAATGGAACGTCCATCAATGTACGCCTCATCGATCCACCACTCCATGAATTTTTACCACAAGGAGAAAAGGAAAAAAATGCTTTAGCTACAGCGCTTAATCTACCGATTGATATCATTGACTCTCGCCTTCACGCTTTGCACGAAGTTAACCCAATGCTCGGTCACCGTGGGTGTCGCCTTGGCATAACTTATCCACCAATTTATGCCATGCAAATTGAAGCGATAGTGACTGCCGCGATTGAACTAAAGAATGAAGATAATATAGACATAGATTTAGAAATCATGATGCCGTTAATTGCGAATGAACTAGAGCTAAAAAATTTACGCTCTCTTGCTCTTAATGTAATATCAACTATTGAAGAAAAATTAGGCACTGAAGTAAAATATCAAATCGGCACCATGATCGAACTGCCCAGAGCAGCACTACAAGCTAATAAAATCGCAGAATTTGCCGATTATTTTAGCTTTGGAACCAACGATCTAACTCAAACCACTTATGGTATTTCTAGAGACGATGTAGCTTCTTTTATTCCGCAATATCTAAACCAAAAAATCCTAGCTCATGATCCCTTCACCACAATAGACCAAGAAGGCGTTGGTGAATTAATAGCGATTGCAATAAAACGTGGTAGAAAAATAAAATCAGATTTAAAAATCGGCGTTTGCGGAGAACATGGCGGAGATCCAGCTTCTATAGAATTCTTCTATAAGCTTGGAGTAAACTATGTATCTTGCTCGCCTTACAGAGTGCCAATAGCACGCCTCAGCGCTGCACAAGCAGTGATTAAGACCTCAAAGTAATGCATTCTGCATTCTCTCAATCCACCCTGCAAGGGCAGCTCTGAAGACGATTTTGCTCGGATTCTAGACCTTGCTTAAAATGACATGTGGATACACTACTACAATTTAATAGAGTCGGTTAACGCTTTCACACCATCTGCTGAAACCTTAAACTGAGCTTTTTCAGTGTCATTTAATTCAATCTCTACGATGCGTTCAACGCCCCCAGCACCAATTACTACAGGCACTCCGACATAAATATCTTTCATCCCATATTCACCATTTAAATAAGCAGCACATGGAAGCACGCGTTTCTTGTTTTTTAAATAACTCTCTGCCATTGTAATTGCGGCCGCTGCAGGAGCATAGAAAGCTGAACCAGTTTTAAGTAGATTCACAATCTCACCACCACCATTACGCGTACGATCAACGATTTGATCGATCTTAGCTTGACTAGTCCATCCCATTTTAATCAAGTCTGGCACTGGAATACCAGCAACAGTAGAATAACGAACAAGTGGTACCATAGCATCACCATGACCACCAAGCACAAAGCTATTTACATCTTCGACTGATACGCCAAATTCTTCAGCTAAAAACGAACTAAAGCGCGCAGAATCAAGCACACCGGCCATGCCGACAACTTTTTTAGGATTAAGACCGCTAGCTTTTAGCATTACCCAAACCATTGCATCAAGTGGGTTAGTAACCACTATCACGAAAGCATCCGGAGCATGTTTTTTGATATTTTCACCAACGGTTTTAATAACATTAGTATTGATCGCAACGAGATCATCACGGCTCATGCCAGGTTTTCTAGGAACGCCCGCGGTAACAATGATTACATCAGATCCTTCTATATCCTTATAATCATTAGTCCCAGATAATTTAATATCAGAGCCTTCAGTTACAGCGCTTTGAGAGATATCTAGAATTTTTCCTTGAGGTAATCCTTCTGCAATATCGAACATCACTACATCACCAAGCTCTTTGATGCTTGCAAGATGTGCTAATGTTCCACCGATATTTCCACCGCCAATTAAGGCGATTTTTGCTCTTTTGTTCATGATTACCTCAAATATTTTAAATTATGAATTCATTAAGTCAAAGAAATCCGCATTACATTTTGTATCTTTGAGCTTATCTATTAAGAACTCAATTGCATCAACAGTACCCATAGGATTAACGATACGTCTTAGTACCCACATCTTAGATAAAGTAGCTTTGTCGACTAACAATTCTTCCTTACGTGTACCAGATTTAGTAATATCAATCGCAGGGAAAATTCTACGATCTGAAATTTTACGATCAAGTACAATCTCAGCATTACCAGTACCTTTAAATTCTTCAAAAATGACTTCATCCATTCTTGATCCGGTATCAATAAGTGCTGTAGCTATTATAGTTAAAGATCCACCATTTTCAATATTACGCGCTGCACCGAAGAATCTTTTTGGTCTTTGCAGTGCGTTTGCATCAACACCACCAGTTAAAACTTTACCTGAAGACGGCACAACTGTGTTATAAGCTCTTGCAAGACGCGTAATATTATCAAGCAAAATTACCACATCTATCTTATGCTCGACAAGACGTTTTGCTTTTTCAATTACCATTTCAGCAAGTTGCACGTGACGAACCGCTGGTTCATCGAATGTTGAACTTACCACTTCGCCTTTTACTGCACGCGCCATATCCGTTACTTCTTCTGGACGCTCATCGATTAAAAGAACGATCAAGAAAACTTCTGGGTGATTGCTAGTAATTGCGTGGGCAATATTTTGCATTAAAGTAGTTTTACCAGTTCTTGGCGGAGCAACGATCAAAGCTCTTTGACCTTTACCCATTGGCGCGACTAACTCAATCACGCGATTGCTTATATCTTTACCAGTAGCTTCAATTTCTAGATTTAATTTCTGCTCTGGATATAAAGGAGTAAGATTATCGAAATGCACACGATGAAGTGCACGAGGAGTATCTTCAAAATTCACTTTATTAACGCGAAGCAGAGCAAAATATCTCTCGCCTGGTTTTGGAGCACGAATTTGTCCTTCAACCGAATCACCAGTACGAAGACCAAAGCGTCTAATCTGGCTAGGAGATACATAAATATCGTCTGGGCCAGCTGAATAGTTTGCTTCTGGAGCCCTTAAAAAACCGAAGCCGTCAGGCAGCACTTCAAGCACTCCATCTCCTACGATATTACCGCCTTCTTCTACGATTTTCTTTAAAATGGCAAAGATCATTTCTTGCTTTAGCATCGCTCCAACATTTTCAAGAACGAGCTCTTCAGCTTGTTGTTGTAACTGTTCTGGGGATTTACGCTTTAGATCTTTAAGGCGAATGACTGGACCCGATGGGGCGTTAGTATTTTCTGCAACTTCAGTGTTATCTGAATCTACTTCAGATGATTCTTTATTTATACGTCTTCTCATGAAATAATTTTATATTTAAGATTGATTGAAAATGATTGAACATTAATTTAACTAAGGTAGTACCTAGAGTAAAATAATGACATATGAAAATGGATTTAATTTAAGACACAAAGCGCGCACTTAAGGCATGCCTCATAAGCTAATAAATAACATAGGTTTTGATTATAGTCAATAGGTTTGATATTGGTTGCATTAGTTTATAAGATATGAAACTAAATTAAACCACTAGGGTTTTTTGTTTATATTTTAATATATTTGATGCAATTTCTTCGCCGGTTAATAGAGAACTATCAAACCATACATCATAAAATTTCTTAGAAGATTCAAAAACATCATATTGATCTGTTTGGTTTATGATAAAATCTTCTGTTAAAAATAGATTATCTTTTCTAGTTTTTAGCCTTTTTAATCTCTCTTCGACAGGGCAATATATTCCCACAAATGTGATTTCATAATCCTTCAGATGTTCCAAATATATACGAGCTAATTCTTTTGCATCTGGTCCATCTAAAGCTGTATCGATTACAACGCTAAAATCCTGACTTAGTAACGTTTTAGCGGTTGTAAGCAATATAGATGCAACCACCTTCCTTCGTGCCAAACGGTTGTTATTAAACAATCCTTTTACCCCATCGTCGTCATTTTCTGTACCCGGATCATTTTCTATAAAAAGAAATCCCTTAGGAAAAATTGTACTATAAAATTCAGCTGTTTTATCTATTTGCAAATGCACAAACTTATTATTAGTTTGTGTACAAATTTCTTTTGCTATTATTGTTTTACCAGCGCAAGATGGGCCATTGATAATAATGGCTTTATTCATCATCGCCCCCTAAATCTTTTGCAAGTTCAGCTTCTATCTCTTCAATTGTTGGCAATGCAGTTTTAAAATTTTCCGGCAGCGCATCTTGCAATCTATACTCAGCAAGACCTATAGGTTTCGTCATGTCACGCAAAGCATATTCAGCCACAAGGCCACCTTTTGAGCGACATAAAACAAGACCGATTGAAGGGTTGTCACCCGGCTGACGTAACAGATCGTCAACAGCGGAGAGATAAAAATTCATTTTCCCTGCATATTATGGTTTAAATTTGCCAGATTTTAACTCTATCACCACAAAGCATCGAAGCTTTAAATGATAGAATAACAGATCAATATAAAAATCCTGATCTTCAATTTGAAGATGATATTGCCGTCCAACAAAAGCAAATCCTTCTCCAAGTTCAAGAAGGAACTTTTCGATATGCGCTACTAATCCTTTTTCTATTTCGCGTTCATGGGCATTCTTTCCTAGACTCAAAAAATCAAATAAATATGGACTTTTTAAAGTATTTTGTGCAAGGTCAGATTGCGGTGAAGGCAATTTATCCTGAAAATTTGTGATGGCATTTCCTTGTCTTTTAAACAAATTTGTTTCAATTTGCATTGATAAAATATTACGCGACCAGCCATTTTGCAGAGCTCTTTGGATATAGAAACACCGCTCTGTCTTGCTTGAGATATCATATATTAAAGTTACGATATGACCCCAAGGCAATTGGTCAATAGCCTGTTGACCAATTGCCTCCGCCCCATATTCCTCAGCAAATTTGCGCATATATTTTAGATTCTGAGGGCTAAAACCTTTCATGTCAGGAAATTCAGACTTCAAATCTTTGGATAATTGTTCAATAATCTTAGTACCCCAGCCTTGATTAGCTTGAGCTGCAAGTATTTGCGTACCGATATGGTGATAAAGCAGAATAAGCTCTTTATTGACGCTTAAAGAAGCTCTATATCTAGAGGATGCAACGCGCTCTTTTAAATCTGCAAGAAAGTTACTATAGTCTTTGTTGATAATATTCCTGCTCATAGCTTCTTTCCAAATATTATTTCATCTTTCACCGCGAAGCGATTCTTTCCTCAATCTCATGCCTAAAATGACGTATTAATCCTTGGATAGGCCAAGCAGCAGCATCACCAAGAGCGCAAATAGTATGCCCTTCAATTTGATAGGTCACTGCGAGTAGTTCGTCTATCTCTTTTACCTCAGCTTCACCTTTCACCAGACGCATCATAACGCGCCACATCCAACCAGTACCTTCACGGCATGGGGTGCACTGCCCGCATGATTCATGCATGTAAAATTTACTAAGGCGCGCGATGGCATAAATTAAATCAGTTGATTTATCCATCACAATAACCCCAGCAGTACCAAGACCAGAACCAAGGGCACGAAGTGAGTCAAAATCCATTGTGGCAGTGTCGCATAAATCTTTAGGAAGCATAGGGCAAGAAGACCCTCCAGGAATCACAGCTTTCAGATTATCCCATCCACCACGCACACCACCAGCATGCTTCTCGATCAATTCTCTCATCGAGATACCCATTTCTTCTTCAACGTTACATGGTTTATTCACATGGCCTGAAATACAAAAGATCTTGGTACCAGTGTTGTTAGGCTTTCCGATAGAGGCAAACCATTCTGGGCTACGGCGTAAAATTGTTGGCACTACCGCAATCGATTCCACATTATTAATCGTAGTTGGGCAACCATAAAGACCAGCACCAGCAGGGAATGGAGGTTTCATCCTCGGCATACCTTTATTACCCTCAAGGCTTTCAAGCAAAGCTGTTTCTTCACCACAAATATAAGCCCCAGCTCCGCGGTGTAGATAGATATTAAGATCATAGCCTGAGCCGCAAGCATTCTTACCAATAAGGCCAGCTTTATAAGCTTCGTCGATCGCTTGCTGTAAATGTGATGCTTCGTTATAGAATTCGCCACGTACATAAATATAGCAAGTGTG
>JACCDN010381616.1_pt1 | contig 15044 bp, 10 predicted proteins | sample 7441691 | NCBI WGS metagenome assembly JACCDN01 (sample SAMN15323439, study PRJNA562643) | freshwater metagenome | isolation source: river surface water | place: USA:Blue River Watershed | collected 2017-08-16
AGTTAAATGTTGTAAAGATGTAATATCACTAATATTATTATTACTTAATTCTAAATCTTTTAAATTAGTTAAATATTGTAAAGATGTAATATCACTAATATTATTATTACTTAATTCTAAATCTTTTAAATTAGTTAAATATTGTAAAGACGATATATTACTAATATTATTACTATTTAAATATAATTCTTTTAAATTAATTAAATGTTGTAAAGTTATAATATTAGTAATATTATTTGTATATAAATATAATATATCTAAATTAATTAAATGTTGTAAAGTTATAATATCAGTAATATTATTACAACCTAATTCTAATTTTTCTAATTTAGTTAAATGTTGTAATGATGTAATATCATTAATTTTATTATTATCTAAATATAATTCTTTTAAATTAATTAAATATTGTAAAGAATTTATATCATTAATTTCATTATTAAATAAATATAATTCTTCTAAATTAGTTAAATGTCGTAAAGTTATAATATCATTAATATCATTATGACTTAAATCTATTTTTTTTAACTTAGTTAAACATTTTAGAGACGATATATCACTAATATAATTACTATTTAAATGTAATTCTTCTAAATTAGTTAAATGTTGTAAAGGTTGTATATTACTAATTTTATTAGTATTTAAATATAGAATTTTTAAATTTTTAAATTTACTTAAATCTGGTATAATATCTATATTTTTTTCAGATAAATCTAATTTCGTTATATTATTATCATATTCATCTAAATTCATATTTTACTTTTTTAATTTTATTAAAATGATATCTTTAACTTTTTAATGAACTTAAAATGTTATTAATTAAATAAAAAAATAAGAATTTCAATTTTTTTCCAACTTTTTAATTCTATTAAAAAATAACTTTTTAACTGTGTTAAAAAGTTATTTTCAACTTTTTAACTGTGTTAAAAAGTTATCTATTTAAAAGTTGACCAATCGATAAATTTATACTTTTTAAACTTTCTTATAACTTTATTTTGATAATCTTTAATTTCATTATTTGTATAAGTTTGATAAATTTGTTTAATGATTTCATTATCTAACTGTTGATTAATCGAAAGTTGTGGATTAATTTCTTTAATAACAAATGGTTCAATACTTATATATAACATTCTTAAATTAGTTAAAGATTGTAAAAGTTTAGTAATATCATTAATGATATTATTTTCTAAATCTAATTTTTCTAAATTAATTAAATGTTGTAAAGGTGATAAATCACTAATATTATTATAATTTAATGATAATACTATTAAATTAGTTAAATATTGTAGAGGTCTTATATCACTGATATTATTATTAGTTAAATGCAATGATACTAAATTAGAATTATTTAAATTTTGTAAAGGTATTATATCACTAATATTATTATTGCTTAAATTTAATATTTCTAATTTTTTAAATCTGCTTAAATCTGGTATATAATTTAATTTTTTATTAGATAAATCTAATTCAGTTATATCATCATTATATTTATATAAATTCATTTTTTTTTAACTTTTATATTTTATTAAAAAGTTATTTTCAATTTTTTAATTCTATTAAAAAGTTATTTTCAACTTTTTAATTCTATTAAAAAGTTATCTATTAAGAAGTTATTCCCACATAATAAATTTATAATTTTTAAATTTTTCTTTAACTTTAATTTTATAATCTTTAATTTCATCTTTTGTATAATTTACATAAACTTGTTCAATCATTTCATTATCTAACTGTTGATTAATTAAAAGTTGTGGATTAATTTCTTTAACAATAAATGGTTTAATAGATAAATATAAATATTTTAATTTAGTTAAACATTGTAAAGATGTAATATCACTAATATTATTATCATGTAAATATAATAATTCTAAATTTTTAAATCTACTTAAATTTGGTATAATATTTAAATTTCTATTAAATAAATCTAATTCAGTTATATTATCATCATATTCATTTAAATTCATATTTAATCTTTTAACAAAGTTATTTATTAAATAAAAAAATAAGAATTTCAATTTTTTTCAACTTTTTAATACCACCTAATAAATTTATATTTTTTAAATTTTTTTTTAACTTTATTTTTATAATTTTCAATTTCATCATTTGTATAAATCTGATAAACTTGTATAATCATTTCATTATCTAACTGTTGATTAATCAAAAGTTGTGGATTAATTTCATTAACAACAAATGGTTTAATACTTAAACGTAATTCTTTTAAATTAGTTAAACGTTGTAAAGATGTAATATCACTAATATTATTATTATTATCATTTAACCATAATTCTTTTAAATTAGTTAAATATTGTAAAGATGTAATATCACTAATATTATTATCACTTAACCATAGTTCTATTAAATTAGTTAAACATTGTAAAGATGTAATATCACTAATATTATTATTTGTTAAAGATAATACTTTTAAATTAGTTAAATATTGTAAAGATGATATATCACTAATATTATTATTTCCTAATAATAAATATTCTAAATTAATTAAATATTGTAAAGATGTAATATCACTAATATTATTCTCGTTTAAACATAAAATTTCTAAATTAATTAAATTTTCTAAAGGTCGTATATCATTAATAATATTATTATTTAAACGTAAAAATACTAAATTAACTAAATTTTCTAAAGGTCGTATATCATTAATATTATTATTATCTAAATTTAATTTCTTTAATTTAGTTAAATATTGTAAAGATGCAATATCATTAATTTTATTACTATCTAAACTTAATTCTTCTAATTCAGTTAAATATTGTAAAGATGTTATATCCCTAATAATATTAATTCTTAAATGTAATATTTTTAAATTTTTAAATCTATTTAAATCAGGTATATCATTTAATTTTTTTACAGATAAACATAATTCAGATATATTATTATCATATTTATCTAAATTCATTTTTCCAACTTTTCAATAAATTTAAAAGTTATTTATTAAAATACTCATTTCAACTTTTTAACACAGTGAAAAAGTTATTTATTAAAAAGTTATTTTAATAAAAGAAAGAAATATAAATTTAAAAATATATAATTTAATATTTTTAAATTAATAAAAATTAAAATGAATCAAATTATTCTAAATAAAAATAAAGGTATAGCGACAACTAAATTAACAAATAAGTCTTATGAAGAAGAATTTACGACAAATCCAACTAATCCTATTCAAACCCAAGATATTTGGTATGATTTAGATTTAATACCTGATGTAGCTCCAGGAATTAGTGTTGGAGTTGTTAAATATTTTTCTAATGAAACTATGTCATTTGTTGGTTCATCCATTGCTAATTCTACATCATTTACTTTTATTGATAGTATAACAGGGGAGAATCATCTTAAATCAATTATGTATGGTGTGAATGGAATTAATAATACATATAAACCTATTGTTAGATATTTAGGAAACATTATTAGTGAGACATTATATTATATTGATGTAGGAAGTGGAATATTAACATTTTATCAAATGCCTAAAGATGTTTCACCAACTAATTTACCAACAATTTCATTTTATAAATATGTTGGTATTAAAGGAATTCCGCGTGATCCTATTGTAGTTGAACCAAATAATTTAACTAACACTGAAGTTATTTATAAACATAATATTATTATAACTAATCCGCAAGTGTTTGTATTTTATTATAGTATTGCTAATTCAGCAAGAGATAAATATCGTTCAGGATATTTATCTATTTGTTGTAATGATCGAGTTGCAACATTTACTGATACATTAATTGAAAATAGTCCTTCAACATCAGTATTTCAATTTAAACCAATTGTAATTAATTCATATTTATACATTGGTGTAGAAATTGTTAGTGATATTTGGGATGTATCATTAAAACAATCAGAGTTAGTTAATCCATCCAATGGTTCTAATGCAAATTTATTAAATCCTAATTTAGCTATACCTAATACTGTTTCAGATATGGGTGATGATACTGCATCTGTATCTTATTTACTTAGAACATATGATAGTTCTTTAACAAATCCTATAACATTAACTGACAATGTAGGTATATTAATATATTATGTTATTAGTGAAGTTAATTCTAATAAAAACGTAAGGGCTGGAAAATTATTTTATTCTTTTACTAGTAATAATATTACAACGAATGTTATTTCAAGAGAAGAAATATTTCCATTAATTGGAGATAATTCGTTATCAGTGTCAAATAATTTTACATTTTTATATACACGTATAGGTGGAACTAATCCATCAGATTCTACTAATTTCAATATATTTTTAAATGTTCCAATTACAACTAAAAAATATAAAATAACTACTTATGAAAATAAATATAGTAATGCAAATCAAATTATATCTAATTTAGGAAGTGGTCTTAATATTTTTAATAATATTGTTAGAAATTCAACTAATTACATTAACTATCATTATATATTAAAAGACACAACAACTATAACAAATGTTCCATCTCCAGCAGGTCCTATAACCACATTTGGTGAATTATCTGTTATTTGGGATAATCTAAATTCTCCGCAACTTTATAATGTATTTTTAAATTCACCAAACCCTGGTTCTGAATTAGTTGGAACATCTGCAGAAATATCACCTCCATCAAATATATTAAGTAATATAACATTTTCAGCTAATGTTAAAGCTTCTGATCCAACTCAAATTGAAATTAATATTTCTTTATCTAGTTCAATAACTACTACAGCTCCAGGTGGTCCTAGAACTTATACATTATATTTATTTAAGCAATCTCCATTTCCTATTCAATTAGCACCTTTAAATATTCCATTAATTGATGAAGTTTCTAATATATTTTCAACAACATCACCATTGACCGAAACTAAAGTTCTTTATACATTTGATAAATTTAATACAAATGGTGTAATTGTTATTTATACAATTCAAAATACAAAAGGTAATGTAAGACGAACTGGTGAAATTAAATATATATTTAATGGTTTAGATAAACCACCTATTGGTAATGTTGTTCAAAATGAAAGATTATTAATTCCTGATATTGGAGATTTATCATTCGTTAATGTTTATATTAGATATACAAATATTAATCCAGAATTAGTTATTGATGTATCGAAAGATACATATAGCATAACATATCAAATTATAGATTTAGTTAAAAATTATTCTATTAAGAAAACTATTTTACCTACAGCTACAGTAACTTGTGATATTGTTAATTTATCTGATAAAGGGTGTAAATACTATTATTTGATTAGGACTACAGATACTAATAATGTTCAATTAGGAGATTTATTTTCTAGTTTTGGTGAAACAACTATAACACCAGTTTATGATCCTAATGTTTCAATTATCAATATAAATTACGCAAGTGATATTATAACATATCCACTTAGTTTACCTATAGGAAGTATAGGTAATACTGATAATGTTAATTTTACTTTAAATTATACTGCACCATCTACATTTGTTTCACTCAATGTAAGTAATAATGTTTCACCAATTAATATTATTGAAGTATTTTTATATAAAATGAACATTAATTCAAATATAATAGGAACTAATCTTGCAAATGTTAAATCAATTGATTATTCACCTCTCAATATTCCAACTACCAATAGTATTTCTACAGGAAAAAATATTCAAATAAATAATTTATCTAGTATATCTGCAATTAATGATACAATATATAATATATTTACTTTTAATAAAAGTGATACAATTATTCCACCATTTTCTACTATACCTAATGTTGATAGAAATCCTGAAGAAATTTGCACATATATTATAGATTATGTACTGTTTAGTACATCACCTACAATTAACTCATTTAGAACAGGTGAATTATATTTACAATGGCTTAATAATAATTTAACTGTTAATGATAGATATACATCTGATGTAGTTAATAGAACACCTGCTGATTTATCTATTAATGAAGTCTCATTTAGTGGAAGTGTAATTAATGATGGAAATAAAGATAATTATAATTTAAATTTAGTAGTGGCACCATCAGCGGTAAATACATATTCAATCAGATTATTTACTAACTTAGCACTTAGTAATGTTATTAATCAAATAACAACAAATCAAGTAATTGTTCCTGGACCTTTAGTTATTGGTGGTAATACAGTTGTAGCTCAATTTAATCCACTTGAGTTTAATGGATTAAAAATTTTATACACATTAACAACAACGGGAATTTCACCTTCAAGAAAAAGAATAGGAAGTTTATATGTTTTATGGGATAATGCTACATCAACTGTCATTATTAATGATAATCATAATCTACCAACAACATCATTTGAAATAAATGACACTAGTGGTGTTACATTCCTTGCAACTTATACTAATAATATTATCAATATATTAGTTAATGTTATATCGCCTCCTTATCCTCAATTTTATAACATTTCATATCAATTCAGTAATTTATAATAATATGTATATCAAAAACTATAATTAAAAATAATACAAAAATAATACAAAATAAATTTTCATATTTTAATAACATAATAAGAGTTTTAATACTATATAAAATAAGTCTAATTATTAAGTTATCTAAATATATAATATAAAAAATATATAAAAATAATTTAAAAATATATAAAAATAATTTAAAAATAATTTAAAAATAATTTAAAAATGAATAATGATTCAAATGTATTTAAAAATGAAACTATGAATTATAGAAATTCATTTATTATTAATAATAAATCAAATATTAATAATAGAATTATTTATAATAGAAATCATGGAATGCTAAAGTCAGGTGAAAATTCTTGTTGTCCTATTCAAACTCCATCTAGCTATTTTCCATTTACTAATAATCAAGTTTATTGGAATAATGAACAGAAACAAATGACTATTAATATGTTTAGTAAAAATGAAACAAATGTCGAAATTAAAACAAATGTCGAAATTAAAACAAATACTGAAATTAAAACGAATGTCGAAAATGAAACAAATACTGAAATTAAAATGAATGCTGAAATTGAGCGTGATAGGACAACTGGACTATACCCAATTCATATGTTAGCAATGTCTTTAAGGCTAATGGATAGAGGTTTATCTAATTCACAAAATTTAAATGCTGTTCAAGCTATTGGTCAAGCACTTTTAGTTGTTGCTGATTCAAATAATTTTAATGAATCTGGTCATAAATATTGTTTTTCTAAGGAAGAAGGTGAATTAAAGTTTAATCAAAATGATATTCCTACTAGAGAAGAATGGATAAATTATTGGGATACTTATCTGTCTCCTGATAAGGTAAGTAGTTATACTAGTTAATTATTTTATATATAAAATATATAAATCAAATTTTAATTCATGATAAAAAAAAATGATTTTTATTTTTTGTATATATTAATTATACAAACCTTTAATAAAAAATAAAATAAAATAAAATAAAATAAAATAAAATGTGTGATGATTATTTTTATAAAAAAAGAAAATTACATAGTGAAGAATTTCATCGACTAAGAAATAATTTTATTAATTCAGATATTTTAAATAAAAACACAATAAATAAATTTAATGAAGATAAGTTAGTTTTTAAAGATATGATAAATATAAATATAACTTTCAATGTTGAAAATATTCAACAATTAACTCAAAAAACTAATCAATTGAATAAATTAAATGATTTTATAAGTATATCAATTAAATTATCATCTGAATTTCAAAATAATAAATATTTTGAGATATTAAATAATAATATATCTATAGTCATTATCAATATTATTAATCATTTTAATTGTAAAAATGATTCTATTATAAATTATGATATTAAACCAAAATTTAATTGGAAATTTATTTATTCTAATAGAATTACAAATGAAAATTATATTAATAAAATTCCTGAAGTATTTAAATTAAATGAAATGAAAAAAATAAATCAAATTATTAATATTCTAAATAATTATAGCAATAAAAATTGTATATTTTATAATCTATATATTGATATATTAAATGATTTTATTGATTTTATTGAACAAGATTAATAAAAAACTATTTTTAAATAAGATTGATAATATCAATATATTAGTCAATGTAATATCAATACATTAGTCAATGTAATATCAATTTAGTAATTTTTTATATTTTATTATTCAAAGTTCTTTAGAATTCTATTAAACATATAATCAAAAATTTTTCTATCATAATCAAAATCAATTGAAAAACTAAGATTATGACAATGAATAACATGGATAATAATCAATATATAAGTAATATATGCTTTAAGATAATTATATGAAATTACAATATTTTCAACATCTGTGTTGACAATGCCGTATTCAATATTACAGTTAGTCTTATTTTGAGTTCTATAATCATTAAATAATTTCTTATTTTCTTTAATAAAATCATCAATAACTTTCTTTTCATTTTCATTAAGACTATTAAATTCTTTATTAATATTTTCAATATAAGAATTATTTTCAAATAGTTTATAAAATTTAATAAAATTTGTGTTATAATTAATAAACAAATTAACTTCATTAAAGTAATTCTCAATCATTTCATCAATTGTATTAGCATGACGAACTAGTTCAACAGGTGTACTAATAATATAATGTAGTTTATCAGCATTATCAGAAAGAACACGAATTTCATTATATTTGGCAAGAAGAAGGTTTAGAATGCTATTTTGGTATTTAGACATTTTTAAATAACAGTTATAATTATGTATTGGGTAATTCAATTTTTTTATCTTTTAATAAAATTAAAGTTATATATATTTATTTATATAGAGATATATTTTTAATAAAGTTAAGAAGTTTTTTAATAAAATTTTAATAAAATTTTAAAAAGGAAATAATGGTCATAAAAAATATAAATATAAATGTTTATTCTAAACAAGATATTAATAATGTTAATTATATTCGTAATATTAAAAGATATAAAAATATAAAAACAATTTCTATTGGATTTAATACATTACTTTATAAAAAAAAGATTTTTAATGAAAATGATGAAAACAATGAAAATAATGAAATAATCGAAAATAATGAAAACAATGAAAATGATGAAAATAATGAAAACAATGAAAATAATGAAATAATCGAAAATGATGAAAATATTTTATATAATTCTATAATAGATTTTTCGTTTTTTAAAAAAATTAAATTTCCAGAAAAAATAGAAAACTTTATGATAGAATTATATGAAGCATTAGAAATAGAAATAGAAACAGAAACAGATATCGATGATAAAATAATTAAAAATAATTTCTTAATAGAAACTATTAAAAATAATATTAATAATATTATTATTTTTAATAATTTAAAGGGCTTATATTTTAATAATATTCCTTTAAAATATATTAATTTTATTGAATGTTTAAATAATCTTGAAAATTTAAATTTACCTGCATGTCATATTATTGATATTAAACCATTAAAATTTTTAAATAAATTAAATAATGTAAGTTTATCTCATAATGAGATTTGTGATATAACACCATTAGAAAATCTTAATGAACTAATATATTTGAACTTAAATAATAATAAAATTTTAGATATAACACCATTAGAAAATTTAAATAAAATAGTTTTTTTAAATTTAGAACATAATAATATTTCTAACTTAAAACCAATAGAAAAATTATTTAATATAACTACTTTATATTTAAATAATAATAATATTTCAGATATAAGTTGTTTAAAATCATTACATAATAATTTAAAATCTCTAGATTTAAATAATAATAATATTAGTGATATTACATCTTTACAATATTTAACTAATTTAGAATTATTATATTTAAATAATAATAAAATTGAAGATATTTCATGTTTAAAAAATATTTCTAAATTAATTGAATTAGAAATAAATAATAATAATATTACAGATATATCAATGATATCATATTTAAAAAAATTAAAAAAACTCAATATTTCATCTAATAATATACAAAATATACAGCCGTTAAATAAATTAAAAAATATAATAGTTTTAAATATTTCTAGAAATAATATTATATCAAATAATTTAAAATATTTATATAAATTAAATAAACTACGATATTTTATAATTAATGATATTATAATTGAATTTGATGATCTAAATAATTTATTAATTAATAATCAAAAAATTATATCCGTAACTTTATCATTTGATATGATTTTATATTTTAAAAAATTTAATTTAGAATATTATAGATATTATAATAATGTATCAAAAAAAGATAACAATTTCTTAATTTATAATGAATTTAAAGAAGCATTATATAATAGTTTTTCAAATCAAGAAATAATTAATATTATAGATGAATATAACATTTTATTTAATAATAAAATATGTTGTTATCAATAATATTATATTAAAAAATTAAGAAATAAAATTATTTAATTCAAATAAGGTTTATGTTATTTTAATAAAACTTTAAAAGAATTTAAAAAGAATACATTGAAATCAAAATTTAAAAAAAGATTAAAATAATTAATAAAGAATATCCAAATATAAAACAATATCTAACAGAGTATATATTTAAGATAGTGTTAATTATTATAATCATTTATTTGAAGATAATGAATATATAGAAGAAGTTAGAGATTATAATATAATTTAAATATTATTTTTAATATATTCTTTAATACTTGAAATATATTCATTAAAAATATCTTTATCCTTTTCATATAATTTTGTATTATTAATAGTTAATTTAGATATAATATTTTTTAATTCTTTTATTTTTTGATCTTTTATATATTTATCAATCAATTGATAAATCATAGAATTACTAATTCTACGATTTGATATTTTTTTTCTTGATTTAATAATATAAATTATAAGATTTTCTATAATACTACGATTATTATTATCTTTTAGATAAATATTAATATTTTTATTATTTAATATATTTTTAAATATAATCCAAGAAGAATGATCTTCTGACATCGCTATATGTAGTGGAGTTGAACCATTTTTATTTTGATGATTAACATCAGCATTACATTTTATAAGATGTTCTACAATTTTTATATATTTTTTTTGAATAGCTATAAATAAAGCTGTTTCACCTTTTTCATTTTGATCATTAACATTAATACCATTTTTTATTAAAATATTTATTATTTTTATCAAGTAATCATCAAAATCATCATCAAAATCATCAAAATCGTCAGAACTTTCAGAAACATTAGAAACACTGGAAATATTAGAACTTTTAGAAACACTGGAAATATTAGAACTTTTAGAAACACTGGAAATATTAGAACTTTTAGAACTTTTAGAAACACTGGAAATATTAGAACTTTTAGAACTTTTAGAAACATTAGAAACATCAGAACTTTTAGAAACATCAGAAACATCAGAACTTTTAGAAACATCAGAAACATCAGAACTTTCAGAAATATTAGAAAAATTAGAACTTTTAGAAACATTAGAAACATCAGAAATATTAGAAATATCAGAAACATTAGAAACATCAGAATCATCAGAATCATCAGAATCATCAGAACGTTTAGAACGTTTAGAATTTTTAGAAACATCAGAGACATCAGAACGTTTAGAATTTTTAGAACTTTTAGAACTTTTAGAATGTTTAGGACGTTTAGGACGTTTAGGACGTTTAGGAATATACATATTTATAATATGTGTCAATATATTTAGATATTTGTGTTTATGATTTTTATTAATTTTTGCACCTTTTTCAATTAAAATATTAAATATTTCTAGTCTATTATTATATTTAATAGCCATTATTAATGGAGTATTACCTTTTTTATTTACATAATTAATATCCGCACCTTTTTCAATTAAAATATTAAACATTTCCAATTCATTATATTTAATAGCTTTTATTAAAGGTGTATTACCAAATAAATTTACATGGTTAATATTTGTATCTCTTTCAATTAAAATTTTAAATATGTCTAGTCTTTTATAAATAATAGCAAACATTAATGAATTATTACCGTATTTATTTACATAATTAATATCTGCACCTTTATCAATTAAAATATTAAATATTTCTAGTCTATTATATTTACTAGCTATTATTAATGGGGTATTACTTCTTTTATTTATATGATTAACATCTGCACCTTTTTCAAGTAGAATTTTAAACATGTTTAACCTATTATTTATAATAGCCAATATTAATAGAGTATTACCATTTTTATTTACATGATTAATATCCGCGCCTTTTTCAATTAAAATATTAAATATGTCTAGACTATTATTACATTTAATAGACATTATTAATGGAGTATTGTCATCTTTATCTACATAATTAATATCCGCGCCATTTTTAATTAGAATTTTAAATAATGTATTATTACCATTATAAATAGACTTATTTAAGGGTGTAACGCCATATTCATCTACATAATCAATAAATCCTCCATATTTTATTGTTAGATCTATAAATTTATATTGTATTTCACTATAATATTTAGCATAATCCAACATTATTTGAATTATATTTTTATTTTTATTGTCATATTTATATTTTTTATTAATAAAATCAGCAACATTATTAATTTTTTTATATATTTTTTCGATTTTTTCAATATTTGTAAAATAATCATCTTTATAATATTCTATAATTTTTTTAAAATATTTTTTTTCATTTTTTTCAGTTATTTCAACATTTCCATATTTACTATGACTAATACTATTACCCATTTTTATAGATAATTAATTATATATGTAATTATAAATTCAATTTTTTTTATGAATAAAGAAAAAATTATATTGTTAATAATAATCTAATAATATAATATTTATATAATATATAAAATGAAGCATAAATTTATAATAAATAAAGAAGTATTTTTTAAAATTAGTAATTATACTAAAACTATAGAAATTTTAGATCTTTTGTATTTTAATAGTTTTGATAAAACTATTAAAAATGATGATTCTATAATATTTAAAACTAATATTAATAAATATATTTCTAAAGAACAAGATTTTAAAATTAAAAATATAGAATATTTTAGTATTACTAATTATAGAACATTTTATAATTTTAAATTTTTTTCTGATAATTATAATCGTCATGCATTTATAGTTGATTTTAATCTTAGGGAAATAAATGATATAGAATATAGTAATATTGACAATTTACCAATAATAGATATTATGTCATTATATATCAAAAAATAATTAATAAAAATATCAAAAAATAAATTATTTAATTTATTTATTAATTATTTTTTATGAGTTATTATATATCAATTTATGAGTTATTTTTTTCTAATTTATTAAGACGCTCTGTAAGAGCTAGTATCATATTAATAAGTTCTTGCTTGGTATCAGCAAGTTCTTGCTTGGTATCAGCAAGTTCTTGCTTGGTATCGGCAAGTTCTTGCTTGGTATCGGCAAGTTCTTGCTTGGTATCAGCAAGTTCTTGCTTGGTATCAGCAAGTTCTTGTATAAGATTATTATTAAATCGTTCAAGTTTTGTATTAAGTCCTTTAATACTTGATAAAGCAACACCATCAAGTTCAAGTGTATTAATAGATAAACTGTCTTGATTAAGCTTAAATTGAGCCTGCCAATCTTGGGCAGTTGGACCCATATTTATTTTATTATCAGTTGAGTCCTTATATCTCCAATTATAAATTGGAATAGATGTAAGTTTATTAAGTGTTTCTTCATCATTAGTTGTTGAAATTAAATTCTTAAGATTAGCATCGCAAGTTGCACTCCAACTATTAGCACCAAAATCTAAATGAACACCAGCTGTATTAGTATTATTAGTATAAAATTGTGCAACTTTACCAGATGCACCATTTCCAATAACCCTAACTGTAAATGAACAAGTAGCAACAGGATTTGTAGTTGTTGCAAGTGAACCACTCCAACAAAATGATGCATCGGTTGCAATATCACCTACTGCTTGATATCCACCAAATAAATTATAACTACTTGTTGCACCTATACCAGGATTTAATACATTAATTCTACATTGATAACCAGATAAAATAGTATTATAATTTCCGCGTCTTATTTGACTATCAAAAGAGTTTAATATTGAAGAATAAGTTGTAACATTATTAATTATACTACCATTACAATGTATAATCCCACAGCTACTCATTGTACCTGCATCATCACTATTAATTGTTGAATTAATAGAACCCATAATTGTACAATAATTATTATTAGTTCTAATATTACTATTACTTGCTGATATAATTAAATTACCACTAGTGGAATTAGCTGATTGAATAATGTTACTATTAATTGAACCAACAATATTATTATATCTAGAATTTGTATTTGTTCCAGTAATTTTACAATCTTGTGAAGTAATAATAGCTTGATTAGATGCATTTGAAGTAATTTCGATATTACCCAATGCAGTTCCTGAACTTGCAATAATTACACTTTCAATTGCATTTTGCATATTAACAAGATTAGATGATATAACACTTGAACTAGTACATCCAATAGCAGTTCCAGGAGCACCACCTATTCTTGAACCAGTAGATGCAGATACCACAGAATTTAATGAATTATTATTTATATTACATGTAATACTTCCAATAATAATTGAACGTCTAATAACTTGTGTTGATGAAGTAATTATAGAATCACTACTACCAATAATAGCACAATTAAACGCATCAGCACCACTAATTGTTGTAGTAACTCCAGTTGTACTAGTCGATCCTATTATTACATTATCAGTTCCAGTTTGGATTGCAGTATTTGTACTAGTGGTAGCAGAACTTCCTATTATAACACCACGAACACTATTCCCTATAAGAACATTATTACAAGAAATCATACAAGATCCTGTATAAAGAGGATTATTAACTGTACTAGAAGTACTATTAAGAATCATATGATCATTCCCGGCAGCAGTTATCGTATTTGTATTTCCTCCAATAATATGTAATCTAGCCCCAGATGAATTAACTGTATGACTAGCACCACTAATAAATGAATTTGTTGATGTCATACCTGTTATTGTATGTGTTCCAATAGTAACTGTTCTATCAACAGAAATATTAAGATCTCTTGATGTTTGTGTTATATTACCTTTAGTTCCTGATGTAATAGATTGAATAGTGATATTTCCACTATTAGCACTACCAGTTCCTTGAGAAATAATATTAATTGGACC
>JACCDN010919439.1_pt1 | contig 15043 bp, 19 predicted proteins | sample 7441691 | NCBI WGS metagenome assembly JACCDN01 (sample SAMN15323439, study PRJNA562643) | freshwater metagenome | isolation source: river surface water | place: USA:Blue River Watershed | collected 2017-08-16
CTAATATCAATCTTTGGCCATCTCTTTTTTCCCCCGCACCAAGCATTAACTCATCATCTACACTTCGAGATGTGGCAATTAACCTTTCATCGCCTTGAACTGATCTTGCCCAAGCTAAAACATCCTCTGGCAGTGGGCCTCCTGCATTCCAAGTAGCCAAGCTGTCACTAAGTTGCAAATTCATATGAATAAAATGAGACCGAACTATAACTTGATCATTGTTAGCAATCAAGCTGCTTATTAGGGGCATTATTAAGAGGTGCTTGAAGGCGATGAAAATTGATTTTTGAAATCTAGTAGTTACTCTTCACTGGCTTTTAATTTGGGGAATCTTTGTAATGGATTCCAATTCCTACAAATGAGTGGGGGAGGATGTCTGTCCTCTAGAGTAGCGATAAAATCCTCTCTAGAGAAGGTTTTGTGCATTCAATGCTATTCGTGGGAAAACGAACAATTCTTATTTGTGGCCATGGTGTGTGCTATCAATAGTGCAAATGGTTTTAGATTGTGATTCGTCTTGAATCTTTATTTATGACAACTTAGAAATGCAAAGTACATTCATTCACAATGACTCCAACTCTCATTTTTTTATTCTTCTAATAGTTGACAGCTTGAAAGGAAAATAATTAGTATCGAAGCAATAATTTTTACTTCACATTATGGATCCATTATTGAGGGCTTTGATCATAATTGTTTTAGCCTTATATATAGGCTGGAGAGTGTGGAGTAATTGGCAAGGTGCAGGTCAATATGCTGAAGCACAGGATGAAGCTATGAAAGCTTGGAAAAAAAGTTTTCAACAGTTTAAGTCCACGCCTCAATTCCAGGAATTAGAAAGCTATATCAATGGTAAGTATAAATCGACGTTTGATAAGCCTCTGGACGCTGAGACCTATCAAATTACGTATGTGACTCTGATGAATGAACGTGGGCAGAGCTTTCTTTTTGAAGATATTGCACAGGCAAAATTCCTGATTGCTTATCTACATGGGAAACAGGGCAAGAAGCAAGTATCTATGAATTTGGATACTAAAGAAAAGTTTGATAATGATCTTGGTGGTATGGCTTATAGCTCAGTCGTGCCATATTGGGCGGGAAATTAATATGTCTGGCGTATACCGTTCATTTAGTTTTAAACAGCTAAGCGTAGGTGCACTCATATGCTTGATTGGTGTTATCTGTTTTGCCCAGTTCGTTTTTCCAGGCCTAAGCCATAAAATTTATATTACTCCATTGGTGGCAGGTCCTTTATTTTTACTAGCTGGAATTTGGACTATTTGGCAAAGCTTTTTCACCTCTTATTGTCGGAATTGTCGTATTGAGCTAATAGAAAAGTTCGCAATGGTGAATTCTACCAGTGAACACAACTTAGTTCAGCACATTCAGGCCCATCAGATAACGAACCTTAAAGATATTAAGATAGTTTCAAAAACTGTTTTGCCCCGATTGGATGTTACTATGCGATATTGTCCAGCATGTGTACAAATTGCTATGGTCAAGATAAATAGGCATGAGAATAAGGTTGCTGATTTTATTCCCTGGACTATAGTTGAAGGACCTGTCGTTAGAGCTTTAAAAGATAAATTGTTGTTTTAAATAGTTAGTAGTTATTTTGTCCCTTAGAAAAGTTAGATAAATAGAGCTTAAGTATTTGGAGATATTGCTATTTAATTAACTCTGCTCTATAGTTTTCTGTATTAACGTAATAGTACAGTGGCTACTAATCAAGAGAAAAATTTGATACAGGCATGGCTTCTTCTTCAAGACGAAAAAGAAGTAGCAGGCTTTTGTCGAGACTTGATGACACTTGCTGAAATAAGTGAGTTGAGTTTGCGCTTAGAAGTGGCTAATCAGCTCAATCAAGGTAAAACTCAAAGAATGGTCGCTAAAGAAACTGGTGCTAGTATTGCTACCGTTACTCGAGTGAATCAATGGTTGAAGCGGGGGAAAGGTGGATACAAATTGGTATTAGAACGTCTCTATAATCATCGTCATCAGCAACATTGAAAGACGTCTTTTTGATGTTTGCTTGAAGCTGTCTTTCTTACTTCTGAGGGACGGCTTTTTTATTTACCAATTTATTTTATGAAAACAATTTCTTTAGATTCTCAATCTTTTACCATGGTGGCACCGGAGAGCGATGCTGATTTAGCAGAACTGATTCCACTAATCACTCCTACTTACAAACGAGTCTTTGGCGATGCTATTTGGCAAGAAGGTTGGAAGTGTGCGATCTGCAAAAAGAGTTTTGCTTTTAATGATCCAATCTGTGAGCAAGGGCAATGCTGTGGCCAAATCCTTCAAGAGTTTTATTCGGATCAAGATGTTGCGAATATGTTACAGGATTTATTAGTAAAACGTTTCCAATTAAGAGCTATACTGGCTAATAACAATGAAGTGGCTGGATTTCAGTGGGGGTGGGTAGATTCATTGGAGAATATCAATGCAAAGCTCGATTTATTTCCTGAAATTTTAGTATCTCTACAAAAAACACTTGAAGATAGGCGACTTTATCAACCTCGTATGTATTATTGGTCTGAAAGTGGTGTCCTACCTGAGTACCGTAGGCTGGGTTTAGCAAAGGCAATGTATGGTGATATAGCTACTGCATTAGCGCCAAGTGTGCAGTCAAAGTTATTACGGACTACGCCTCAATCACCACAATATACATTTTCTCGCTCTCGTGGCGATGAGGTGGTATTTAACTATACCGATAATACTCGGGATCGACGTATCTATGACGATCGGGTGATTTTGGCAGGTATTCTTTAACTCATATATATGAATAAACCAATTGTTATTGATTCTAATCAATCTGGCCCCACCGTAGTGATTTTAGGTGGTGTCCATGGTAATGAAACTTGTGGGGTTCAGGCTTTGGAGCATCTGCAGGATATTGCTATCCAGAAAGGTAAGCTTATCCTCATCTATGGCAATCCTTTAGCTATTGATCAAAATGTTCGTTTCGTTGAGCAAAATCTTAACAGAATGTTTTGTCATGACGAAGATTTGAGTTCACAGCTAATGGCTAGTTATGAGTACAGAAGATCGCGCGAGATTTTACCTTATTTAGATGGAGCAGATTATTCGCTGGATCTACATGCTAGTTTTACACCCGAAAGTGAACCATTTATTATTTGTGAAGCAAATGCATTGAATCTTGTTCAGTATTTACCACAAGACCGTGTCTGTTATGGCTTTACGCGTTTAGAGCCGGGAGGTACTGATGGCTATATGAATGAGCAGGGCAAAGTGGGAGTGTGCATTGAGTGTGGTTATCTCGCTGATCCTAAAAGTACTCAATCAGCGATTTATTCAGCTCTATTATTTCTACAAGCCTTGGGTATGTTGCCTGCAGTCAATTTGGTGCCTAATAAAAAGCAGTTCTATGTAGAAGCGTATGAGCTTTATTATACAAAAACTGATTGCTTTAGACTTGCTAGATCTTTTCAAGATTTAGAGGTGATAAAAGCTAATCAAATTATTGGTTTCGATGGTGATGAAGCTATTATCTCCCGAACGGACCAAATGATTCTCTTTGCCAGAGAGCGGTTAGTGGTAGGAGCTGAAGCCTTTTTATTAGCTAAAAAATTATAGTAATTATTTACTGTTATAATTTAGAATTTAGATTCTAAATTCTAGGATCTAGATCTTAAGTCACTTAATTTATGTAAAACTACCTATTAAACGGCATCTGTATAGCGAAGCTAGTTTCGGTGAGAGACCGAAATGTGGTACAATTGAGTAGATATTGAACATTACTCCATGCGTATCGGTATAGATGCTCGTTTATATTCCCCCCGTTTTGGTGGTATTGGACGTTATACTCAAGAGCTTATCGACCATCTAGCTCGTATCGATCAGGAGAATGAATACCTACTTTTCTTCAATGAAGAGGACTATTCACAGTACTTGGCACCAAATGCTCGTTTTGGAAAACGTCGAGTGACTGCTAAGAAAGATACTTTGCAAGAGCAAACGGCTTTTGTAAAAGATTTGCATCGTGAGCAATTGGATATCATGCATTTTACCAATTTGGATGTGCCTGTGCTCTACAAAAAGCCAATGATTGTGACTGTGCACAATCTCTCTAGTATCAAGTTCCCAGAAAGTAGCAAGCAAGGTTTTTTTCAGAAAATCCAAAACAGCATGATGATGAGTAATATTCTCACCAATGCGCGCCGTTTTATCACGGTTTCTCAAACGGTGAAAGAAGAGGCTATCAAATTGATTGGTGCTCCAGTAGATCGTATTCGTATCATCAACAAGGGAATTAGTGATAGTTTCTTGAGCTCAGTTTATGATGAAAAACTGCTTGAAGCTGTGAAGATTCGTTTAGGAATTGATAAACCATACTTACTTACAGTAGGCTTTTGGCGCTCCTATAGTAATTTGATCAATCTCATTCGGGCCTTCAATCTCTTTCGTAATCGTTACAATACTGACAATCAATTAGTGATTGTGGGTAAACCGGATGGTCAAGAAGATGCTATTCGGCAGGTGATTACTGAGCTAGGTCTTGGTAGCCATGTGATTTTGGTGGGATACGTAGATGAGCGTGATTTGCCATTGCTTTACCGTGGAGCAAAGTTGTATATCAACCCAGCTTTAGATGATGGTTTTGGTTCTACAGTTTTAGAGGCTATGGCTTGTGGACTCCCAGTGATTAGTTCTAACGCTGGTTCAGTAGCAGAGATTTGTGGTAGTGATAATGTGGTTTACTTCGATGCTCAAGATATTACTAATATGGCAGAAGCGATGCATCATGTCTTTGATGATGAAAAACTTAGCAAAGAATTGTCTGCTCGTGGCGAAGCTCAAGCGCAATCCTATACTTGGCAGGCTACAGCCGAAGGCACAATGCAAGTTTATCGTGAGGTTGCTCAAGAGAATTCTGCAAGTCAAACAAATGGGGGACTGGTGTCAAATATGACCAATTCAGTGACGGGTTTTGCCTCTTCTGCAGCTGGTACTCTCCAAAGTAAAAGTAAAGAAGCGCTTGGTTCAGTAGCTGAAAGGGCGAACGCTTTGCAAAATAAAGGCAAGGAAGCTCTCAACAAAGTGACTACCCGTGGAGAAAAATAAGATGCATGGCTTAGGCTCATTGTTTCCTAAAGAATTAGCTCGAAGAGGTTTAGCTAAGCCTGTTTTGGCAGCGCAAATAGTAGATTACTGGTCAAAAGCATTAGCTGAAGTTTTTGCTAAAGCTGTACCTTATACACAAGCGCAAACGTATAAAGACAATATCCTGACTGTAAAATGTACTCATAGTGCCGTTTCAGCAGAGATTCAGCTCTACCGAGAGCAATTACTTAAGCTGTATCAAAAAGCTTTTCCGCAGGTGAAGATTCAGTTCCGTTTTCAGACTGGGGCCAAGGTAGTCCGAGAATAGAAAATGTCTTTTGGGTCGCTTTGCGGCCTTGAGGTGTTCGTTCAATTAAGCCCTCTTGCACCAAATATGGCTCATATACATTGAGAATAGTTTCCTCGGTCTCATTGCATGCTGATGCTAGTGTTTTGACGCCGATTGCACGACCATGAAACTTTTCGGCTAATACATTAAGTAACATCATGTCATTGCTATCTAGACCATGCTCATTGATACCTAAGCGGGCTAGGCAGTCTACTACAAAGATTTCATCGATGTGACCGATGTCGGCAATGTTGGCAAAATCACGGATTCGCTTCAGTAGGCGGTTGGCAATTCTGGGTGTCCCCCTTGAGCGTCGAGCAATCATCTCTGCTGTTTTCTGGTCTATAGTTAAATCTAATAGTTTTGCAGTGCGCACAATAATTTGGCCTAGCTCAACTACGGTATAAAATTGTAAACGTAACGTTTCACCAAAACGATGCCGTAATGGTGCAGACAGATCTCCGCTGCGAGTCGTGGCCCCGATCAGTGTAAATGGAGGAAGTGGCAGTGAGATTGCTTCACTAGTGTGTCCTTTTCCTACGGTAATATCTAACCGAAAGTCCTCCATGGCTGTATAAAGCATTTCCTCCAGAGGCAGCTTTAAGCGGTGGATTTCATCGATGAAAATGATTGTATGCGGTTTTGTAGTGCTTAGTAAACTAATGATGTCAGCAGGCTTTTGTAGCGCTGTGCCTGCGCTAATGGTGATATTACTTTCCATTTCATTGGCAATTACCGTTGCTAAGGTAGTTTTACCCAAGCCCGGAGGGCCTACTAGTAATATGTGGTCTAAAGCATCATGGCGTTTTTTCGCTGCTTGAATAAACACATTAAGATTACTTTTGATGTCAGTTTGGCCAATATACTCACTCAGTTTTTTAGGTCTGAGACTAATCTCCCAAGTTTCATCAGGAGTGGTGACTGTGGTTTGAATTGGTTTAACGTTGGTTGGTTTGCGCATATTTTTGAATGGCTAACGTCACTGCTTGGCCTGAGGAGATGTTATCAGGTAAATCTTTGAGTAACTCTTGTACTACACTAGCATCATATCCTAAATGAATCAGTGTTTCAGTAGCAGTCTGATGGGCTTTTGGTTGTTCAAGTTGAGGTAGATGAGGATTCTCAGTTAACTCAATAAGGATTTTGAGCGCTGTTTTTTTTCCAATTCCACTAATGTTTTCAAAGAATACTTTGTCACTTTTGAGAATGGCTTGATGTAGGGCTTCAACCCCTCTGCTGAGAATATTAAGGGCTGTCTTGGGACCAATGCCTGAAATATTAATCAGAAGCTTAAACCACTTTTTCTCGCTCATGCTCACAAAGCCAAAAAGTAAATATTGTTCGGTGGTGAGGTGGGGATGAATATAAAGCGTAATTTTTTGCTCGGGCAAATACGTATAATGATGTGGTACCAGTACTTCATAACCAATGTTGTTGGTGCTGACTAGTAAGGTATTTTCTTGCAGTGAGAGAATAGTGCCGGAAAGATAATGAATCATAGTGGCAAGGTGTGTAATTATAAACTTGCTTGCGATAATCGCTTAAATATTGTAATTCTAGCTGCGTTAAACTTATGTCATCATTTATGAATGTAGCTCAATTTTTTTCTTTAGCATACTGGTTTGAACTCAATCCTGTAGCTGATTTTGTTTATTTGCGTTTGCTAACTGGGGTGGTTATTGGTCTGTTTGTAGCTGGTATAGTGATCCAGTTGATTGCTCGCTTTGGCAAGATGAATGCAGTGGTTCGTAAGTTTTTGCGTCGTCTTCCAGGTCCTATGTATCTCACAAGTATTATTGCTGCTTTTTTCCTTTTTGCTCGTAGTCAACGTGCTGCTTACTTGGGAATGCGTTTCTTTCTTTTGATTACGTTTGGCTTGTTTATTGTGTGGTTGGTAGTAGCTATTGTGAAGTTTATTCGCAACTACCGTCGAGAAGTGAATGCAGCTGAAAAGCGCAAGGAAAATAAAAAAGCTAAGCGTCGTTTACAACGTTAGTTACTTGAGGTAGTCATTTACCGCCTGTTTGACTACATTACCATCAGCATTGCTGCCTAGTTCTTTCATCACTACACCCATTGCTCGCCCAAAGTCTTTTTTCTCACTAAGTCCCTGTGCTTGGAGGAGAGAAGAGACTTTTTCTTTTACTAGCTCAGCGCTCATTTGAGCAGGTAGATACTGCTCGATTAGCTTGATTTCGAAATCTTCTTTTTGGGCTAAGTCCGCTCTGTTTGCGGCAGTATATTGAGCTGACGAGTCTTGTCGTTTCTTTAGTTCTTTGCGCAAAATAGTAATCACAGCCTCATCATTGAGTTCAGTATTACTGTCGACTTCGATTTGTTTGATCGCTGCACTAAGCATGCGGAGAGCGGTGACTTTATCGCCTTCACCTGCTTTCATAGCAGTTTTGATGTCCTGGCTAAGTCTTGAAGAAAGTTCTGACATAAAGGGGGATATTTAAGCATGTTTACACTACACATATTCCTTTAATTTTCCTAGGTGAGTAGAAAGGGCATAATTCATTATCACTTGATCTGTCTAGAGTGTAAAAAGAAATGTTACAAGCCAAAAATTAGCGTTTGACAGTGATTTTTTTTATAACTATAGTGACATCCGAGATCGTTAATGCACCCACTTATGAATGGTACCCCCTCCACTTACACCTCATGGCAAAAATTGGCACTCAATGATGTCATCGAGGAAATGTTTATGGTGCTCACTGATAAAGAGCGAGAGGTGCTAATTCGTCGTTATAGTTTGCATAATCAACCTAAAGAAACACTGGAAAAAATTGGTGCGGATTTTTCAGTTACTCGCGAACGTGTTCGTCAAATTGAAAATGCAGCTCTCAAAAAACTTCGTCGTACTTTGAGCAATACCAAGCTCAAAGATGTGACACGAGCAGCTGATGTTATTTTACGTGAAAATGACGGACTTTTATTGGAATCAAAATTGATTCAGAAAATTATTCAAACCGTGACTGATATTTCTATTGATAGCAATATCGTGAAACTCGCTTTAGGTATTGAAGAGGATATTATCAAGGTGAAGAAAAATAGTTTATTTAAGCCAGCATGGCGCATTGACCAAGTGCAAGAACGTATTGTTCGTGATGTGATTGATTCAGCTGAAGAAGTATTGAAAAAATCTCAAGATGCTTTGCATGGCAATGAGCTAGTTGAGAAAGTAATGAAACGTCATGCGCTCAAAGCCACCCCTAAATTTGTCATTGCTTGTTTGGAAGTGAGCAAGCTCTTCAAACGTGTTGAAGATGGCTGGGGTTTAATGGAATGGAGACATATTAATCCTAAGAGTATTCGTGATAAAGCTTATATTGTGCTCAAGCGTGCTGAGAAGCCACTTCATTTTATGGAGATTGCTAATCGTATCATTGAAGCTGAATTTGATCACAAGGTAGTGACTGTACAAGCTGTTCACAATGAGCTCATTCGTGGTGATAACTTTGTCTTAGTTGGTCGTGGTCTCTATGCACTCAAAGAATGGGGATATGTAGAAGGAACTGTAAGTGATGTGATTGAACGTATTTTAAAGAAGGCTCAGAAACCTCTTGAAAAGTCTGAAATCGTCAAGCGCGTACTTGCTGTCCGCCAGGTAAAGATTGGCACTATCGCCCTCAATCTCCAAAAGAATCCACGCTTCGTACGTGTTGGTCGTGCGGTGTATGAATATCGTGGTTAATTGGGATAGTTAAATAAAAAGCCGATTAATTTTTAATCAGGCTTTTTATGTTTGAGTAACAATCAATCTTCTAAATGCGCTACAAAGTCGGCTTCGAAAAGGATATTGACGCCTAATTCTTGTGCTTTTTTAAGCTTGCTGCCAGCATCTTCACCGCAAATGAGATAATTGGTTTTACTGCTAACGCTGCTTTGCACTAGGCCCCCTTTTTGCAGGATTAGTTCTTTTGCTTGATCTCTACTGTATTTGGTTAATGTACCGGTAATCACAAAACTTTTTCCTGTAAAAAATGTTTCGGTCTTTTTAGCATATAGATCTAATGCTTTAATGCGAATGCCACAATGTTGTAACTTCTCTAATAAATGTTGATTTTCCTCTCCTTGAAACCAAGTGGCAATACCTTTGCTTAATTCTTCACCAAAGCCGTGAATATTAAGAAAATCTGCTTCAGTGACTGTGCTAAGGAATAATAACAATGGATGTGGGCTCGAGGGGCGTTCAGTTCTTTCATAAGTTTCAACGATAGCTTTATCTACGTGCTGGCTAGCATATAATGCTAGATCTCTCGCTGTTTCTTCACCTACATGGCGAATACCTAAAGCGAATAAGAAGCGTGGCAGTGTGGTGGTTTTTGCAGACTCAATAGCCGTTAAAAGCTTGGTTACTTTCTTTTCTTTGAATAAAGGCAGCTCCACGAGATCTACTTCTTCTAATAAAAACAAATCAGCAATATCGCTACAGAGTTCGCGAGCGAGCAATTCGTCAATTGCTTTTTCCCCCATACCATCGATATCAAAAGCTTTTTTGGAAGCAGCATGAATCAGTTGTTCACGATGTTGGGCAAAGCATGTTCGATTGGAGCATCGTACTATTGTTCCTTCATTTTCTTCTTCAGTAGGGGAGTGACAGATAGGGCATTCAGTGGGAAAGATAAATGCTAGCTCTTTACCTGTTCTGAGTTCAGTTAGAACTCTAATCACTTCGGGGATAACGTCACCTGCCTTATGAACAATGACAGTATCTCCAATCCGAATATCTTTACGTATAATTTCTTTTTTGTTGTGAAGCGTAGCGCGACGAATAATACTGCCTGCTAAGTCTACTGCTCTTAATTCAGCTACTGGAGTCGATGCACCTGTTCTGCCTATTTGAATAGTTATCCCCTCGACGACTGTTGAAGCCTCTTCAGCTGGGAATTTGTAAGCGGCCATTGCTCTTGGTGTCTTGGCAGTAAACCCAGCTTGAGCTTGGATATCTAGTTCATCGACCTTCACCACTACACCATCAATGTCAAAAGCTAATTGATCACGAATAGTTTGAATCTTGAGGTAAAATTGTTGGACCTCTTCTAAATTGGAGCATTTGCTGGTGTAAGGACTCACGGTGAATCCTAGCTTGGTAAAGAATTGCAACACTCGTTCCTGAGTATCAAGTGGTTCTTGAAGGTTGTTCTGGCCCAAAGTGTAGACAAACATGCCCAAGTCGCGTTCTGCTGTTATGGTTGGGTCTAATTGGCGGACTGAACCAGCAGCTGCACTTCTGGGATTAGAAAAGAGCTCGTCATTGGTGAGAGCTAATTTAGCGTTAACGCGTTCAAGACTCTTCCGGGGCATGTAGACCTCTCCTGATACTTCGATAGTTAGTGGTTCGGTAAGCTTTAAAGGAACATTAGAGATGGTTTTTACTGTATGAGTAATGTCTTCACCAATAGTGCCATCACCTCGTGTAAGTGCTTTTACTAATATGCCATGTTCGTAATGCAAACTAATATTGAGCCCATCGATCTTTAATTCACAAAAATAATGCCAATGTTGATTTGGTAATAGGTTTTTTAAACGATTTTCCCAATCCTGTAGTTCTTCAGTACTAAAAATATCACTCAAGCTCCACTTGCGTGTGAGATGGGGGAGCTTGGGTAATCTACCACTCAACGCACTGCCAATTCTTTGACTCGGCGAATCTGCTGTAATCAAATCAGGATATGCTGTTTCTAGCATAATCAGTTCTTGTTTGAGATCATCACGTGCTGCTTCCGAAAATAGTTCTTTATTCTCAGTGAAGTAGGCGTAATTCCATTCAGATAAGAGCTGCTTCAACTTTGCTACTCGAGTACTAGCTTCATGGTGAGATGGCGTCGTCATTGTCGATCAGGGTACTAATAGTGACTAGTTCGAATCCTTTGGCGCGGAGGCCATCAATGATTTCTGGCAGAGCTTCAGCTGTAGCTGATTTGCCTAAATGCATTAGAATAATAGCACCATTGTGAGCTTTGGTAAGGGCTTCCTTTACAATAGTTTCTTTGTCTGTTGCCCAATCCAAAGTATCGATGTCCCACATGATTGAGGTGTATCCTAGATCATTGACCATCTTCATTATTTTGGGATTTCTAGCACCGTAAGGGAATCGAAAGTAAGGATGGGGGGAGTATTGATGATTTCTTACTAGCACATTTTCTTGATCTTGGATTTCCTGTTTTATCCGAATTATGGGTAACTTAGTAAACTGAGGGTGAGCATAACTGTGGTTACCGATCTCATGACCATCATTGATAATTGTTTGGGTGATAACTGGTTCTTCCGCTATCCAATTACCTTTGAGAAAAAAAGTAGCTAACACTCTTTTTGCCTTCAATGTATCGATCATCTGTTGGGATACAGCAGGATCGAAGCCATCGTCGAAGGTTAGTGCAATGAGGGGCTTATTTTTATCTCCGTGAAGGATTTCACTAATATTTCGTAGATTTTTGTGTACATTGGGTTGTCCCTGCACTATCTGCTGATGAGCTTCACTTACTATATGTACTTGAGGTAAAGATGCTGACCATTCTAGGCTTTCATGGTGGCCAATAGCAATCAGAAAAGATCCAATGAGTGCATCGATCATAACTAATGATTCATTTCACGCAGTATTTTGATACGATCAGCCAATGGGGGATGTGTGGAGAATAATTTGCTAAAGCCATTGGACTTGAGGGGATTGCTGATAAAAAGATGGGCTGTGGCTTTATTGGCGTTGGCCATTGGTGCTGCAGTGCTACTAATCTTTTCTAAAGCATTGGCTAGTCCCTCTGGATAACGTGTTAAAAGAACCCCTGATGCATCAGCTAAATATTCTCGTTTGCGCGAAATAGCCAGTTGGATAATGGTAGCGATGATTGGTGAAAGAATGATCAAAACCAGGCCTACAACCATAATGATGCCATTAATCGAACTATTGCCCTCTCGACTATCACGTCTTCGATTTCCGCCCCACATTCCCCAGCGCATAAACCAGTCTGCTAACATGGTAATGGTCCCTACGAAGACACTGACCAAAGTCATAAATAAAATGTCATAGTTTTTGATATGACTCATTTCATGAGCAAGTACACCTTCTAATTCAGCTTTGGTCATGATTTGGCGAATGCCGGTAGTAACAGCGATAGCTGCATGCTGCGGGTTTCTTCCTGTTGCAAAAGCATTAGGTGCTGGGTCATTGATTATATACAGCTTGGGCATGGGGATGCCTGCTGTCATAGAAAGACTCTCTACAATGTGAAAGAGCTCGGGATCGTCATTTTCATTAATTGCTTGGGCTCCATTCACTGCTAAAGCAATTTTGTCACTCCAAAAATAACCAGCAAAGCTAGAGACTCCAGCAAAAATAAGAGCCATGCCAATGCTTTCTATTCCATTACCATAATACAGCCCCCAAATGTAGCCAATGCCACCAATGAAGGCCATAAAAAGCAGCAAAAGCACTACAGATCGAAATTTGTTGCTAGCAATATAAGAATAAGTAGTCATAGAAAAAGTTGAAAGTGGAAAGTTGCCCCGAAGTGGTCCCGTTGGGAAGAGTTATAAAGACAGAGCCTCAAATTTATAATTCGCACTTCGCCATTCTCAATTAGGTGCTTTTCTTAGAAGCTTACTTTTACATTTTCACGCTCAGATTTGTCTTCGATCTCAAAGAACTCTTTCTTTTGGAAGCCAAACATATTAGCAATAATATTGCTTGGGAATGTATCAATCTTAGTATTCAGGTCTCGGACATTACCATTGTAAAAACGGCGTGAAGCTTGAATCTTGTCTTCAGTACTAGCTAATTCTTCTTGGAGCTTGAGGAAGTTTTGATTAGCTTTGAGATCTGGATAACTTTCAGTCAAAGCGAAGACACTTTTGAGTGCTCCTGTAAGCATGTTTTCGTTTTTTGCTTGTTCTGCAGGGCTAGCGTTAGCTGACATCATTGCCTGTGTACGTGCTGCTGTGACGCGTTCTAGCAGCTCACTTTCATGTTTTGCATAGCCTTTTACAGTTTCGATGAGGTTTGGAATCAGATCGTGGCGGCGTTTAAGCTGGACATCAATATCTGACCAAGCTTCTTCAGATCTTACTCTGAGAGTCACTAATCCGTTGTAAATTCCAATCAGCCCCAACACGACAACGATAACAATAACCAAAAGTATAATTCCTGACATATAAATTTGTTAGTAAGAAATAATTTTAAGGGGTGGGTGTAGTTGTTTCAATGATCTTTTGATCGTTGGTATATTGATCACGTAGTTCAATAACCGTGCTAGCAATTACACTCGGCCAATGCACAAAGGTCATACCAAAAACATTATTTTCGGTTCCTGCTGTTTGTATTCTGATATTACCTACATGAAGTATAGTAGACCAAAATCCGCGGACTTCGCTAGAAACATCTTGTATTTGAGCTAGATTAGCCTCTGAAATGCGGCGATTGAAAAGACGCTCTTGATTGATATCAACCATTCGACGATCAGTGAAAATAATCAAGTCAAAGCGATGATCAATCCATCTGACATAGTACCAGAAAAGAGCAAATAAAATATAGAGGTGCATTGCTACCACGCCTAAGTCTACATAAGCACTATGAGGAATTGGCCAAATATAATTAATTACAGTATAGAGGATTAACATCCAAAACACCGCAAAAAAAGTCTTTATCAAAATACCGACATCGACAATCCAGTGCTTTCTGACAATTAGTATGACTTTTTCATTGGCAGCTTGTCCTGGAAAGGCTTTGAAGCCATGCTCATCCTTGGGCCGATAATGACGAAGCTGATCTTTCATGAGAAAAGTTGGTCAAGTTGTAAGGTAAACAAAATTCGTAGCCCATTGGCAGCTAAGAGAATACTAATCACTACATACATTACAGTGAGATTGCGAGACAGTCCGTCACTTTTGTATGCATGAGTGTAGACCTGTTGAATAGCGATGAAGGACATAACTGCCCAAATCACTAAAATGAAAACGTAAGCAAGGATAAATGGCCACATCGCAAAAAAGCTATTAACATTGTTACTCTAGCAAAAATAGCAGTGACTGCAACTATGCTGCTTTTTTAGGAGCCTCAGTATTTTGATCTGGATTGCCAATCACGCTGCGGGCATGCGCTAGCATAATTTCGTCAGGAGTTTGTCGGCGGCGAGAACCCCTTTTCGCTCGTAAACGGCGATTTCTAAGCATCTCGGCCTGAAAGGAGAAAGAACTACCACCAAAGAGTGCTCTTAGTAGCAATCTCTGCACAGTAAGTGTTTCTGTATTCACATCGTCCATAGCTTCAACTCTCTCTACCTTAGTTGGTTCAGCTGGGATAACTACTTGGGGAGTTTTTTTTACTGGTTGAGTTTGGCTTCTTTGATTAGCCGGCAAATTATCTCCCAAAATACTTCTTGGGTGTAGAGATGCTTCTTGGGGCTTATTTATGCCCCCATCATTCCCGGTGTCTAGATTTGGTGACAATTGTTCTGTCATAGTGCAATAAAGCTAAACTTATTTATAGATCTTTTAGTTGAACGTGTCAACAGTTTACGGCGTGCGGACAGCATAGTACTATCAAACGGTAAGATTTTCTATCCCCCAAATATGTATCTTGCTCCTACTTGGAATCTTTTCGTCCTGATCTTGTTCACTGTCATCGTAGCA
>JACCDN010449479.1_pt1 | contig 15035 bp, 18 predicted proteins | sample 7441691 | NCBI WGS metagenome assembly JACCDN01 (sample SAMN15323439, study PRJNA562643) | freshwater metagenome | isolation source: river surface water | place: USA:Blue River Watershed | collected 2017-08-16
AACAGCGGCTATTTTGCCAGCTTTTGCTTTTGCTGATTGTCAATTACAACAGGGTGGTTGGGCAGCGGGAAATAACTTCTCGGGACCAACAGAATGTAACGGTGGCAGTGCAGATTCAATTTCCGTACATGGCCCACTTACAGTAACAGGAACGTCTATTAATTCAATGTCTGTAAGCGGGCCTGTTAATCTAATCGGTGCAAATATTAAATCTGCTACGATAAATGGATCAGTGACTGCTAATAATTCAAATATTCAAACACTGATCTTAAATGGTAATTTAACTGCAACAATGGGTAATTTTAATAGTATTACAGCAAGCGGTGACTTAAATTTTGTGGGTTCGAAAGTACAAAATATTACCGCATCCGGAGGAAGTGGAGTTTTTGATACAGGAAGTTCAATTTATCTGAAAAATAATACAGTGGTTTCTGGTAATATCACTTTTACCAATGGCACGGGTGGTAAAGTATATGTTAGTGGGGGTTCAAAAATATTAGGCAAGGTTACAGGGGGCAGCATTGAAAATCAATAATCTCTCTTTTGCCTATCAGAAAGGGCAACCATTGATTAATGGCCTGAGTCTCACGTTAGAGCCAGGTCATATTTATGGGCTCTTGGGTCAAAATGGCGCTGGGAAATCAACCCTGCTTAAACTCATGGCTGGGTTGTGCTTTCCTGATTCTGGGGAAATTAATGTATTTGATGCTTGTCCACAAACACGAAATTTACATTTTTTACAAGAACTCTTTTTTATGCCGGAAGATTTTGGTTTGCCAATGTTGACCATTGAAAAATATGGCTATTATTATGGTGGATTTTATCCGCATTTTGACTCAGGTTTATTTAAAAAAATATTGGCAAATTTTGGATTGAATATGCAGATGACTTTATCAGCTTTATCTTATGGGCAAAAAAAAATGTTTATGATTGCTTTTGCTTTAAGCACGCGGGTGAAAGTGCTTATTTTGGATGAGCCTACCAATGGTTTAGATATTTGCAATAAAAGTGTATGGCAGAAAGTGCTTTTGGAAAATATAAGCTCAGAACAATTAGTGATTATTTCTACACACCAAGTGCATGATATTGAAGGTTTAATTGATGGCATCATTGTGATGAAAGAAGGGAAAATTCTCTTAAATGTGTTAACACTTAGTTTGGAAGATAAACTTTATTGTGGAATACAAAGTGAAATGCCAGCACCTGATAGTGTTTTTTATGCAGAAACCCGTGCAGGAGGTTATGCTATTTTACGTGAAAATAAAGGTGAGGAGCCAACAACAATTGACTTGGTCCTCTTATTTCAGGCGCTGCTACAAAATACACAAATCACCCAACTTTTTATGGAGGAAAATAAAAATGTTTAAGCGAAGTCCATTTAGGCAATTTATGGCCTTATCTTTATATTTGCATCGTAAGCTAATCTTTTGGTTGGCAATTGGCTTGGGCCTAATCTTTTTATTTACCGCCAATATGGGGCCGAGCTTTTCACCACTGTATAGCATTGGACTATTTGTGGGCGGAGCACTAATTAGCGTAAGTGCTTTTAAAGATGTACATGATAAAAACCTGAATATCCAATATCTAACCTTGCCAATCTCAGCATGGGCTCGTTATTTGGCAATGTGGCTCATGACAGGCCCATTCTACCTTATGTTTATTACAGTGCTATATGGTGTTGGCATCTTAGCGCATGTGATTGTACAAACTTTTTGGGATTTTGGTAGTGCAATGCCATTACTATATACTGCAGGGCAATATTTGGTGGTAAATGCCATATTTTTGTTAGGCTCGATTTCTTTTAAACGACTTCCTTTCATTAAAACTATATTCTGGTTGTTGCTATTGGGATTAGCTGTTGCAGTTGTTCGTAGCTTGATTAGCAATATGGATGTTTCTGCTAGTGCAATCAAAGTGGGAGACTATACATTCTGGCTTGTCTTCGGAATTTGTGCTTGGTTCATTGCCTATTATAAACTGAAAAAAAGTGAGTTACGTTAATGGAGTTTCAAGAACAAAAAGCCATTTATTTACAAATTGCTGAACGTATTGAGGAAAATATTCTTACCCAAAAATGGATAGAGCGGATTCCTGCTATTCGAGAACTTGCGCTAGAGTTCAAGGTGAATCCTAATACCGTGGCTCGAACTTATGCATACCTTGAGAGTCAGGGAGTTATCCATATACAGCGCGGGGTGGGTTATTTTGTTGCTAAAGATGCGATTGCAAAAATCTTATCCTTGCGTAAAACTATCTTTATAGAAAAGACAGTACCAGAGTTTTTTAAAATGATGACCTTGCTTGGATTAACCCTTGATGACTTAAAGGAGATTTCTGATGAAAAATAAACTTCTCTATTTTTGGCTCATTTGTCCATTATCTGTTTTTGCCGTACCAGTGTGTACGCTCTCTCATGGTGGGCAAGGGCTGGGCAGTACTTTTTATGGTACGACCAACTGTGGTAATGGTAGTGTCGACTCAATTACTGTAGTGGGTGATCTTAATCTCTCTGGAACGACAGTCAATCAAGTAAATATGCGTGGTGAATTTGATGCCAATGATGCAAATATAAATTCATTGACGGTGATTGGTAGTGTGGATGGCCAAGACTCAAGCTTTGGAACAATTATTGCAACAGGCAACGTTTCTTTAGATAGTTCTTCTGCTCGAAGTATTGTTGTTAATGGTACACCCGGTATTGGTACTTATGCTGTGTATTTGGGAAATCATGCGGTCGTAGGAAATATTACCTTTAGTCAAGGTGGTGGGGTGGTTTATATCAGCAATGACTCTCAGATCCAAGGAACAGTGTCGGGTGCTACAGTAGAAAATACTGGTAATGGCTCATCTATTGGTGGGTTCGGTAGTACATCAAATGTGTAGTTGGAGTGCTAAGTCTATTTTTTTTCATTGTGAAACGTGGTATTATCGCGCGCAATGTATAGATTTAAAGAGGGAGCAGTAATGGAATACAAAAAATATATCTGCCTATTGTGTGGTTGGATTTACGATGAAGCGTTAGGGTGCCCTGAGGAAGGAATTATTCCAGGTACCAAATGGGAGGATGTTCCTGTTAATTGGGTGTGTCCAGAGTGTGGTGCTGGTAAGTTAGATTTTGAACTAATCGAGATTGAGTAATTTGAATCCTTTTCACTTTTACAATCCTACTCGAATTCTTTTTGGAGAAGGGCGTATTAGTGAGTTAAGGGCTTTTATTCCTGAAGATGCTCGCATTTTATTTGTATATGACGAAGATGCAATCAAAAAGAATGGTGTATATGCTCAAATTCAGGAAGCCTTAGTTGGTTTTCCTTTAATTCATTTTAATGGTATTCGGCCCAATCCTGATTATGATTTTTTAATTAAAGCCTTGCCGTTGATTCGTGAACATGAACTCAACTATATTGTTGCTGCAGGTGGAGGTTCTACAATTGATGGGGCCAAATTTATTGCTGCTGCTGCAAAGTGGTTTGGAGATCCCTGGGGTTTAACTGACTCTCTTTTTCTGGTACAAGAGGCGTTACCGCTTGCGGTAGTGCAAACGCACCCTGCAACTGGAAGTGAAGTAAATCGATGGGGAGTGGTTAATCGTAAAGGTATGTTACTGAATCGCGATTTTTGCGGTGAGGCCCTTTTCCCACGGCTGGCTATTTTAGATCCTACTGTCACTTTGACTTTACCAAGGCAGGAAATAACTTACGGGGTTGTCGATGCTTTTTCGCATGTGTTAGAGCAGTACCTTACAACAGAAGTGAATACCCCTTTGCAAGATCGGCAAGCAGAAGCCTTGTTGCTTACCATTATTGAATCTGCACGAGCTATTCTTAAAAACCCAAAAGATATTGAAGCACGTTCAATTTTTATGTGGTGTGCAACGAGTGTACTCAATGATCATTTACAAACTGGTAATGCTGTTGATTTTGCAGCTCATCGTATTAGTCATGCAATTACAGCGCTTTATGACCTGCGGCATGCAGAGGCGATAGCTTTACTTTTGGTGCCTACATTTTCAGTTTTACAAGAAATGAAGCATGCAAAATTGTGCCGATATGCCAGAGTGATTTGGGGACATCAACGTAAAAATGAAGAAGAGCTTATTGCCGCAGGGCTAGAATCCACACGGGATTTTTTGCTAGAAATGGGAGCGGAGTTAAATCCAAGGGTTTTTAAATTGGATAAGAGCATTATTCCAGCAGTTATCGATTATTTTCGACGTGAAAATATGTTTCCTCTTGGGGAATGTCATCCTGTTTATGAAATTGAAGCGATGGCAATTTTGAGTCAAATGCTTGCATAAAGGCTGGATGCTTCCTATAATGGCTATAAAAAGGAAATGTTATGACAGCAAGTATTTTTGGGCTTATTACTTTTATCTTGGGTGGCTTCGCCGGATTTGCGATTTATCATTATTTTTTTCGGGCTTCTAACCAAGAAAAAAAGCTGATGCAAGAATTGCATCAAGTACAAGCTGATTTTAGAGAATACCACGAAAAGGTGGCGCAAAATCTTACTGAAAGTGTTGCCTTTACAGATCAGCTTCAGGCTTTATCTTTAAAGCTGCATGATCATATTTTAAATGCAACGGTGGTGCTCAACCGTAGTCAGCATAAGCAATCCATTTTACAGCCGGTCTTGCATCCTGAATTTAGTGATGATGAAGAACATGAACAGGTGACCGAGTATCATCCTGCACCAGATGTTCCCAAAAAAGGGATTGTGCCCCCCAAAGATTATGTTTAAGGATTAGCGATGCCGCATTTTGTTTTACATTTGACTCCAGAGCTACAAGATCACAATTGGCAGCCTTTTTTTGCCAAAGGACATGAGCTCATTAGCAAACATGCGAATATTCAGCAATGTAAAAGCCGTGTGAATGTGGTTTCACAAGCCTATTTTGGGATGGGCGAACCGCATCAAGCATTGGTGTATTTAGAGGTGAGTGTAAAGCCACGTCCGCCTGAAGTGATTCAAGCGATAGGCGATACTTTATTTGCGTATCTGAAAGAATATGCGCTGCCCATTTTGGCAGCAAAAAAGTTAACGGGTGCTCCTACAGTTGAAGTAAGGTTGCTCCCTCATTATTGGCAAGATTAAATTAAAAGGAGAAATGCGTGTCATATCAACATATCAAAGTGCCACAAGGTCAAAAAATTACTAGCAATAAAGATAAGCTATCGGTTCCAAATAACCCGATTATTCCTTTCATTGAGGGAGATGGTACCGGTGTGGATATTACCCCTGTTATGATCAAAGTGGTTGATGCTGCGGTAGAAAAAGCATATGGTGGTGCTAAAGAAATTTCTTGGATGGAAATTTACGCTGGAGAGAAGGCAAATACAGTGTATGGTGAAAACACCTGGTTACCTGCCGAAACTCTAGAAGCGGTGAAAGAATATCACGTAGCGATTAAAGGGCCTTTGACTACGCCCGTCGGTGGGGGGATTCGCTCTTTAAATGTGGCTTTGCGTCAAGAGCTTGATTTGTATGTGTGTTTGCGTCCCGTACAATATTTTGCAGGTGTTCCAAGTCCGGTGAAAGATCCACAAGATGTGGATATGGTGATTTTTCGTGAAAATTCCGAAGACATTTATGCCGGTATCGAATGGAAAGCCGATTCGGTTGAAGCAAAAAAAGTGATTGACTTCTTACGTAATGAAATGGGTGTGAAGAAAATTCGTTTTCCTGAGCACTGTGGTATTGGTGTAAAACCAGTTTCTGAGCAAGGTAGCAAACGTTTAGTTCGTGCAGCTTTACAATACATCATTGATAATGATCGCTCATCTTTAACCTTGGTGCATAAAGGTAATATCATGAAATTTACCGAGGGGGCTTTCAAAGATTGGGGTTATGAGGTTGCATTAAAAGAGTTTGGCGCAGAACTTATTGATAATGGGCCATGGTGTCAATTTAAAAACCCAAAAACTGGTAAAATGATTGTTGTGAAAGATTCGATTGCCGATGCTTTCTTGCAGCAAATTTTATTGCGCCCCAAGGAATATGATGTAATTGCGACTTTAAATTTGAATGGTGATTATATCTCAGATGCTTTAGCCGCACAGGTGGGTGGAATTGGGATCGCTCCCGGAGCCAATATTGGTGATGGGTTCGCTATATTTGAGGCAACCCATGGAACTGCTCCTAAGTACGCAGGTCAAGATAAAGTAAATCCGGGTTCCTTGATTTTATCAGCCGAAATGATGCTTCGTTATATGGGTTGGACAGAAGCTGCCGATTTAATTATTAAAGGTATGGAAGCAGCGATTCAAGCCAAACGTGTTACTTATGATTTTGAGCGCTTGATGACTGGTGCAACTCTTTTATCTTGTTCACAATTTGGGGATGAAATGATCAAGAGGATGTAGCTTATGCCAAATATAAAAGGTATTCGTACCCAAACTGAGTTGGAACCGGAGTTGGCGGTGGCAGAGCCGCCAATGTATCAGGTAGTGATGCTTAATGATGACTTTACGCCAATGGATTTTGTGGTACTTGTGCTGATTGAGGTATATGGCATGGATCCGATGAAGGCACATCAAACTATGCTAGAGATTCATCATCTTGGCCAAGCCATTTGTGGGGTTTATCCACGTGAAGTTGCCGAAATGAAGGTTTCAGAAACTTTAAAAATGGCCGCAGCGCATGATCACCCCTTACGTTGTATTTTTGAAGCTGCTATTTAAGGAACTTTATGTTAGACAAAGATTCAGAAGAAGCGCTTAATCGAGCCTTTGCTTTTGCCAGAGAACATAAGCATGAATATCTTACTGTTGAGCACTTACTCTATGCCTTGTTAGATAATTCTTCAGCACGAGAGGCTTTAAGTGCCTGTGGTGCTAATTTTGAAAAGATGAAAACTGAAATTGCCGTTTTCTTAGAAAAAAGTAGCCAAAAACTGAAGGAAGGTGAGAAAGATACGCAGCCTACTATGGCCTTACAACGTGTATTGCAGCGAGCAGTTTTTCAAGTGCAATCGGTAGGAAAGGTAGAGGTTAGAGGTGCAAATTTGGTCATTGCAATTTTCAGCGAACAGGATAGTCAGGCAGTATTCTTCTTGAAAAAGCAAAATATCACACGTCTTGATGTCGTTAATTATGTTTCTCATGGAATTGTAAAAAATCCTGATTTCGATAAAAGTGAAGAGTGGGGTGCGGTATTAGAAGAAAAGTCATTTCAAGAAGCAGAAAGTGAGTCTATAAGCTCAAGTGGTGGCAAATCTGCATTGGCAAATTTTGCTGAAAACTTAAATGAAAAAGTTAAAAAACGAGGTGATGTTTTTATTGGCCGAGATGAGGAAATTGAGCGGGCCATCCAAATTTTATGTCGTCGTACCAAAAACAATCCTTTGCTTGTAGGTGAGCCTGGTGTCGGTAAAACTGCCATTGTTGAGGGATTGGCTAAGCGTATTAATGAGGGGCAAGTGCCTGAACTTTTGGCAAAGATGGAAATTTATGCTTTAGATTTGCCTGGTTTAGTTGCAGGAACACGTTATCGGGGGGACTTTGAGCAGCGTTTAAAGAGTATTATGTCTGAACTCAAAAAGAAGAGCCATGTTATTTTATTTATTGATGAAATTCATATGATGGTTGGAGCGGGTTCAGCTTCGGGAGCTATGGATGCTGCCGATATTTTGAAGCCCATGCTTTCGCGTGGTGAAATGAAATGTATTGGTGCTACGACTTATAAAGAGTTTCGCCAGGTTTTCGAAAAGGATGCAGCAGTAGCGCGCCGTTTCCAAAAAATTGATGTACGTGAACCTACGGTTGAAGAAACTTTCGAAATGTTGAAGGGCTTAAAGCCCGTTTTTGAAAAACATCATGGTGTGAAATATGCAATCAGTGCTTTAAAATCTGCTACTGAGCTTTCAGCCCGCTTTATTGCGGATCGTTTCTTGCCGGATAAGGCCATTGACATTATTGATGAGGCCGGTGCTTTAGTAAAATTGATGCCAGATAATAAAAAGCCTGCTGAAATTACTAATACTGAAATTGAAAATGTGATTGCGCAGGTAGCAAGAATTCCTGCCAAAAATATCTCAATTTCTGACAAAGAAGTGATTCGGACTCTCGATCAAAATTTAAAGATGCTTGTTTTTGGTCAGAATGAAGCTATCGATGCTTTAGTTTCAACGATTAAACTTGCTCGTTCAGGGCTAAGAGAGCCTAATAAACCATGGGGTTCTTTTATGTTTGCAGGGCCAACGGGAGTGGGTAAAACCGAAGTAACCCAACAATTGGCTAATTTGCTTGCAATTCACTTGGTGCGTTTTGATATGTCGGAATACATGGAGCCACACAGTGTGGCACGCTTGATTGGAGCCCCTCCTGGTTATGTGGGTTATGACCAAGGCGGGTTGCTTACTGAAGCTGTGATGAAAAATCCCTATGCTATTGTACTTCTAGATGAAATCGAGAAAGCCCATCAAGATTTATTTAATATCTTATTGCAGGTCATGGATAATGGCTTTTTAACTGATACTACAGGTCGAAAGGTTGATTTTCGTAATACAATTCTTATTTTAACTACCAATGCAGGTGCATTTGAAGGAAGTCGTAATGTTATTGGCTTTGTTGAGCAAGAAACGCAATCGGATAGTATGGCTGCGTTAAATCGTCTCTTTACGCCTGAATTCCGAAATCGTTTGGATGCCATTATCCAATTCAAACCATTGGGTAAAGAAACTATCCGCAAAGTGACAGAAAAGTTCACGGCACAATTACAAGGGCAATTGAACGATAAAGGGGTGATATTGGAAATAAATGAGGAAGCTAAGGATTGGTTGGGTGAAAAAGGCTATGACCCTAAAATGGGAGCTCGCCCTATGGCGCGTCTCATTCAAGAGAAAGTGAAAAAACCTCTATCGGAAGAAATTCTGTTTGGCGCTTTAAGCGAGGGTGGGGTTGCTCATGTTGGATTATCAAAAGACAAGAAGAGTTTAACATTTCGCTACACTAAAACTTAAAGCATGTGTAGCAAGGCTTCAGTTGCTTGATAAACCTCATCAACAGGAATATCCATCCGACCGCGTAATTGTCCCGTTTGATGTTTGGGGACATTTTCATCTTCATGGAAAACTATAAATTTTCGTGTGGTTGGGGATACTACATATTCAGGGCGATTGCTAAAAATTGCTACAATGGGAACATTAACGCCAAAACCAAGATGCATAATACCGGTATCACCAGTAATAAGCACCTGCATTTTTTCTAAAATAGCAGCGATTTTATTTAAGGGTAACACGGGTAAGCGAATATGGGGTGTTTCCTTTAAAAGAGAGCAGAATTCATCAACACGCGCCATTTGATCTGGGCTGCCGATCACGACAGGAATAAAGTGTTTTTCGCAATATAGCCTTTGCGCAAGTTCAGCAAATTTATGAACAGGCCAACATTTATGAGCTTCACTGGCGGCTAATTGGTATGCAGCATACTGGATTCCGGCGTTTACAGGCATGACAGAAGGTACCCATGCACGATCTTCTTCATGCACAAAAAACTTCACTTGTGGCCAGATGCTTTCAGGGTCAATACCTAAGGGGCGTACTAATTCATGGGTCTCTCGCATCCAATTGCCTTGAGTGGAAGGTGGGTCGACCAAAATATTATATGCTTTACGTAGCTTATTGTTTTTGGCAAAGCTTAAACGCTTTGGAATGCCTGAAAGATATCCGATGCTTGCGCTTGCGCCACCCATGTAAAGGTTAATAAGCAAATCGAATTTTTGTTGTCGGATCCAATATATTTTGTAAATATAATCGCAAAGTGTTTTAAAATTACGTATACGTGGAAAAATATAGGCTTGATGAATGCAAGGATGATGTGCCAAAATCGTAAAATTAGCTTTATCAGTTAAAGCATAGAATAATGCCTTGGGAAATTTAAGTTTTAAGGCGCGTAACATAGGGTCGTGGGTGATTGTATCTCCAATACGGCTAAAATCGAGAATTAAGATTTTTTGGTACGCCATAATAAATAAATTCCTAAGAGAAACATGGGGACACATAAAATTTGTCCCATAGTGAGCCAATTAAATGCTAAATAACCCAGCTGCGGGTCTGGTTCACGGTAAAACTCTGCAAAAAAGCGAAAACTAGCATAGAAAATTAAAAAAACGCCGGAAGTTACTCCAGGTTTATGTTGTTTGCGGGTAAAGAAAAATAAAATGGTAAACAGGAGGATTCCTTCTAGGCCAAGCTCAAATAGTTGTGAGGGATAGCGTGGTAGGGGGCCACCCGTAGGGAAAATCATGCCAATTTTTGCCGTAGTGACCCGGCCCCACAGTTCCCCATTGATAAAGTTACCCAAACGGCCTAAACCTAAGCCAATAGGAGCAAGTGGTGCAACAAAATCAGTTAAAGCTAAGAAAGAAAGTCTATGGCGTTTAGCAAAAAAGAGGCAGGCTAAAATCACACCAATTAATCCCCCATGAAAAGACATTCCACCATCCCAAACTTCAAAGATAATGTAGGGCGCAGAAAGAAAGTTTGGTAGATCATAGAATAGCATATAACCACATCGTCCACCGATAATAACACCCATAGCACCATAAAATAACAAATCACCCAGTTGTTCTGTGGTATGAATGGGTGACCAGGGTTGGCGACGTATCCGATAATAAGCCAGAAGATAAGCACCTAGAAAACCAAGCAAATACATAAGTCCATACCAGTGGACATCTAGAGGGCCTATTGTAAAGGCAATGGGGTCAAAGTGTGGGTACTTTAGCATTTTTGCTTGCAACTAGGACAAATGCCATAAAGATAAAGGCTATGATCAGTAATATCATAACCAAAGCGCTCAGCAATTTCCGTTTGTCGTACTTCAATCTCTGTATCAATAAATTCTTCGACATGGTTACATTTTACGCATACGATATGATCATGGTGGCCCCCACGGTTAATTTCAAATACAGCATGATCATCAGAAAAATGATGCTTGTTGATCAGTCCTGCTTCCATGAACTGGGTTAATACACGGTATACGGTTGCCAAGCCTACTTCGTCTCCGGATTCAGAAAGAATTCGATAAATATCTTCAGCACGTAAATGTTCTTTGGATTCTTCAAGAATATGTAAAATACGTAAACGCGGTGTAGTGACTTTGAGTCCTACATCGTGTAAGTCATGTCTATGAATGTTTCCCATTGTTCACCTTTATAAAATTCGTTAAGATAGGATAAATGTTATGAGTATTATGCCTTTATGAAAGTTTTTTTTCCAGTCTGTATATCCTTATCTTTATTATTATCGGGTTGTGCTTATCATATGACCATCGAGCAGGGGATTAATCTTACACCAACTCAGATAGGGCAAGTACAAGTAGGTATGAGCCAAGATCAAGTGACTTATATTTTAGGAACACCCAATCTGGTTGATCCTTATCACCCTGATACATGGTATTATGTATACAGCAATAAAGAGAACTATGAGCCCAGAACCCAGAATACCGTGGTGGTTCATTTTGACGCCAATGACAAAGTCAGCAGTATTGAGGAGGTTAACAATGGCATTGCCGCTTACTCATAAAACGGTATTAATCACCGGAGCTTCAAGCGGAATTGGGCGCGCAGCAGCTGAAGCTTTTGCTAAAGAAGGTGCTAAATTAATCCTTTTGGCACGAAGGATAGATCGTCTCGAAGTTTTAGCTGATGAGCTTAAAGCAAAATATAGTACCCAATCTTTTATTGCGACATTGGATGTGCGTGATCCAGAAGGGATTACACAAGTATTACACGAGTTGCCAAAAATGTTTCGTGACATTGATATTCTTTTAAACAATGCGGGTTTAGCTGCTGGTTTAGATAAAATTCAAGATGCTAATGTTGATGATTGGGAAGCTATGATTGATACTAATGTTAAAGGCCTTCTATACGTGACGCGGGCAATCCTACCCCTTATGCTCGCACGTAATTCAGGGCATATTATCAATATTAGTTCGATTTCAGGGCATATTGTTTATTCTGGCGGTGTGGTTTATTGTGCAACTAAACATGCGGTACGTGCGATTAGTCGAGGCATTAAGTTAGATTGCAAAGGTACGCCAATTCGTGTAACGGATATTGGTCCTGGTGCGGCTGAAACTGAGTTTAGTATGGTGCGTTTTAAAGGGGATGGCGATCGGGCAAAAAAAGTCTATGAAGGCTATCAGGCTATGGAAGCTCATGATATTGCAGATGCTATTATTTTTGCTGCAACGCGTCCTTTGCATGTAGATATCGCTGAGATTGTTATTAATGCAACTGAGCAAGCGGCACAGTTGGCCTAAATTGGCGCTGTTGCTGCAATTAGCCATTTTAAAGCATCAACATCTAGCTGAGAGCTCAGTTCTTCCAAAATGCGATTGTGGTAAGCGTTTACTTGAGCAATTTCCGTTTCAGTGAGCATGGAATTATCAATCAAGTTGCGTGCATAAGGAACAAGGGTCAAATCATCAAACGTGTAAAACTCTCCAAAGCCATGGTCTTTCACTTTGGCTTTTTTGACATAAACAAGATTTTCGATACGAATTCCAAACTTGCCGGGAAGATACACGCCCGGTTCGTTGCTTAGGATCATGTTGGGGTAAAGTGGCGTTGTAGTTGTTACAGTAGAAATACGTTGTGGCCCCTCATGGACACATAAAAATGCTCCGACACCATGACCTGTGCCGTGACCATAGTTATAACCTTCCTGCCATAAAAATTGCCGTGCCATAATGTCAAGTTGTTCGCCCCGTGTTCCCTGGGCGAAAACGGTATGACGTAAAGCTAGATGGCCCTTTAAAACTAAGGTATAGCAGTGTTTTTCAAGTGCAGTAGGATTTCCTAAATGAATGGTACGGGTAATGTCTGTGGTTCCTTCTAAATATTGTCCGCCAGAATCGATGAGCATTAAGGCTTTGGTACCAATTTTTACATTGGTTTCGGGTGTGGCGCGATAGTGGATAATTGCACCATGAGCACCATAACCGGGAATTGTCGTAAAGCTGCTACCGCGATAAGTTTTGGCTTGAGTACGGAACTCTTCTAGTTTATCAACCACAGAGAGTTCAGTTTGAGTATCCTTATGTTGTTCAAACCAGGCAAAGAAGCGAATAAGAGCAATAGCATCAATACGGTGCGCTGTTCTAGCACCAGCAATTTCTTTATCGTTTTTACAGGCTTTCCAAATATGGATTGGATTAGTAACCAAATTAATTTCATGTTTGGATAAGGCGCTAAGAATAGCTTGGCTACTGCTTTTAGCTTCTAATAAAACTCGCTTAGGACAAAATTTACTGATATTTTGATAGAATTGCGTATAAGGCTGGATTTGTACTTTTAGACCTTTAAGATACTCACTTGCTTTGCCTGATAAGGCTTTCTCTGCCACAAATAAAATGCAATCTGTTTTGCTAATTAAAGCATAACTTAAAAAGACCGGATTATGAGAAACATCATTTCCACGCAAATTAAAAAGCCACGCAATCATAGACAGGTCATTAAGAATGATAGCATCACTATTTTCGCTATTAATGAAGTTGCGTAATTTTTTTAATTTTTTTGCACTGGTTTCGCCTGTATACCGATCAGCTAGCAGTGTAATTGGATTTTGAATTAATGGAGGCTGGTCGCTTTTAGTTGCGTCAATTAGGTTTTCGCTTATAAAGACAATTTCATTGTGGCCATGCTGGGCAGCATGTTTAAACTGCGAGGCTTCATTGATAGTGATAGTTTGAGGATCCATTCCGATACGTGCATGCTTGATATGTTCACTCATAAAAGTAGGAACGGAGGCACCGCTTCCCTGGGCATAGATGGTTGTTGTAAATAATTTAGGGTCTACTTCAATTTTGGCTTGTTCGACATAACGGCCGTCAGTCCAAAAATAGGCTTTGTCTAAGCCAATTAAGACTTGTGCATTGCTTCCAGTAAAACCGGAAATATACTGATAACGTTGCCAAGCAACAGGCAAGTATTCATTTTGATGTGGGTCAGAGTTTGAAACATAATAATAATCGATTTTATTCTGACGCATTAAGTGGCGTAATGCTGCAATACGTTGATCAATAACCATAATAACCTGCTTTTGTTGAAGATGGATTTACTTTATTATACAGAAATGATTTTAACAGGAGTAAATAAAAATGACCAGTAGAGTTGCATTAGTGACAGGTGCATCACGTGGAATTGGTGCGGCGATTGCCAAAGCATTAGCGGAAAAAGGGTTTTATGTGATTGGAACAGCTACGCGCGATGAGGGTGCGGTTGGTATCTCAAAATATTTGGGTGCAAGAGGTGAAGGCCGAGTACTAAACGTAGCAGATGCTGAAATGCTTGCCAATTTCGTCAAAACTCTGCAAGATGACGGTAAAATGCCTGCTGTATTGGTGAATAACGCAGGGATTACCCGCGATAATTTAATGATTCGAATGTCTGATGACGACTGGAACACGGTGATTAATACCAATCTGACTGCTATTTTTAGGCTCTCTAAAGCTTGTTTGCGCAGCATGATGAAGGCTGAGTGGGGACGGATTATTTCGATTGGGTCAATTGTTGGGACGACGGGTAATCCCGGTCAAGAAAATTATTGTGCAGCCAAAGCCGGGGTGATTGGCTTTAGCAAGTCTTTGGCGCAGGAAATTGGTTCGCGTAATATTACGGTCAATGTCGTGGCTCCTGGGTTTATTGAAACAGATATGACCAATGAATTAAAAGAAGACTGGAAGGCAGCTCTGCTTGAACGTATCCCGCTCAAGCGGATTGGCAAACCAGAAGATATTGCCCATGCGGTGGCTTATCTTGCTTCTGATGAAGCCGGTTACGTGACGGGACAAACTCTTCATGTGAATGGCGGCATGGCGATGGTGTAATAAAGGATAGTTATGGAACAAAGGACACAGTATTGCGGTGAAATCACCGAAAAAAGTATCGGAGAAGAGGTGGTGGTGTATGGTTGGGTGCATCGTCGTCGCGACCATGGAGGCGTCATTTTTTTAGATGTCGAAACGCCCATGCTGACGCGTGCAACACCCGAGGGTGCGCGCGATTATTTGGTACCAAGCCGAGTGCATAAAGGT
>JACCDN010838058.1_pt1 | contig 15033 bp, 11 predicted proteins | sample 7441691 | NCBI WGS metagenome assembly JACCDN01 (sample SAMN15323439, study PRJNA562643) | freshwater metagenome | isolation source: river surface water | place: USA:Blue River Watershed | collected 2017-08-16
GCCCCTAGCCCTGGCCGCCCTGCTCTACGGCGGAACAGCCGTCTGCCAGCAGATCAACGCCGAGCGGGAGGATCTTTCGCCCTGGGTGATGGTGGTGGGAGCGCTTTGCCTAGGGCTCATGACCTCGCTCACCGTGGCGCAGCTGAGCTTGCCCAGCCAGATTTAAGGGCTCTTTCATCCAACAGAATCAGCGTGAAGAAGCTTTTTAATCAAGCCTTTTCGACTCCTAGCATGCCACGCCAGCTCTTGTCGGAATTGCGATCTTGGCATGTTCCGATTGGCCAAGGCTTCGCCTCGCAACGCCATTCACGCCCTGCCCAGGACCAACGGTTAAGACCACTACCCCCTTGCCAATTTGAATAAAATTTTATATTATATTTCTGAAAAAGGACAAAAAAGTCTCTTTAAAGAAATGAAATGAATTTCATCGAATTCCAAAGTCAGCTGAAGGCGTTTCCCGTGTTCTCTCTGCAGGATGCGAGAAAGGCTTTTAGCGATTTCTCCTATCGCCAGCTGGACCGCTGGAAAAAGCAGGGTTATTTGAAAAAGATCAAGCAGGGGTTTTACTGCTTCAGTCGGGAGAAAATCGACCGTAGCTTTCTGTTCTATGTTGCCAATAGAATCTACTCTCCGTCCTACCTGTCGCTCGAGATGGCTTTGAAATTCTACAACCTAATTCCTGAGGAAATTTTCCAGATCACCTCTGTAAGCACCCAAAAAACCGCAGAGTTCAAAACGGATTTCGGGAATTTCAGCTATAGGCACCTCAAGCCAGGCCTTTATTTCGGCTATCGGCTGACGGATTTCGAAGGGAAAAAAATCCTCCTCGCCGATCCGGAAAAGGCTATTTTGGATTATCTGTACCTTAACCCCCGCCTAGAAACGGAAGCTGACTTTTCCGAAATGCGCATCAATTCAGGTGAATTCAAAAACCAGGTCAGCCTCGAAAAGCTTCAGGCGTATTTGGAGGCCTTTGGAAGCAAAGCCCTTTCCAAACGTGCGAAAACCCTTCTAACCACCCTTGAGCATGATCAGCCTTGATCAGATTCTGCAAGCTTACCCCGAGCCCTTGCGGGCCTTCAAGGAAAGTATTTTGAAGGAATACTTGCAATACAAGATTCTGAACAGCATCTTCAACAGCCCTTACGCCCATAAGCTAGCCTTTTTAGGCGGAACAGCCCTTCGCATCGTCTACGGGGGCACGCGGTTTTCGGAGGATTTGGATTTCGACAATTTCTCCTTGAAAATTGAAGAGTTCGTGGATTTGGGCCAGAGGATACAGAGGGGCTTAAGGCTGGAGGGGCTGGAGGCGGAAATCAGCACTATCACCCGAAACGCCTACCGAATCAAGGTCCGGATTCCCAGGCTCTTGAGGCTATCGGGCCTATCTGCCATGACCGAGCAAAAAATTCTGATCCAGGTCGATACCGTTCCACAGCATTTTGACTATGCCCCAGAAAAACCCCTCCTCAACAAATTCGATGTTTTCACGCAAATCAACGCCGTGCCAAAAGACCTGCTGCTGGCTCAAAAAATCTTCGCTTCGGTGAACCGAAAAAGGGCAATGGGGCGGGATTTTTTTGATATTGTTTTTCTTTATGGAATAGGGGCCAAGCCCAATTTTCGCTATTTGGAGAAAAATATCGGAATTTCCAATGAAGGCAGCCTAAAAAGGTATCTGCTGGAAAAGACAGCCCATTTCGATTTTGAAGCTCTGGCCAAGGATGTGGCCCCCCTCCTCTTTGATTCGCAAGATAAAAAGAAAGTCCTGCTCTTCAGAGAGTTTTTAGGGCAGCTATAAAGCTCAAGCCTTTTCGACCCTTACATGCCACGCCAGCCATGACCCAAAGTTGTACGGCAATCGTACGAATCGATGTATACGGATGTATTAAAATACCCTGCGTAAGCCATGCCGTAGCGTTCTAATTGATGCCTCCCTGTCTCAACCCAGCTATGGCTCCATCCCAATCCAAATCCGCAATTATCGAATCCGCCGGCACGATTGTCCTGAAAGTGGTAAGTGCTCAGAGAGCCAAGAAGGTGATAGGCATCCCAATCCATCAGCCCGCTGGACCTCTTTTTTTTCAGGCCCATCTGCTCGGCCATAGCCACGGATTCATCATAGTTCAGGTTCATTCGGCCAAGCGGTGTTTTCGCTGAGCAGTCGCCGAACAGGATCTGCCTTCCGGAACACTCGATTATATCCGGATAGCCACCGGTCAAGCCCATCTTCATCAGGCTCAGCAGAGCTTCAGGCTTGGCATTCAGGGTCTTGATCACCTCTTTGTAGTCGATGCCTTCTGGTCGCTTGTAGTGATCGGGCTGGGTGATGCCGAAAAGCGGCTCGCAGATCTCCCGGAAGCTGGGGATGCGGAAGCCAGGAAGGAGAAGGTCGTCCATTCGCAGCTCCGCCAAGGCCTGGCGCCACATGGGCTCCAGCAGGGGGATGTCGCGCATGAACTCGGCCAGGCGACGTGTTTTTTCCTGCCGCCCACCTTCCTCTGCTTTTATCGCCTCTTCTATTCGCCTTCTCTCTTTGCCGATTTGAATCTTTTTATCCTCCAGCTCATTTTTTTCTCTTATCTGATCCTGGACTTCGGCAATGTGCTGCCGGAGGCTTTCCGGATTTCCCTGCTGGGCCCCCTGAAGCATCTGCAGCTCCTCTTCCAGCGTGAGACCCAGAGGCCCTTTTTCCAGTCGCTCAAGCTTCTTCTGAGAGTCACGGTCGCGGTCTGAGCCGCTGCTCAAAAGCCTCTGCCTATCTTTGCGCAGAGCCTCCCTCTGGGGAATCAGACAATCTTTGATGCCGTCGATCTTCCTCTGAAGAAAATCGGGGTCAGACTGGCACCTTTCAAGGTCGGGCAGGAGCGAATCCGAATCGAGATCTATCATTTGTTGGAGCCATTCTTCTTCCCTATCATCCATTTTAAGCTCATCTGAGGCGCCACTTCGAGGTAGCGACGGCGATAAGTCCGTGATATCCTGGAGCTCCAAAAGACGCCGAGGCACTGGCCAAGCCTCCAGCCACAGGTCATAATTCCCATCGGAAAGGCTTTCAGGGAAAAGGGCGCGATTGCCCCAAACCATGAATACATGCTCGAAAAAAGCCCGCTCCGCTTCCGCATCGACCTTTTTCCTGTTTTCCTCGCCTTTTTCGCCCTGGAAGCATGCTCTTTCCGAAGGACCTTCCGGAGCCGGAGGCGCAAAATCCCTCAGGGCATCTTTGGCTGCAGCCGGCAAACTGGCAACATAATCGTCCAAAGATCGCTCGCTGCTTCGGCGGGGAAAGGCCGACCAGTCGATTGCTTGAAGCAGTTCGAACGGCATGGCCACGCTCTCCGGTGCTGTCTGCTTTTGAGCCTCTGCCAAAGGTTATAAAAGTTAACAGATCCGCTCATTATACCATTTTCCACGCCCGAAAAACAGCCTAATACGGCTGGAGTAGAGAAGCCCGTCAATTCGCTCCAGCTCAGGCAAAGGCCGCGTTTGCCATTTTTTCCATAAAATAAATATAATTTAGTAGACTATATTCCAGTAAATCAATATAATTTAGTGGAAAAAATAATCCATAATTATGCCAGACATCACCCGACAACTGGAAAAGGAAATTGAGCAAAGGCTGTTTAAGGGCAAGGCCATTGTGCTGTATGGATCAAGAAGGGTCGGCAAAACCACGCTCTGCAAAAACATCCTCTCCAGGCACAAGGAGGGGAAATACTTTCTTTGCGACAACCCCGACGTAAAAGAAGCCCTGACCGACAAAACCGCCACAGAGCTAAGGGCTTTTATTGGGAAAACCCCTTTGGTGGTTTTGGATGAAGCCCAAAATGTACACAACATCGGCAAGACCCTCAAGCTCCTGGTCGATACCTACCCGGAGCTCCAAATCATCGCCACAGGTTCTTCCAGCTTCGATTTAGCCAATCGCGTGGTAGAGCCTCTGACGGGCAGGAAATATGATCTTGAGCTTTTCCCGCTCTCTTATCTGGAAATCAGCGATGCCCAAGGCCCACTGGAGGCAAGAAGAAATCTAGAAAGAATGCTTATCTACGGCCTTTATCCAGACATCTACCTGAATCAGGATTCAGAGGCGGAGGAACTCATTGAGGAAATCAAATCGTCCTATCTTTTTAAGGACATTTTGGCTTACCAGGACATTAGAAACTCAGAAGCCTTGAGTAAAATACTCCAAATGCTGGCCCTACAGATAGGACAGGAAGTCTCCTATTCCGAGCTTTCCATGCGCGTGGGAATAGACATTAAAACAATTCAACGCTATTTGGACCTGCTGGAGAAAATATTTGTGATCAAAAAGCTCCCGGCTCTGAGCCGGAACCCTCGCCGTGAAATCACAAAATCGCGCAAATTCTATTTTTACGACCTGGGCATTCGGAATGCCTTGATTCGGAACTTCAATCCGCTGGAAATCCGTCCCGATACGGGCGCATTGTGGGAGAATTTCTGCATTATGGAGATGATTAAAAACCTTTCCAACCATCGCCAATTTGCCAATGTCTACTTTTGGCGCACTTGGCAAAGGCAGGAGGTGGATTTTATTGTAGAAAGAGGCGGTCAATTCAATGCTTTCGAGTTCAAGTGGTCGAAAGAAAAAGGCTCGGCGCCGAAAAGCTTCATGGAGCTTTATCCGCAAAGCCATTGGCAGGTGGTTCACTCCAAAAACTTTCACGAAGTTTTTGAGGGGCTGTGAACAGTCTGTTCTGGAATTTTTTGACGGCCTAAAGCCCCGCCGAAATGAGGGAAAATCTCAAGAGGCTTTCTAAGCCGAAGCCGCATTTGCCCGTTTGTCCAAAAGAATCAGGCTGAGGGCGCTCAGGGCAGCGGTCTCCATCCGCAAAATGCGCGGCCCCATGGTGAAAGGCTTCACCCCGGCCTCCTGAGCCAAGCCGATTTCCTTCTGCGAAAAGCCCCCTTCCGGCCCGATCACCAGCTGAAGGGAGGGCAGGGAATAAAGGGCTTGGCCGTAGGCGTTCAGGTAGCATTCCTTCTCGTACTCGTAGCCCATGTAGGCGTGGGAAAGCTGCGGGATAGCGGCCTCCAGGGTGATGGGGTGATGGATGTTGGGCACAAGCAGCCGGCGGCTCTGCTCCGTAGCCTCCATGGCGATCGCGCTCAGGCGCTCGAACTTGCTCAGGCGGCGCTTTTCGGTGCGCTCGGTGATGAGCGGGTAGATGTCCTCCACGCCGAGCTCTGTGGCCTTTTGGATGATCAGCTCGAACAAGGCGGGCTTTTTGGGAATCGCCTGGTACAGGGTGACCCGCAGCTTGGCTTCGCTGCGGTTCTCCACAGGCTGCAGCCTACGGGCCAGCAGCAGCTTTCGGCTGATGGATTCGATCTGGAAAAGGAATTCCCCCTCCTCCCCATTGAAAGCCTGGAAGAAATCCTTGGGCTTCATGCGAAGGACCTTGAAGGCCTGATGGAGAATGCGAGGATCCCGGATCTCCAGCTGCTCCTGCCTGGCCGAAAGGGAAGAAAGGTGAAAGCGGTGCATAACTTTCTGCAAATTAAGAGTTAACAATTACGAATTAAGAGTTGAAATTTGACTCAAACAGAATCATAACTTTTAATTTTTAACTCTTAATTCTTAACTGGCTATTGTTTCAGTTTTTCTCGTTCATGTGGATGTCCCGCGGCTTGGCTCCGTTGGAGGGCCCGATCATGCCATTCTCCTCCAGAATGTCCAGCAGGCGGGCGGCGCGGGCATAGCCCACGCTCAGGCGCCGCTGCAGCAAGGAGGCGGATGCCTTGCCGGTTTCGCGGATCAGCTGAAGGGCCTCGGAGTAAAGGTCGTCCTGGTCGTCCCCCGCCCCGCCGCCTCCCGCCAGGCCCATGGAGGAATAGTTCATTTCGGAGGCAGGAGAAAGGATGGAGTCGTCGTAATCGGGCTCGATGGTGAGCTTGATGTGGTTGGTCACCCGCTCGATCTCCTTGGGCGAGACGTACACGCCCTGGACGCGAATGGGGCGGCCCATGTTGCTGGGCAGCAGCAGCATGTCGCCCATGCCCAGCAGATCCTCGGCGCCGACGGAATCCAGGATGGTCCGGCTGTCGACCCCCGACGTGACCGTGAAGGCGATGCGGGTGGGAATGTTCGCCTTGATGAGCCCCGTGATCACATCCACGCTGGGCCGCTGCGTAGCCAGAATGAGATGCATGCCTACCGCGCGGGCCATTTGGGCAATGCGGCAGATGAGCGCCTCGGTCTCCTTCTTGCTGGCCTGCATCATCAGATCCGCCAGCTCGTCGATGACGATGACGATCTTGTTCATCGGCTTGGGCTCGGCTTCGTTGTACTCCTTGATGTTCTTGTGGCCCTTCTCGGCCATGTCCTGGTAGCGCCGGTTCATTTCGGCCACGGCCCACTTGAGCGCGGAATGGGCTTTTTCCGGATCGGTGATCACAGGAACCAGCAGGTGGGGAATGCCGTTGTAGGGCGTGAGCTCGACCCGCTTGGGGTCGACCATGATGAATTTGAGCTCGCTGGGGGAGTTCTGGTAGAGCAGGGAGAGCAGGAAGGTGTTCATTCCCACCGATTTTCCGGAGCCGGTGGCCCCTGCGATGAGCAAATGGGGCATGCTGGCCAGATCCTCGATGACAGGGGTGCCGGCCACGTCGCGGCCGACCACGATGCGCATCTTGGATTTGAGGGCCGAAAATTCCTGGCTTTCGATCATTTCGCGCAGGTGGACCATCATGCGCTTTTCGTTGGGCACCTCGATGCCGACCAGGGGCTTGCCGGGAATAGGCGCCTCGATGCGCAAGGCCTTGGCCGAAAGGGCCAGGGCCAGATCGTCCTTGAGCGAGGTGATCTTGGTCAGCTTCACGCCCTCGTGGGGCTGCAGGGTGTACTGTAGCACCGTGGGTCCGATGTTGACGTCCTTCATGGTCACTTCGATCCCGAACTGGGAGAGCTTCTGGCGGATCTTCTCGGCGTTGTCTTTCAGCACCTTGTCGCTCACGTAGACCTCGGACGTGTCGGAGCTCAATAGGCTCAGGGGGGGCAGCTGCCAGCCGCTGTAATCGGCCTCGTGCACCGTAGGGCTTTTTTTGGCCGGCTGCACGGCCGCAGGAGGACGAATCACGACTCCCTCGGCAGGGCGCGGCGCCTTGGCCTGGAAAGGCAGGTCTTCATCCTGGGCCTTGCTCAGGTTGGGCTTGACGATGTTGAGCGATTCGCCTTCGCCCTTCCCCTCTTCCAGCAGCCCGGAGCGACGGGGAGCCTTGCCGATTTGAACGGGGCCATGCTTTTTGGCGAGCAGCCAGGCAAGCATTTCCCTCAACGAGAGCTCGAAGGCGAGCAGCAGGCCGACGAGGAAAAGGGCGACCAGAATGACCCGGGTGGCCGAATCGGAAAGGGCGATGCGCAAAAGGACCGAGGCCACAAAGCCCACATAGCCCCCATGCCGCTCCACCTGGACGAGCATCTCGTCCATGGGGGTGGAAAGGTGGACCAGGCCCAAGCCCGAGAAGATCAGGAGGCCCAGCCCCACGTAGCGGGTGGCATTCAGCCGGATTCTGCGAGAAAGGAAAAGCGTGAGGGAAAGCGCCAAAAAAATGAAGGGCAGGGCCAAAGTTCCGACCCCGAAAACCAGACGAAGGGATGTGTTGAGCCACTGGCCCACGGGGCCTGCGGATTCCCTGAGAATAAGGAAGAAGAGAATGGAGAGGCCCAAATACACCACGGCCCCTATCTCGCGGGCAATGTGCGATTGGACCTCGAGCTTCATTTTTCCTTCCGGGAGCCGGCGGGATTTTCTGGCCGAAGGCGGCATAAGCTTGGGGTTGCGGACTTGCCAGAAGATAGCAGAAAAAGGGCTCCAGGGAAAGGCTGGGCGCAAGGGGCCGGATGATCTGGGGCGGAAAACGGAAAAAGGTTGACATTTCGGAATAAAATGAGTAGGATGGCCGCAGTCCCCCCTCATTCCTTCCCATGCCCTGCAAGCGCTGCTCCAAATTTGCTCTCGATCTCACTCTCTTGCCTCGCAGCGAGTAGTCTTCTTGCTTCCCACGCAAACAAGAAAGCTCGCTGAACAGGCGGGCTTTTTTTTCTTCCCGCTGCCCCTTTAAACCATTGGATCACGCGCCCCGCCGTGCCTCCGAATTCTCGGAGATGGGGCGAGGCGTGGCGAGCCTGAGCCCAAGCCCATCAGGGCATGGTCCACCAGTCGGAATGAGCGGAAAAGCAAGATGGCAAGGAGTAAGCGTGCAAAGCGTCCTGTGGACGGAAATTTCGATCAGCTCGATGATGACCTGATGGGACCCCTTCCCCGTCAGTCCACCGAAGGGTCGGAGGAAACTCCACCCGGTGGCAGCCCAACAGGTCAAGCAAAATCCGAGATCCAAAAGCCTTCCGCAGCCAGCCCCAGCCCGACCCCGTAGCGCCGCGATCTCCGCCTTCCCCGGTGGAGTGTCCTGCGCTCATCCCCCCCCTCAACCGGCCTCCTCCTTCCCGATACACATCGGGACTCGGAGGACCGGTTCTTTTTTTACTCAAGACGAGAGGGCAACCACCTTTTTTTCAAATTTTCACATTTTCATGCCTCTGAAAACTTGAAAACTTGAAAAAGAAGAAAAGTAGTAGGAGTTTAGTTTTTTGGTTGCGGGAGTTGGATTCGAACCAACGACCTCCGGGTTATGAGCCCGACGAGCTTCCACTGCTCTATCCCGCAGAAGCATCTTACGCATCCGAGCGTGGAAAAGCAAATGAAAGAACGCCCCGGAGAGCCCAAGGAGGATCTTCGGCGTTTCACGGAAGGCCTTCCGTCGTTCAAAAAAGGGCAGCGAAAGAGCCCCGACTGAAGTCGAGGCTCCTGACAGGCGATCCATCGGCGAATTCCAGGGGCTCCGCCTCCGCCCCTATTTCCATGGATCGAAATCATCGCAAGGCGATTTCAGGAAAAGCCTCCTCCAGCACCCTGGAATTGGCCTGCAAGCGCTCTAGCATCTGCCCGCGCGTGTCCACGGCGTCGAACAGGCGGGTTTCGGCGGCATAGAAATCTCCCCGTTTGATCTTCACGGTGAAGCCGTGCTCGTCCTTGCAGCGGGCATCCTCAAAATCATCGACTCCCGAATGCGCGCACATCCAGCGCCTCATCGCATGCGCATCGTCAAAATAAGGCGGAATCACGATCTCCTCCAAGCTGTATCCCCTTTCGGCGAATTGGAAGCCTTTCATGGCCTGCATCAGCCTAAAATAGTTCTCCTGCCGAGTGCGGCCATCGAAGCCTTTTTGCCCAGAATTGAGCCGGAGCAGCCGGTCGAGGTTTCGGCGCGAGCTGAAGGCATTGTGGATTCGGCGGGCCGTTTCCAGCCTGTCAGCCTCCGATTGCGAGGATCGAAAAGCCCTGGAATCATTGATTTGCAGCGAACAGATCGCGCTGGCGTAAAGCCGCTCCAGCCCCTCCTCGGTTTTCCCCCAGGCGGCGATCAGCTGCGCCGGCCGGCTTTCCGGATCCGGCGTGGAGGCGATGAATTCGTATTTTCGGGGCGCCACGGGCAAAAAGCGGAGCTCGACGCCCGAAGGCAGGATGCGATTGATCTCCTGGCGAATGCTTAGAACCTGATCCACCGCCTCCGCCGGGGAAGAGTGGACCGAGCTCTTCACCTCGAGCACCACCGAAGGCAGCTCAAGCCCCAAATGGTCCATCAAACCCGGGATATCCTTGGAAATTCGCCGCAGAACAAATTGGGTGGAAGGCTCGCCCTCCAGACGGGGAACAAGCTCTCCATCGCTTCTGGTAAAGTATCCTTCGGCCTCCAGGCCGATGCCGTAATGCTGTTTCATGGAATGGATAGTGAGTGAATTTAAAATAAAAAGCCCCGCTTGGAGCAAGCAGGGTCTTGAGCGTGGTTTGCAGGCCGGAAAAGGCTAGAAACGCCAACGCAAAAAACCCAACCCCCTTCGCCATGCGGCGAAAGAAGCTGAAGGAGAGCTGGCGAAGATGGAAGTGGGAGAGAATTTCATGGCTGGGCCCACTCTGCCAAAAAAGCGCCTGGAAATCAAATCGTTTTCAGGGGGCGGAATGAGGGGCAGAAAAATCCAGCAAGTAGACAGATGACTTGGGGTAATCCTGGAAAGAAAGGAGGAGAAGGCTCCTGTCCGGAGAAAAGGCGAAACCCTCAACCTTAATTTGGCCGTTTTCCATTTCTAGCACAGCTCGCCCCCTGAAAAGCAGGCGCTGGCAAATCCCCCAATCGTCAAATTCCTCCTTTTCGGCATCATGGCCATCGATTTCGCAGCTCCAGCCTTCCGGCCACCGGAAGGACGGCTTGTTTTTTGGCCCGACAACAGGAGTTTGAAAATCAAAGCCCTGGAGGGACTCAAGGGAATGGGCGTAGGGATCAAAAAGGAAGTCTTGGCCGAGGGCGGGCTCTGAATTAAGTCGCTCCCAGCCCTTCCCGCCCCCCGAAACACCGAACTGCCTCACCGCAAACTGATCGCCGTGCGGCTCGACAAGATACGCGACCTGATCGACAGAGCGGGCTTCAAGATACCTCACCATGCCATAGAAAAGGCCGTACTGGGTCTTTTCGATCTTTTGGGAAACAGAGACAGAAGGAACATGGATTCGCAAGGAAGGAAGTGGGTTTTTTGGGTCTTGGTAGAATCCTCCTCCAGGCACAAACAGAATGGCCAAGACATAGAGAGCCACTGCAGAAGCAAACCAGGAAGCCCGCTTTTGATGGAGAAAGTAGCCGATGCTCCAGCCCAACAGCCCTATAACCAAAACGATCTGGAGATAATGGGCCCACGGAATGGAAACAAAAAGCGCGGAAGGCAGATCGATGAGAAAAATCTTCTCGGCGTAATGGATGGGCTGGAGCAGAATTTCCCACCATCGAGCTTCCCCAAGGGTCATGTAAGGCTCAAAATTGAAGGCTGGGCGAATGGCTCGAAAAGCGGAGTAAGCCAAGACATAGCCAAAGGCAAGGAGGCCGAAAGCCTGTTGCAGCCTCAGTCCATTCGCTGCCTTAGCGAAGGAGGAGCAGGGCCTTCGTGCCGCCAGCCAAAAGGCCAGCCAATCCATTGCAATAGAAAGAAGCGCCAAAGTAGGGTAGAAATCTGGCTCGTTGATATCTCCAAAGAGGCTCCAGCGGCGATAGAGGTTCCAGGCGGAAAGAAAAAGGAAAGCCGCCTGAAGGCCCAAGGAAAGCCCAAGCAAGCTTTTCCTGGAAAGAAAGTCGTATTTTCTGGAAAGCGCAAAGCGCCACAGGAAGAAATAAATCAGAAGGAGGAGGCCCGAGAGGGCAAGGGCCTGGAAAGGGAGGGCTTGAGTAAAGGAAAAAACGCCGTACCAACGCTGGAAGGCAATGTCCAGCAAGGCCGGGGCAAGCATGAGCACAAACACCCTCAATGCCCCGTACCCCAAAGCCTCTCCGACTTCCAGCCACTTCTGCCAAGGGCGAGTGATGCTGACGAAATCTTTTTTAACCTGCTTAGGGTCGCCAAAGTGCTTTTGCATAAAAGTGGAGGTTAGCGACTCCGGAGCCATATTCTCTGACTCAGCCAAGTCCTCGGAATGGTCCTGCAGCTCGGCCAGAAAGCGGTCCCGGTAGGGATCGTTTTTGAACTCGCGCCGGAGCTGGGCGAAGAAGGGGGCAGAACTCATAGTCGGGCGTCGGTCAGAGAGCTAAGGTCGAAGAGGTAAACCCCATCAGACATGCGAGAAAAGCCAATAACCATCATGACCCATCTTCCATCCTTGGACACGACTAAGTCTTTCACCGGAAATTCCAAGTCATCAAATTGCTTAACCAACAATTGATTCTTGTAAAGTACCTTTGTGCATATTCCTTTTATGTCACCCCCCAAATCAGGACCTTCGCAAAGATAATCCTGAGGCCAAGTGAAGTTGAAACCCTCGATTAAAGGGATGCCTTTTATTTCAGAAAAAGGCAGCCGGACGATTTCAACCCCCTTTTCATCTTGATTGAGGCGAAGGGTAAAAAAACGTTCTTTTGGCCGCAGGACTGCCTCAGAATTACCCCTTTTATTCAGAAGAAAAGCCTCCTGATAAGGCTCAATGGCGTAATAAGCGCTGTCCTCCAAACCCCCACGGAAATAGTAGCCCATGTTGGAAAAAGGGGCTAATTCCTTTTTGAGGACTGAATCTGAAACGGTTAGATAAGAAAATTCCGACTGAATCAGTCCAGCCCCATGGGGTGGCAAACTGGGGGCAAAGAAAGGCGTGAGACTATAAACGATGGCCGTGAGAGCCAACCAGGAAAAACGCTTTTTTAAGATGATGTACATGACCCCCCACAGCAAAAGCCCCAAAAGAATCACAATGCGAACCATGTGGGTGCCAAAAAGAGAATTGAATGAGGCGGGCAGCATGTAAAGCAAGCCCTCATCAATAGCACTGATGATATAGAGGAAATTATCCAGCCATAGGCTGTACAGCCATCTAGCAGAATTGAATTGCTCGTCGGCCAAAAGGCGCAGCACCGAAAAGAAAGAGACATAGGCAAAAAAGAGGGCGCCCAGACCATTGAGTAGAATTTTCTTTAGCCGAATCTCCTTAAGCGGCTGGACTAATAATTTCCTTTGACTGACCACCCAATAAGCAAGCAGCCCCATAGCCATGGAGATAATATTGAAGACTATGTAATAATCCGTTGTTCCCAAAAACCGTCCCCCGACAATATAAACGTAATAAATTTGTAAGGACTGAAGTACAAAAAAAACAAACAGGGGTAGCATGACGTAAATCAAAAGGAACCTCCGGGAAAGAATTTTTTCACCTTTGAGTAATTTTTTCCAAATGAATGGGTAAGGAATAAATAGAAAGAGACCGACAATAAGGATTTGGATAAAAAACGGCACGGCATTAGACGAAATAAAATCAATGAGCGTGAAGGCGGTGAGCCAAAAAACCATTAAAATTCCATAACCAAAAGCTTCACTGGCCTCTAGCCACTTTTGCCACGGCCGCGTGATGCTGACGAAATCTTTTTTAACCTGCTTAGGCTCGCCGAAATGCTTTTGCATAAAACCGGAGTTAAGGGATTTGGGGCCAATTTTCTGGGCCTCGGCAAGGTCTTCGGCATGATCTTCAAGCTCGGCCAGAAAGCGGTCCCGGTAAGGATCGTTCTGGAATTCGCGCCGGAGCTGGGCGAAGAAGGCATCCTGCTTCATGAGAGATTTCTTAAGTCCAGCAAATGCACTTCCTGGGGATTGTAGGCTCCCGTGGAGAGCAGAAGGAGGAGCCAGCGTCCATCGGGGGAAAAGGCAATGTCCTTTACATCCAAAGGCGAATCGGACAAGGCTCGGCCCTTGAATTTTATCTTGGGGCAGAGTTGCCAGGAGGAAGCTGAAAAATCCGCTTCCGGCGCACCCTCGCAAAGTAAATGGGCCTTGAATCCGTTTCTGACGGCATACTCTCCAGCTTCTGCCAGCCGAGGGGGGTTGTTGCCAGCGGAGAGAGCAGAAGCCCCAAATAAGGCCTCTGGCCTTCCCTCGGCCCAAGCCTGAGGATTCAAATAGAAGGTTTGGCCGGTGTTTTGGCGAAAGTAAAGCTGCGCATGCGCAGAGTCGTATCCGATTTGGTAATGGAAGAGCGTGCCTTCATCCTGATTGAAATATTTCATTGCAGGATAAAGAATAGAGGCTTGACGCTTTTCGGCGAGGCGAGAGACAGGCAGGGCGGGCAGGGCATAGTCCGGATGCAGCTCGAAAGGCCGAGGAGTCAAGAAGCCCAAGGAAACCACATAGGCCAGGACCAGGAGCCGAGGGGAGCGCCAATTTTTTTGGCGCAATAAAGCGACGAGGGACTGCAGGCCAAGGAAAATCAGCACCATGGCGGGAATATAGAGGCTGAAAAGCAGATTGGCCTGGGATTGGCTGCCGAAAATGGAGGAGAAGAAAAAGCCTGAGAGGTATTCCGCAAAAAACAAGGGGGCGAAGGGGTAATAGAGCACGGCAATTCCGGAGGAGAGGATGGCCGGAAAGCCCAAATAGGTTCCCCCTGTCCGCAAAGCAATAAAGAGGGCGAAGTAAACGAAGATTGCTTTCTTGAAGAAAGCGATAAGGATAGCTGAGCTTGCTGTTTTTTTGGAGGAAGAGATCCCGCTCAAAAGCCAGCCGGTCACTGCTGCCACAGCATTGATTCCTATGAAGGCTGCCAGTGCCTTTAGGATAGCGGGGGGGAACATGTAGCTTGTTTGGGACTCCGGATAAACAGAAGCAGCCAGGCTGCCGGCATCCCAAAAGAACAAGCCTGCATGAATCAGGCTGGGCCCTGCGATCAGGGCGAGCCAAAGGAGCCAGGGGCGACGAAGCCCGAGTTCGAACTTCCTGTAGCGGTAAAAGGCCAAGCCATAAAAAAAGAGCCACAGAAAAGGAGCGCCGAGCATTCCCAGATCGGCGAAATCCCGGAGAAGGAAATTCTGAAGGGAGTGCGTGAACACAAAGCTGAGGGGCAGCATTAAAAATCCATAAAAGAGGCCCTCCAGGACAAAAAAGAGCTTGTCCCAAGGTCGCACAATCCGATGGAATGTTTCTTTGATCTGGCTTGGCTCGCCGAAATGCTTTTGCATAAAACCGGAATTAAGGGATTTGGGGGCAATGTTCTGGGCCTCGGCCAGATCTTCGGCATGATCTTCAAGCTCGGCCAGAAAGCGGTCCCGGTAAGGATCGTTCTGGAATTCGCGCCGGAGCTGGGAGAAGAAGGCATCCTGCTTCATGAGAGGCTTCTTAAATCAAGCAGATAAACTGAATTCACTGATTTGAGCAGAAGCCACTTTTCGCCCTTTGAAACAGAAACCGAATCTGCTCCAAGGCTATTCCCCTCAGACTCATAGATTTCCCTGCCTTTCCATAGGATGGCTTTACAACCTGACTCAGGCGTGAAACGTTCGGGCTCAGATTCTACTTCAACCCCGTCGAGGTAAGCTGCCGGAACGCAAGTTAACTCTTTGGGAATGACCTGAAAAGCGGAATAATGAATGGGCTCAGGATGATTAATTTTTTGCCCGAGCGAGAGCCAGCCTTCTTCCAATTTCCTATCTCCATTA
>JACCDN010305667.1_pt1 | contig 15024 bp, 26 predicted proteins | sample 7441691 | NCBI WGS metagenome assembly JACCDN01 (sample SAMN15323439, study PRJNA562643) | freshwater metagenome | isolation source: river surface water | place: USA:Blue River Watershed | collected 2017-08-16
AACTCAACCAAGGGCCGCAAGGAGCGCATTGGAAAGCTATTCCAGATGCACGCCAACAAGGAAAACCCAGTTGACTCGGTAACCGCAGGCCACATCTACGCAGCAATTGGTCTAAAGGATGTCACCACCGGTGACACCCTGTGTGACCCAGACCACCAGATCGTGCTTGAAAGCATGACCTTTCCTGAGCCAGTTATCTCGGTTGCAATTGAACCGAAGACCAAGGGTGACCAGGAGAAGCTAGGTCTTGCAATTCAGAAGCTTGCAGAAGAAGACCCAACCTTCCGCGTTGAGCACGACCACGAAACTGGACAGACCGTTATCTCGGGTATGGGTGAGCTTCACCTAGACATCCTGGTTGACCGTATGCGTCGTGAGTTCAAGGTCGAGGCAAACGTAGGTAAGCCTCAGGTTGCTTACCGCGAGACCATTCGTCGCGTGGTTGACAAGCACGACTACACCCACAAGAAGCAGACCGGTGGATCTGGTCAGTTTGCGAAGGTGCAGATCAAGCTTGAGCCGCTAGAAGTAGAAGGCGACAAGACTTACGAGTTCGTTGATGCCATCACCGGTGGACGTGTTCCTCGCGAATACATTCCTTCCGTTGACGCCGGTATCAAGGACGCCATGGGTTCCGGTGTGCTAGCCGGTTACCCAATTGTTGGAGTAAAGGCAACCCTTTTGGATGGTGCCTACCACGACGTGGACTCCTCCGAAATGGCATTCAAGATTGCAGGTTCGATGGCCTTCAAGGAGGCCGCGCGCCTAGCACAACCCGTTCTGCTTGAGCCGCTGATGTCGGTCGAGGTGCGCACCCCTGAGGAATACATGGGTGACGTCATCGGAGACCTAAACAGCCGCCGTGGGCAGATCCAGTCGATGGATGACGCATCAGGTGTGAAGGTTGTTCGCGCCCTGGTGCCGCTGTCGGAAATGTTCGGTTACGTTGGTGACCTTCGTTCAAAGACCTCTGGACGCGCTGTGTACTCGATGACCTTCGAGACCTACGCCGAGGTTCCAAGGAACGTGGCTGACGAAATCGTTCAGAAGGCTAAGGGCGAGTAGAAATTTTCTACCGTTTTCTGGCTAAGATAGAAAGTCTGTAAACCCCAAATCAGAGTCGGCCTCCTTGGTCGATGATTTACTACGGATCCAATAGGAGGACCCACAATGGCTAAGGCGAAATTCGAGCGCACTAAGCCGCACGTCAACATCGGAACCATTGGTCACGTTGACCACGGTAAGACCACTCTGACTGCGGCAATCACCAAGGTGCTACACGACAAGCTGCCAGCTCTAAACCAGAGCTACGCATTCGACCAGATCGATAACTCTCCAGAAGAGAAGCAGCGCGGTATCACCATCAACATCTCCCACGTGGAGTACCAGACCGAGAAGCGCCACTACGCACACGTAGACGCTCCAGGTCACGCTGACTACATCAAGAACATGATCACCGGTGCCGCACAGATGGACGGCGCAATCCTCGTGGTTGCAGCAACCGATGGTCCAATGCCTCAGACCAAGGAGCACGTGCTTCTTGCTCGCCAGGTTGGTGTTCCTTACATCGTTGTAGCGCTAAACAAGTCTGACATGGTAGACGACGCAGAAATTCTTGAGCTCGTTGAGGTTGAGGTTCGCGATCTACTATCCCAGTACGAATTCCCAGGCGACACCGCACCAGTTGTGCAGGTATCCGCTCTGAAGGCACTTGAAGGTGACGCGAAGTGGGCAGCAACTGTTGCTGACCTAATGGACAAGGTTGACGAGTTCATCCCTGAGCCAGTTCGCGACCTAGACAAGCCATTCCTAATGCCAGTAGAAGACGTCTTCACCATCACCGGTCGTGGGACTGTTATCACTGGAAAGATCGAGCGTGGCCAGATCAAGGTAAACGACGAAGTTGAAATCGTTGGCATCCGCGACAAGCAGAAGACCACTGTTACCGGTATCGAAATGTTCCGCAAGCTTCTCGACTACGCAGAGGCTGGAGAGAACGTAGGTCTACTACTTCGTGGAACTAAGCGTGAAGAAGTTGAGCGTGGACAGGTTGTTGTAAAGCCTGGTTCAGTAACCCCTCACACCAACTTTGACGCCAACGTCTACATCCTTTCCAAGGAAGAGGGTGGCCGTCACAACCCGTTCTACGCGAACTACCGTCCACAGTTCTACATCCGTACCACTGACGTAACTGGTGTTATCACCCTTCCTTCAGGTACTGAAATGGTTATGCCTGGTGACACCACCAACATGACCGTTGAGCTAATCCAGCCGATTGCTCTAGAAGAAGGACAGCGCTTCGCGATCCGTGAGGGTGGCCGCACCGTTGGTGCCGGTACCGTTACCAAGATCAACAAGTAAGTTCTAAACAAACTCGAATCTAAAACCCCCTGGGAAACCAGGGGGTTTTTGATTTGGTGATTTCGATAATCCTAAAAAATCGGACAAATGTCCTAAAATATGAGACAATGTTCTCATGGACATCTCTAATCCCGCGGCTCCTTTTTTGACCCCCTCGGTGATTGCTGTTTTTGAAGCGCTCCGCAGAGCCAAGCCGAATCTCACCGGTCGAACAATTGCTGCGATGTGTGATGGGGTTTCGGTTTCTCAAGTCAGCCTGGTACTGAAAAACTTTGAAGCGCTGGGAATTGTGAAAGTTGAAGCACTTCCACCTGCAAAGCTCTACACACTGAATGCCAGTAATTTTGGCACCAAGGGGTTGCTTGCATTACTGAGCCAGTTTGACGAAGTTTTGCAGCGTGCGAGCTCCCAGATTGCGTCGTGGCCTGAAAGACCTAAGGCTGTTTGGCTATATGGATCTGCCGCTCGAGGTAAAGCAAATTCTGAAAGCGACATTGACTTTGTTTTTGTTTGGCCGAAGCAAGCGTGGGATAGCTCTCCGGCGAACGATTACTTGGCCGAGTTTGGCGAGTGGCTAACAGAAGCCACCGGTAATCAAGTGAGTTTTTTGAACATTTCAATGTCTGAACTCAAAGTTATGATTCAAAACGAAGCGGCTCTTTTGGGTCAACTTCGGAGAGATGCAAAGGTGGTTTGGGGGGCTACCCCGGAGGATCTCTTAGCCAAACGCTAGGAGAAAATTGGAATCTGTAGCAAAAAGCAATTTGCAAAAAGCAATCGTGTATTTAGATGGCGCACACCTAAGTTTCAAAAATCAAAATTACGACTCAGCATCGGCTCTCGCAATTTTGGCGGCAATCAAAGCCAAGGACGCTTTGGCGGTCTTCGCGGCAGGTAAATCAAAAAAAGCCCAGGAATCACCTAGAGGCCGTGAGCGAACTTCGCTCGCTTCCCAAAATTCCAAACGAGGTAATAAAGGCCTTTAGTGCCCTGCTCTCCAATAAGTCAGAGATTCAATATGGTCCTGATTCAATCAGCGAGTCACGCGCTAGCGGAAATATCGAGAAAGCTGCACTGGTCGTAGAGTTGGCTCAGCAGCGAATCGGCATGAATTAGCCGGTTTCTGAGATAGAAAACTTGAGGTGATCGAAGTTCTAATTGAATCCAGGGCAGTAAAGCTCACCACTCGAACCGGCATAGAGGTCCGAAGAACTCTGCCCCACGCCAAGCTGAAAACAATTGGTGCTTGGTGTTTTGTTGATCACTTTGGTCCCACCACTCAAACTGACGGCATGGTGGTTGCCGCTCACCCCCACACTGGACTGCAAACCGTTACCTGGCTACTCGAGGGCGAGATAGAGCATCGCGACAGCATTGGGTCAGTTCAAATAATCCGCCCTGGAGAACTGAACCTTATGACCGCTGGCCACGGAATCTCACACAGCGAACTTTCGCTTGCCAATTCCGAGACTCTCCACGCCGTGCAGTTGTGGGTGGCCCTTCCAAAGGAAGCCTTGGATATTGCTCCCGAATTTGAACATCAGGCCAATCTGCCCCGTTTTGATTCAGATAACTACTCTGGGACCGTCCTGGCGGGTGAATTCATGGGACATAAGGCGCCAACAAAAATATTCTCCGAGATGGTGGGAGTCGAACTAAGAATCCCAGCTTGGGAGGATGTGATTCTCCCGATTCGCACCGATTTTGAGTACGGGGTCCTAGCTATCCAAGGTTCCGCGAAGGTTTCTGGGAACGAGGTCCCCACCAGCAGTCTGTTTTATTTGGCCCCTGGATCCAAAAGCCTTGAGATCAAGACCGAGAATGAGCCGGTCACGCTGATGGTCCTAGGGGGAGTTCCGTTCCCAGAGAAAATCTTGATGTGGTGGAACTTCATAGGCCGCAGCCACGAGGACGTGGCCAGGGCACGAGAGGAGTGGAACTCCCGGAACCCTAGGTTTGGCAAATTTGAGGACAAGATTGGGGGCTGGATTCCGGCCCCGGACTTGCCGAATGTGACCTTGCAGCCCAGATAGTCCTTTTCGATCCTTGGAGTCTAGATTTTTTGAATTTTTGGCCATTTTGAGGCAAAAAAGTCGGATTTAACTTGCATTGGCTTCTTGGCTTATGGCAGACTTCTTGGGTTCATGAGTCTTTGCCTCATTCTGAGGTGAACCACTACGAGCGATGTGCACAGCAATGGGCCGGCCGTAGCTAGAACCAAAAAACTTATCTGATTCATAGTTTTCGGGTTGTTTTGTGGGATTTCCCTCGACACGCCCGAGTCCGTGGGTCGGAGCGGGCCCTAGAAATAGGGCGTTGACAGAAGAACAGTGCATCAGCAACACGGCACCTCTGATAGAGGGGTCAAAACCGCGGCTTCGGCCGCAGATACGGAAGCGAGTCATTATGGCGGCTAACAAAATCCGCATTCGACTGAAGTCGTATGATCACGAGATCATCGACAGCTCGGCATCAAAGATTGTCGACACAGTCACCCGCGCCGGTGCGAAGGTAGTTGGTCCAGTACCACTGCCCACCGAGAAGAATGTCATCACTGTCATTCGCTCACCACACAAGTACAAGGACAGCCGTGAGCACTTTGAGATGCGTACCCACAAGCGTCTCATCGACATCATCGACCCAACTCCAAAGGCAGTCGATTCGCTGATGCGCTTGGACCTCCCCGCAGATGTCAACATCGAGATCAAGCTATAAGGATTCGCGAATGACTACCGAACTTAGAACCGTAAAGGGTCTGCTGGGCAAGAAGCTTGGCATGACTCAGGGATGGGATGCGAACAACAAGCTTGTTCCGCTAACCGTTGTTGAGGCTGGCGAGAACGTCATCACTCAAATTAAGAATTTAGACAAAGACGGCTACGCAGCAATTCAGGTTGCATACGGTGCCGTCGACCCACGCAGAGTAACCAAGCCTGAGGCTGGTCACTTTGCGAAGGCCGGAACTACTCCACGCAAATTTGTTGCAGAAATCAGAACCGCAGATGCCGACTCCTACCAGGTAGGTCAGGCTCTGGGCGTCGACATTTTCGAAGTTGGTTCCAAGGTCGACGTTGTTGGAACCTCAAAGGGTAAAGGTTTTGCTGGTGTTATGAAGCGTCACGGCTTTGCCGGTGTTGCTGCATCTCACGGTCAGCACAGAAACCACCGTAAGCCTGGTTCGATTGGTGCAACCACCACACCTGGTCGCGTTTTCAAGGGATTGAGAATGGCAGGCCGCATGGGTCACGATCGCGTAACCACACTGAACCTAGTTCTGCACGGCGTTGACGTGGAGAAGGGTCTGCTTCTAATCAAGGGTGCAGTTCCTGGTCCTAAGGGTCAGCTCGTGTTCGTGCGCAACGCAGTTAAGGAGAGCAACTAATGCCATCCGTAGACGTAATTGACGTAAAGGGAAAGAAGTCTGGAAGCGTTGATCTTCCAGAGGGTCTTTTCAACGTTCAAACCAACGTTCCACTTATTCACCAGGTAGTTGTTGCTCAGCTTGCAGCAGCTCGCCAGGGAACTCAGTCGACCAAGCGTCGTGGTGAAGTTTCAGGTTCTGGTAAGAAGCCGTTCAAGCAGAAGGGAACCGGTCGCGCTCGTCAGGGTTCGGTCCGCATGCCTCAGCACCGCGGTGGTGGAATTATCCACGGTCCAAAGCCTCGTGACTACGACCAGAGAACTCCTAAGAAGATGATCGTTGCTGCACTTCGTGGTGCGCTATCAGATCGTGCTCGCGCAGGCCGCATCCACGTAATCGATGCTTTTGCTCTAGGCGAGGCTCCATCAACCAAGGCAGCAGCAAGCTTCCTTGCACAGGTTGCAACTTCAAAGAACATTTTGGTTGTGCTGGACCGTAGCGACGAAGTCAGCTACAAGTCCCTACGCAACCTCGCATCTGTTCACGTGCTACCAGTTGATCAGCTCAACGCTTACGACGTTTTGTATGCAGACGATGTTGTGTTCACCGCAGCGGCGATGACCACCTACGTCGGCAACCAGGTTAAGGAAGAGGTTGAAGCGTAATGAGCATCGCAGCCAAGAACCCTAGAGACGTAATCATCAAGCCAGTTATCTCCGAGAAGAGCTACGCGCTAATCGACGAGGGTAAGTACACCTTCGAAGTTGACCCACGAAGCAACAAGACCGAGATCAAGCAGGCTATTGAGCAGATCTTCAACGTGAAGGTTGACACCATCAACACCCTCAACCGCGAGGGTAAGTCACGTCGTACTCGTTTTGGAATGGGAAAGCGTAAGGACACCAAGCGCGCAATCGTTTCACTTAAGTCCGGCACCATCGACATCTTCACCTACATCGGTTAGTAGAGGAAAAGACAAATGGCTATTCGTAAATTCAAGCCCACGACTCCAGGTCGTCGCGGTTCATCTGTTGCGGACTTCGCAGAGATTACCCGCTCGACTCCTGAGAAGTCATTGCTTAAGCCGCTACCTAAGACCGGTGGACGTAACGCTTCAGGTCGTATCACCACTCGTCACATCGGTGGAGGTCACAAGCGTCAGTACCGCGTGATTGATTTCCGTCGTCACGACAAGGATGGCGTTCCTGCAAAGGTTGCTCACATTGAGTACGACCCAAACCGTACCGCTCGCATTGCGCTGCTTCACTACATCGATGGAACCAAGCGCTACATCCTGGCTCCAAACAAGCTAAAGCAGGGCGACGCTATCGAGCAGGGTCCACAGGCAGACATTAAGCCTGGTAACAACTTGCCACTGAGAAACATCCCAGTGGGTACCGTGATTCACGCAATCGAACTAAAGCCTGGTGGTGGAGCAAAGCTTGCTCGCTCTGCCGGTGCATCGGTTCGACTGGTTGCAAAGGATGGACCAAACGCACAGCTTCGTTTGCCATCCGGTGAAATCCGCAACGTTGACGCAAACTGCCGCGCAACCATCGGTGAAGTTGGAAATGCTGAGCAGTCCAACATTAACTGGGGTAAAGCAGGCCGTATGCGTTGGAAGGGCGTTCGCCCAACCGTTCGTGGTGTTGCCATGAACCCAGTAGATCACCCACACGGTGGTGGTGAGGGTAAGACCTCTGGTGGTCGTAACCCTGTAACCCCATGGGGTCAGAAGGAAGGCCGCACACGTAAGCCAAACCTTCCATCCGATAAGCAAATCGTTCGTCGTCGTTACGTCGGCAAGAAGTAGGAGAACTTTAGATGCCACGCAGCTTAAAGAAGGGTCCATTCGTCGACGAGCACCTAATGAAGAAGGTGCGCGTACAGAACGAGGCCAACACCAAGAACGTGATCAAGACCTGGTCACGCCGCTCGATGATTGTTCCAGCAATGCTGGGCCACACCATTGCGGTGCACGACGGTCGCAAGCACATTCCAGTTTTCGTCACAGAGACCATGGTTGGTCACAAGCTCGGCGAATTCGCACCCACCAGAACCTTCCGTGGTCACGTGAAGGACGACAAGAAGGGACGCCGCGCTTAGGCGCCGGCGCTCTAGAGAGTAGAGGAAGAAACGATGGAAGCTATCGCCAAGGTGCGTAACATCCGCGTGACCCCGCAGAAGGCTCGACGTGTCGTCAACCTGATTCGCGGTAAGCAAGCGACTGAAGCGCTAGGTATTTTGAAGTTCGCTCCGCAGGGTGCATCTGAGCCGATTTACAAGGTTGTTGCATCAGCAGTTGCTAACGCCAAGGTAAAGGGCGAAAACGCAGGTGCAATTGTGGACGAAGACGATCTAGTGATCTCTGCGGCATTCGTTGATGAGGGTGTAACCCTCAAGCGTTTCCGCCCACGTGCACAGGGACGCGCATTCAAGATCATGAAGCGCACCTCACACATCACCGTTGTAGTTGCAACTCCTGACGAGTTTGCAAACAAGAAGGCAGGTAAGTAATGGGTCAGAAAGTCAATCCTTACGGCTTCCGCCTAGGTATCACCACCGAGCACCGCTCGCGTTGGTTTGCAGACTCTTCAAAGAAGGGTCAGCGCTACTCCGACTACGTAACTGAGGATGTTCGCATTCGCTCTTACCTACAGGAGAAGTTGGACCGCGCAGGTATCTCTCGCATTGAGCTAGAGAGAACTCGTGACCGCGTTCGCGTTGACATCTTTGCCGCTCGCCCAGGTCTTGTAATCGGACGTCGCGGTGCAGAGGCTGAAGGTCTGCGATCAGATCTAGAGAAGCTAACCGGCAAGCAGGTGCTACTAAACATTCTCGAGGTGAAGAACCCAGAGGCAGATGCACAGCTAGTTGCTCAGGGAATCGCCGAGCAGCTTTCTGCTCGTGTTGCTTTCCGTCGCGCAATGCGTAAGGGCATCCAGGGTGCACTTCGCTCCGGCGCAAAGGGAATTCGTGTGCAGTGCTCTGGCCGTCTAGGTGGCGCAGAAATGTCGCGCAGCGAGTTCTACCGCGAGGGTCGTGTACCACTGCACACCCTGCGCTCCAACATTGAGTTTGGTTTCTACGAGGCCAAGACCACCTTCGGACGAATTGGTGTGAAGGTTTGGATTTACAAGGGTGATCTAACCAGCCGCGAGCTAGCTCAGCAGCAGGCAAACGCTCCTCGTGCTCCACGCGGTCCTCGTCGCCCAAGACAGGAAGCTGCAGTAGCAGCTGAGGCTGCACCAGTTGCAGCAGGAAGTGAAGGCTAATCATGCTGATTCCACGTCGCGTAAAGCACCGTAAGCAGCACAGCCCGAAGCGCCACGGCGCTGCAACCGGTGGCACCAAGGTGTCCTTCGGTGAATGGGGTGTTCAGGCTCTAACTCCTGCTTACCTAACCAACCGTCAGATTGAGGCTGCGCGTATTGCAATGACTCGTCACATCAAGCGTGGTGGAAAGGTTTGGATCAACGTGTTCCCAGACCGTTCCCTCACCAAGAAGCCTGCTGAAACTCGTATGGGTTCCGGTAAGGGTTCACCTGAGTGGTGGGTAGTAAACGTAAAGCCAGGAAGAGTTCTCTTTGAGCTCTCCGGTGTTTCCGAGCAGGTTGCTCGCGAAGCTTTGACTCGTGCGATCCACAAGCTACCGCTTAAGGCTCGCATCATCCAGCGTGAAGAAGGTGACGCATAATGATCGGTTCTAAGAATCTAACTCCAGAGGATCTAGACAAGATCGAGAACTCTCTGCTTGCAGAAGAGCTGAAGAAGGCAAAGGAAGAACTATTCAACCTGCGCTTCCAGTCAGCTACCGGTCAGCTTGAGAACCACGGTCGCCTAAAGGCTGTGAAGCGCGACATCGCTCGCATCTACACCGTATTGCGTGAGCGTGAGCTTGGAATTCGTGCAGTTCCAACCGCAGCTGCAGCAGCACCAAAGACCAAGAAGGCAGCGGAAGCTAAGCCTTCAGAGGAGGCATAAAGATGGCTGAGAAGAAAGCAACCAAGGCAGCAAAGACTGCTGAGGCAAAAGAGCTTGACCGCGGATACCGCAAGAGTCGTCGTGGCTATGTAGTGTCCGACAAGATGGACAAGACCATCGTTGTGCTAGTTGAAGATCGTAAGAAGCACCCGCTTTACGGCAAGGTTATGCGCCTTTCCAAGAAGGTAAAGGCTCACGATGAGAACAACACCGCAGGTGTTGGCGACCTCGTACTAATCGACGAGACTCGTCCACTGTCTGCAACCAAGAACTGGCGTCTAGTCGAGATTCTCGAAAAGGCGAAGTAATAAATCCCGCGAATAACGGTCGGTAATCGTTATTCACCAAGCAAGGAGAAAAAGTGATTCAGCAAGAATCCAGGCTCAAAGTTGCCGATAACACCGGCGCTAAGGAGCTGTTGACCATTCGCGTATTGGGAGGATCTCTCCGTCGATACGCCGGTCTAGGTGACATCATCGTCGCCACCGTCAAGGATGCAATTCCTGGCGGTGCCGTAAAGAAGGGTGATGTCGTCAAGGCAGTAGTTGTTCGCACCGTGAAGGAAACTCGTCGTCCAGACGGTTCCTACATCAAGTTCGACGAGAACGCAGCGGTAATCATCAAGAATGATGGTGAGCCTCGCGGAACTCGTATCTTCGGCCCAATCGGTCGTGAACTTCGCGACAAGAAGTTCATGAAGATTATTTCTTTGGCTCCGGAGGTGCTATAACTCATGGCGAAAATTAAGAAGGGCGACCTAGTTCAGGTCATCACCGGTGGCAAGCAGGACCGCGGCGGAGACCGCGGCAAGCAGGGCCACGTGCTCGCAGTTCTTCCAGAGAAGAACCGCGTAATTGTTGAGGGCGTAAACATCGTCACCAAGCACGTCAAGGTTGGCCAGACCGACAAGGGTGCTAAGACCGGTGGACTAGTAACCGCTGAAGCCCCAATTCACATTTCAAACGTTGCTTTGGTAGATGCATCAACCAAGAAGCCAACCAAGGTTGGAATTCGCGTTGAGACCAAGGAAAAAGCAGGCGTTAAGAAGACCACTCGAGTACGCGTTGCTCGCAAGTCAGGAAAGGACATCTAATGGCTACCGCAACTAAGACCGCAGCCAAGTCGCTTTCATGACAGAAGTCCCAGAACCGCAAGGAAATCGTCGCTGCACTGCAGAAGGAATTCGGTTTCGAAAACGTAATGCAGGTTCCAACCCTGACCAAGATTGTGGTCAACATGGGTGTCGGAGACGCTGCGAAAGACGGCAAGCTAATCGAAGGTGCAATTCGCGATCTAACCGCGATCACCGGCCAGAAGCCCCAGGTAAACATCGCGCGCAAGTCAATCGCTCAGTTCAAGTTGCGTGAGGGTCAGCCAATTGGTGCTCACGTTACCCTGCGCGGTGACCGCATGTGGGAATTCCTAGACCGCTTGCTTTCCCTATCACTTCCACGTATTCGTGACTTCCGCGGACTTTCGGACAAGCAGTTCGATGGTCGCGGTAACTACACCTTCGGTCTCACCGAACAGTCCATGTTCCACGAGATCGACCAGGACAAGATTGACCGCCCACGCGGCATGGACATCACAGTTGTTACAACTGCGAAGAATGACAACGAAGGTCGCGCACTACTTCGCGAACTTGGATTCCCATTCAAGTCCAACTAAACCCCCAATTGAAAAAGGTCCAAGAGTTTGGAAAACGCTTGGAAACCATTTCGAGAAAGAGATAAATAAAAAATGACAATGACAGATCCGGTAGCAGACTTTCTGACCCGGCTGCGCAATGCGAATGGTGCACACCACGATTCGTTCAGCGTCCCTTACTCAAAGATTAAGGGAACCATTGCTGAGATTTTGAAGACAGAGGGTTACATCGCTGACTTCAAGGTTGAGGATGCAAAGGTTGGCAAGGACCTAGTAGTTACCCTCAAGTACGGTGCAAACCGCGAGAGCTCGATTGCGGGCATCAAGCGCGTTTCCAAGCCAGGTCTTCGCGTTTACGCAAAGTCCAACGAACTACCACGTGTGCTCGGTGGCCTTGGAATTGCAATCCTGTCCACTTCCTCCGGTCTACTAACCGACCGTCAGGCAGCCAAGAAGGGAGTAGGTGGGGAAGTCCTCGCCTACGTTTGGTAAGCAAATATGTCACGTATTGGAAAGCTACCTATCCCGCTGCCCCAGGGCGTAACTGTAAACATTGATGGGCAGAACATTGCCGTCAAGGGACCAAAGGGCGAACTACACCTAACCGTTGCAGAGCCAATCAAGATTTCTCTTGAGGACAACTCTGTGATTGTCTCCCGTCCGAACGACGAGGCTGTTTCAAAGTCTCTTCACGGACTAACCCGCACACTTATTGCAAACAACGTGCACGGAGTCTCCACCGGATTCTCCAAGTCACTGGAAATCATCGGTACCGGTTACCGCGCCGCTTCAAAGGGTGCGAACATCGAGCTAGCTCTTGGTTTCTCTCACCCGGTTGTAGTGGAGCCTCCAAAGGGAATCACATTGACCGTCGAGGGAAACAACAAGATCATCATCTCTGGTGTTGACAAGCAGGCCGTTGGTGAAGTTGCTGCAAACATTCGCAAGCTTAGAAAGCCTGAACCTTACAAGGGCAAAGGTATTCGTTACGAAGGCGAATTCGTTCGTCGCAAGGCCGGAAAGTCTGGTAAGTAATCATGGGTCTAGGTACTAGAGGTAAGTCAAACTCCGCTGCACGTGAGCGTCGTCACGCACGTCTTCGCAAGAAGATTTCCGGTGATGCACTGCGTCCACGCCTAGTGGTGACTCGTTCCGCTCGACACCTGTTCGTTCAGGTTGTTGACGACACCAAGGGTCACACCATTGTTTCTGCTTCCACCATGGAAGACGAGCTGCGCAAAGACAAGGGCGACAAGACTGCTAAGGCAGCAATTGTCGGCAAGCTAATCGCAGAGCGTGCCAAGAAGGCCGGCATCACCGAAGTTGTATTCGACCGCGGTGGTAACCGCTATGCAGGCCGAGTTGCTGCAATTGCAGAAGCTGCCCGCGAGGGAGGACTTGTACTGTGAGCGAAGAAAAGAAGGAAGCCACTGTGGCAGAAACTGCTGTGGACACAACCACAACCGTAGATCCAAACGAACGCGAACAGCGTAGAGGCTCACGTGAGCGTGGCCCTCGTACCGAGCGTCGCGACCGCGAAGAGACCAAGAGCCCATTCCTAGAGCGCGTTGTAACAATCAACCGCGTTTCCAAGGTAGTAAAGGGTGGTCGTCGTTTCGCCTTCACCGCACTAGTTGTGGTTGGCGATGGCGAGGGTCTAGTCGGAGTTGGTTACGGCAAGGCAAAAGAAGTACCAGCCGCAATTGCCAAGGGTGTTGAGGACGCGAAGAAGAACTTCTTCCGCATTCCACGCTCTGGCAGCACCATCCCTCACCCAGTACAGGGCGAGGCTGCTGCGGGTGTTGTACTACTTCGTCCAGCTGCTCAGGGTACCGGTGTTATCGCCGGTGGACCTGTTCGTGCAGTTTTGGAGTGTGCCGGTGTTCAGGATGTTCTATCCAAGTCACTCGGATCTTCAAACACCATCAACATTGTTCACGCCACCGTTGCAGCATTGCGCCAGCTCGAAGAGCCAGGTTCAGTTGCATCACGTCGTGGCAAGTCACTAGAAGAGGTTGCGCCAAAGCGTCTCTTGGGTGTCAAGACTGAAAAGGCAGGTGCCTAATCATGGCAGCGCGTCTAAAAGTTACTCAGGTCAAAAGTTCAAATGGTGGCAAGCAGAACCAGCGCGATTCACTTCGCACCCTGGGTCTGAAGCGCATCGGTGACATCGTCGTAAAAGAGGACACCAAGAGTGTTCGCGGCCTTGTCATGACCGTTGCCCACCTAGTCAAGGTTGAGGAGATCGACTAATGGCAGAAGAAAAGAAGCCAGCTGCAAAGAAGCCAGCCGCCGCTAAGCCGGCAGCAGCTAAGGCAGCTCCGAAGACTGCGGCCGCAAAGCCTGCGGCCAAGCCAGCTGCCGAGAAGGCTCCTGCTGCAAAGCCAGCAGCTGCTAAGCCAGCAGCGTCCAAGCCTGCTGCAAAGCAGGAGGGCGAGAAGGTTCAGGTCCTGAAGCTTCACCACCTTCGTCCGGCACCTGGTGCTAAGAAGGAAAAGACTCGTAAGGGTCTGGGTGAAGGTTCCAAGGGTAAGACCGCGGGTCGCGGTACCAAGGGAACTGGTGCAAGAACCACCACTCGTTTGGGCTTCGAAGGTGGTGGCGTGAACCTAGTTATGCGCACACCAAAGCTTCGCGGTTTCAAGAACCCATTCCGTGTTGAGTACCAGGTTGTAAACCTGGACAAGCTCTCCGAGCTTTACCCAGCAGGCGGAGCGGTCACCGTTGCCGACCTAGTCGCAAAGGGTGCTGTTCGCAAGGGCGAGCCAGTCAAGGTCCTAGGAAATGGTGATGTAGCGGTTAAGCTGAACGTCACTGTTGACAAGGTTTCCAAGTCGGCTCAGGCAAAGATTGAAGCGGCTGGCGGAAGCGTCGGCGCTTAGTTTCTAAGCCAGGAAGGCAAAAAGTGTTTCAGGCAATTGCTCGTGCGTTCCGCACTCCGGATCTGCGCAACAAGCTGATCTTTACGCTCAGTTTGATCGCTATTTTCCGTTTGGGCTCGTTCATTCCAGCCCCGAACGTGGATTACGGCAACGTACAGCAATGTCTTGCACAAACTCAGTCGACCTCGGGTCTATATGAGCTAGTCAACCTGTTCTCGGGTGGAGCACTGCTTCAGCTTTCCATCTTTGCGTTGGGCATCATGCCCTACATCACCGCATCGATCATTACCCAGCTATTGCGCGTTGTAATTCCAAGGTTCGAGACGCTTTACAAGGAAGGTGCATCGGGTCAGGCAAAACTTACCCAGTACACCCGTTACCTAACTATTGCGCTTGGAATGCTGCAGGCAACCACTCTGATTGCGGTTGCGAGACAGGGTGCGCTATTTGGTGCCGACTGTACTCTGCCTATTTTGGTAAACACTGATCCTTTTGCAATCACCCTGATGGTCATCACCATGACCGCTGGAACCGGTTTGATTATGTGGCTCGGTGAGCTAATCACGGAGCGTGGTGTTGGTAACGGAATGTCGCTACTAATCTTCACCTCTATTGCTTCCACCTTCCCATCTTCGCTACTTCAGATTCTGCAGACCAGAACCATCGAAATCTTCGTGATCGTGATGGCAGTTGGTTTTGTGGTTGTGGGACTGGTTGTTCTGGTCGAGCAATCACAGCGCAGAATTCCAGTTCAGTACGCAAAGCGAATGGTTGGAAAGCGCTCCTACG
>JACCDN010231670.1_pt1 | contig 15017 bp, 14 predicted proteins | sample 7441691 | NCBI WGS metagenome assembly JACCDN01 (sample SAMN15323439, study PRJNA562643) | freshwater metagenome | isolation source: river surface water | place: USA:Blue River Watershed | collected 2017-08-16
ATAATACCATTTTACCCATGACAGGAGTGATGGCGTTCTGTTCTATTTCTGCTTCTTTGATTTATACTTTGAAGAAAACAAAAGTGATTCAAAAGCCTAGTATTGAATTGGTGGAAGAAGAAGAGGTGGAGATGATTAATACTTTGTAAATAAGATATTATGAAAAGAGTATGTTTTGTATTTATTTTATTATGCCTTTCTTATTTTGGCTTTGCTCAAAAAGATACAAGTACTCAAAGCAATGAATTAAAAACGGTCAAGGTTTCTGGTAAAAGAAAAAAACCAATTGAATTGGTTAATGAAAGATATACTACTGGCTTGTTTTCGAATATGGTGACTGCTAGAACTTATGATTTTGTAAATCATCCACCCACCAATAATATTGGTACTATATTGGATTATTTACAGAATATACTAATTAATGTTTCCATAAGAAGAACAATTGAGGGTTACGAATTAACCACCACAAGAGGCACAGGCTCTTTGCAAAACTATAAAAAGGGTATTCAGAAGTCTGGTGGTTTTGAAACATCTTCTATTTTATTATACTTGGATGAGCAACCTGTAGAGAGTAATGTGTTTTTTGCAATCCATCCATATGATGTTGCCTTGGTAAAATATTTTCCTCCTGGTCAGTCTCAAATCTCATTTAATCAGGTGATGGGTGTATTGGCTATTTATACCAGGAAGGCAGGGGATTTGGATCCTCATAAATTAAGATTGAAAAGAGGAGACTTGGAAAATATGTATGAGTCGATTGTGGATACTGCGGGGCATTGATTGAATTATAAATTCAATTAAAAAGATATAAATTAGCACTATGAAAAAAATAATTTTATTAATTACTGGATTTATTTTAATTCTTGAATTGACTTCTTGTGCAACTATAGTTGGAGGTCAGGTAACTGAAAGTCAAAGAAGAAAACCTTTACCTGGAGAACAATCAAGACAAATTAGAGTTGGTGCTTTAATTGCAGATGCAGTTTTCTTCGGAGGACTGGGTATACTGATTGATTTTGCTACAGGGGCTATTTATAAGCCGGTGGAGATTAAAAAAATCAAGAATAATAATAACTATCTGAACCAATAAATTATAGATATTTACAATTATGAAAGTATTCATCAAGATTTTAATAATTGTAATTTCTCTATTTCAAATTGCTTGTAAAAAAGTAGAACTATCTGTAGCCCTCCCAATTAGTGGGTCTAAAATCATAGATACCTTTCCAAAAAATGCTTTTTGGGCAACCGTGTCTAATTATTCTAATAAAGTGCCTAATGTGTACATTAGTACCAAAGGCAATACAATTGTTAATGAACCTAAGGTTCAATCAATCATTCAAATTCAATTGGGTGATACAATTGTCTTTAGATCAAATATTGGTATTGAGTATAGAGGGTCAACCTCTTTTCGTTTATTTGATCAAAAATCTTATGGTATTGAGTTAAGGGATGCTGTTGATAACGATACAGATAGTGTAATCATGGATTTTCCTAAACAATCCGATTTTATTTTATACGCACCTGCTAATGATAAAGCGCTTATTAGAAATACACTTATTTATGATTTATCTAATCAAATTGGGATGTATGCTACCAGAACAAAATATGTTCACTTGTATGTTGATGGGGAGTATCTAGGTTTATATGTATTAATGGAAAAAATCAAAAGGGATAAGAGTAGGGTTAATATAACAAAGATGGCCAGTACTGATAATAGCGGTAGCGCTATTACTGGAGGCTATATTTTAAAGATCGATAAATCAGCTGGAGATAATACCCTTGTTGGTTGGGATGCAGATGCTGTATACACTGAAGCTTTAGGGTTTAGGTCTAATTACGATCCAAATGGGATTAAAATTAATTTTTTACCATATGGCCCCAAGAAAAGTGCAGAGACTTACATTATGTATGAATACCCAAAAAATGATGCAATTTCTAACGATCAAAAAAAATATGTACAATTATATTTTTCAGATTTTGAAGATGTATTGTTGAGTAATAATTACAAAGATCCAATAAACGGGTATCAGAAATTTATTGATGTGAATAGTTTTATTGATTTTTTAATTTTAAACGAATTTGCATATAATCCTGACGCTTATAGACTAAGTACTTTTATGAATAAAGAAAGGTCAGGAAAACTAAAAATGGGCCCAATTTGGGATTTTAATTTGGGCTTTGGAAATGATGATAGAGTAGCATTTGTAAATGGATCTACATGGGTTTTTAATTATAATAATTATTATCCGTCAGATACCTGGCTAGTTAATTTTTGGTGGAAAAAATTACTTTCTGATCCTGCTTTTACAGATCGTCTTAAGTCAAGATGGGCCTCTTTAAGAACTTCATCATTAAGTGAATCTTCTATTTTATTAACGATCGATAAACATATTAATATACTAAAGAGTTCAAATAGTATTGACAAGCATTTTGATCGATGGAAAATATTGGGTGTTAAATTACCATTTAATAATTTTGTTGGCAAGACGCATCAAGAGGAGGTTGACTTTCTTAAATCTTGGGTTAAGAAAAGATTGACCTGGATGGATAGTGAGATAGTGAAACTTTAATTTGCTGACGTAACATTTGTTACAAATTTTGACTATTTGTAGGATTATCGATAAAATGATTTTTCTTTACAATATAGATATATCTCTATATAGTCTCCAAAGATCAATTCATCAAAATGACAAAATCAGATTATAAATTTAAAAAATTCATAGAACCTTTTGGTTTAACTGATTCAGATTTTGACCTATTAATTAATTATTGTGAGATTGTTCAATTTAGAAAAGGAGATATAGTGATTCATGAGGGGGTCAAGCAAAATCATATATATTTTATTTGTAAAGGAATTATTAGAAATTTTGTTTTATCCCAAAAAGGTGAAATTATAACTTATGGCTTTAGAATGGAGGACATGTTAATTACTGGTTATGGACTTCATAATTTTAAAAATGAATTTAAAGCTTTGGTGAGTGTAGAGTGTTTAGAACCATGTGAGATGATAAAGATTCCATTAACTGCTCTTAAGTTTATGGAAGAAAATAGTAGAGACGCTCAAAAAGTTGCTAGATATATTGCTGAAGTTCATATTGTTGATTTAGTAAATTTTATCATAAGTGCAGATACGAAGTCTTTGATAGAAAGGTACGATGACCTTGAAAAACTTTTCCCTAATATTCATCAAAGAGTTCCACAGCATATCATAGCTGCATATCTCAGAATTTCTCGTGTTCATTTATCAAGAATAAAAAAGTCAAGATTGAAACTGTAACATTTGTTACAAAATATTGATGTAGATATTTTGGTAACATTTGTAACTGTCGATTAATCTCTATCTTACTTTCTTTGTGCTTTACCATATCACAAAGAAATAAAATGCGATCAGCTACATTCATTTCAAAAAAGATTTTACCACTTGTTATCATTACATCTTTAGTATGTAGTGCCATACAAGCACAAGAGCTAACTACTAAGCAACTAGATAGTGCATACTTAACACATCCTTTTAAGGATAAGGTGCAAGCATTTAAAAAATCTTTATCCAAGAAGTTTATCAATTTCCAAGGGAACGATTTGTCTTTATTTGGGGCATTAAGTTTCAATCAACAAACCATTAACGACAAAGCGGTTGCTGCACCCATCAATTATTTATACGATGCAGTGAATACCAATAGTTTTAAAGCAGGCTATACGGGAGGCTTTAGGATAGATGGTATTTACAATGAGAAACACAGATATTCTTTAAGCCTTGCTGTAAATAGAGTAAATGCTGGAAGTAAGTACACGAATAAATATACACTAAGTCCTTTTATTGAAGATTTTACGCATTACAAAGCCGATAATCAGTTCACTACATTAAGTATAGCTGCTCATTATAAAAAGCTTTTACCCATAAACGATATGTGTAAGTATAAGTTTTACGCTGTATTTGGTCCAAGTGTAGATTATAAAATATCACAAATCAGCAAAGAGCATTTAATCAATGGAGTCGACAACAGAGTATTTATTAATGGAGATCTAGGTGTTGAGTTTGATAATAAGGGCTATTATATTTTATATGCTCATTATAAACTAGGCGCTAATTTATTTAAGTCTAATGTACCAATGCAATTCAACCGATTTGAGATAGGAATGAGTATTAAAGCCAAAGATTTATTCTAGACCATAAGTAAGCACTTAAAATTACAAAAGCATGAAAAGAATATATACAATATTAGTAACGGTTATAACACTTACCATTATTTCTTGTAATAAGGAAACGGCAACTACACAAACAGAGGTAATGAATAGTCTACTGACCAATAAGAATTGGTATTTGGATTATAGTATTACTGGTACAAGTACCAAATCTTATGTGGGACAGGCTACCTACTTTGTTACTTATCTTAAAGATGGCACAACAAAAGATTCAGATGGTTTGATGGGAACTTATACCGTGGAGTTGATCAATAATCAATCACAAATTCATGTGCAGGTAAAGACTGCGAATGGTAATCCTTTAGAAGTGGTTTACAATATTATTTCAGTTGGAGAGACGAAGTTGATCTTATCCAAAGTAAGCTCAGGCACTCCAACAGCACTTTATTTTACCAATAAATAATTGAATCAATAACACCATCAAAATGAACCATTGGTTTAAAAATATTATCCCTATAATCCTACTAACCATTGCCTTCCCCCGAAGTGTTCAAGCCCAGCAGTTGCAAGGGGCTTTTATAATGAGTAGTGTAGGATCTTTAAATAACATGTCCAATAATAGCATGTCGGTTAATTTTAGTAGCACTGCTACTTGTTTAAATGTACAAAACGGAACAGCCGTTATTATTGGAGATAGAGGTACTGGATCTTTTGCTATTAATTGCGAAGTCAACACCAGGTTCAACACTTTAGGCATCAAACTTTATCCCAATCCAGTTGCTGCAAACACAAAAATTAAGTTTATTAACACACCTCCATTAAATGATTTATTCAATATTAGTATTTGGAGTACAGAAGGATATAAAGTAACATCTGGTAAAGCTACAGGCTATGAAATATTCCAAGGCATGCCACTGGATTTTAGCATGCTACATGCAGGCACTTATATTATTCAAATAGAATCAGAAAAATATATAGACGCTTTAAAGTTTATTAAAGCGAATTAAAAAATAATAACAACAACAATGAGTATTACAATGAGCAAGTTTACTTTTACTACCCTTAAAACAATCTTTGTTGCGCTAGTGTTAACCCTAAGCACAAATCAGTTGTTTGCGCAGAACAATAATGGTATCTTCTTTCAAGCGGTGGCCAGAGATAATTTCTCTAATCCAGCTAAGGACAGAAAGATATTTGTACAATCTAGTATTATACAATCTACCCCAACAGGTACAAAGGTGTTAACCGAAGAGCATCAAGCAAACACGGATGCTTTGGGTGTATTTAGTATTAGTTTAGGTAATGGAACGAGGGTGGGAGGTACTGCAGCAAGTTTAGCTACCATTGATTGGTCAAAAGGGCCATTTTATTTAAACTTAAAAGTGGCTATTACGCCTATTGGTGGAAGTAGTAATTGGGATTATACCAAAGAATGGGTAGATATGGGTACTACAAGTTTTGGTGCTGTGCCTTTTGCGTTGTACTCAGCAAGTTCTGCAAAAGTGGATGATAAATTAAATGTAACTGATACCACAAAGATGCTAGCCGTTTATGCCAAGGCGATGTCTGTGAAAACATTAGAAACAGCAGTGGCAAGCAAATTAACTGCTGCAGATACATTAACCATGTTAAAGCCATATGCAAAAGCGGCATATACCATAGATTCAAACTTCTTTAGAGCACAGTTAGCGACTAAGTTATCACTTTCAGATAGTACAACTGCTTATGTTACTCCTTCACAACTAGCTGGTTATAATTTTTCGAGTGGTGGTTCGAATACAACAACTACCAATGTTACTATAGATACCACAAGTTTATCCAATAGAATTAATTTAAAAGCAAGTCAATCCGATTTAACTAGTTTAACTACATCAGTAAATGCTAATACAACAAGTATAACTGCAAATACAACAGCAATTAATTTAAAAGCACCTTTAGTTTCTCCAAATTTTACAGGTACTGTCTCAATTGGAACATTGAATCCATCAACATCTGCTGCTTTGGAGATTGCTTCAACAAATAAAGGGTTGTTATTGCCTAGATTAAATTATGTTCAGAAGAATGCTATTACTTCCCCTGTGGCAGGGCTTCTTATATGGTGTACTGATTGTGGAACAAATGGAGAGATGCAAGTATACAATGGAACATCTTTTGTGAATATGGTAGGATCGCAAGCTCAATTTGCATTACCATCAATTAGTTCAACAACTGAAGCAAATTCTATTACTACAAATTCTGCTTTAAGTGGTGGCATTATTTCATCTGATGGTGGAGCTTCGGTGTCCGCAAGGGGTGTGGTTTGGGGAACAAGTTCAGCTCCAACTATAGCACTTACAACCAAAACAACTGATGGTACAGGCATTGGAACATTTACAAGTTCCATAACTGGTTTAACATCAGGTGTTACTTATTATGTTAGAGCCTATGCAACCAATAGTGTAGGTACAAAATATGGTTCAGAAATTACATTAAATACGGCTCAAGCAGTAGCAACTTTAGCAGCTACTACAACAGCAAGTTCTATTGGTGCAACAACAGCAACCAGTGGTGGTAATATTACATATAATGGCGGAGCAACAGTAACCGCAAGTGGTGTTATTTGGTCAACTTCCTCTAATCCAACCATCACACTTTCTACAAAAACAACCGATGGTGCTGCAACGGGCACATATACAAGTTCAATTACAGGATTAACACCTGGTACATTATACTATGTTCGATCATATGCAACCAATAGTGTTGGTACGAGCTATGGTGCACAAACAAGCTTTACAACTTTAAATACACCAACAATTTCAGCAACAGCATATGCAACATCCATTACATCTTCCACTGCAACTATCGGTGGAACCATTACTTCAGATGGTGGCGCAGCAGTAACTACAAGAGGTGTTGTATATGGAACAAGTACTGGATCGGCTACATTTAGTGTTAGTTCTGGAACAGGTACTGGAACCTATACAATTAATTTAACAGGATTAACACCAGCTACTATCTATTTTGCAAGATCATTTGCAACCAATAGTGTAGGTACAGTTTATGGAACAGAAACAAGCTTTACAACTATTGCTATCGCACCAACTTTAACAACCACTGCTGCAAGTAGTATAACCAAGTATGCTGCAAGTGCAGGTGGAACGATCACCTCTAATGGAGGATCATCCATTACTGTATCAGGTATTTGTTGGAGTACTACTGCTACACCAACTACTTCAGATAGTAAAACTACTGACGTTGTAACAAGTGGAACTTTCACAAGCTCAATAACGGGTTTAACAGCAGGAACAACTTATTTTGTAAGAGCATATGCAACAAATGCCATTGGCACAAGTTATGGTGCTGCACAAAGCTTTACAACTTTATCTACGCCACCAGCTCAAACAACAGTTTTGATTGGATCGCAGAGATGGACAGACAAAAATTTAAATGTTGCCAATTATAGAAATGGAGATCCAATTACTTACGCTGCAAATGCAACTGATTGGAATGCTGCAACAAATGCAGGCATTGGCGCATGGTCATACTATAATTTTGATGCAACAAATGGTTTGATCTTTGGAAAATTATACAATTGGTATGCGGTAAATGATTCAAGAGGATTAGCACCAACTGGATATCATATTCCCACTAAAGTTGAATACAATACCCTTTCAAGTAATTCAGCAAGTTCACTTAAGTCAACTAGTTCAGAGTGGGGTGTGCAAATTGGCACAAATACAACCGGTTTCACAGGACTTCCAGGTGGTAACAATAATATTACATCAAGGAATCAATTTGAAGACAAAGGAACAAGTGGCTGGTTTTGGTCTTCTGATGTTGATCTCTCAGATAATTCAAAAGCATATTTAAGATTATTACATAGAACCTCAGGTTTTATAGAATTTAGTGTTCTTAAATTATTAGGGGCATCAGTTCGTTTAGTAAAAGACGACAATTCAATAGAAACTTCTCCAACAAATCCAGTTCTTGCATCCACTACTTCAGCAACTAGTATTACTGCTAATTCAGCAATACTAGGCGGTAATGTAACAGACGAAGGTGCAACGCAGGTAAGTGTAAGAGGTTTAGTTTACGGAACTACAACTGGTTCATCTACATTTAGTGTTACAATTGGTTCAGGTGCTGGAACGTTTACTAGCACCTTAACAGGCCTTTCGCAGGGAACAATGTATTATGTTCGTTCATTTGCTACGAACACCCAAGGAACTAGTTATGGTGCTGAAACAAGTTTCACCACTCAAACAACACCAACGGTATCAGTAACTGCGACACCAATATCTATTACAACTACATCCGCTATAGGTGGAGGAACTATCAGTAGCACAGGTGGTGCAACTATTACCACAAGCGGTTTAGTTTGGGGCGCAAGTACGAATCCAGAAATTACACTTACTACAAAAACAACTGATGGAACAACATCAGGTACATTTACAAGTTCAATCACAGGTTTAACACAAGGAACAACTTACCATGTTCGTGCATATGCAACCAATTATTTAGGAACGAGCTATGGTCCAGATATTTCATTCACCACAATAACTACACCTACAGTTTCATCAACTGCTACAGTTACATCTATTACAGGATCTACTGCAACTAGTGGTGGAACAATTACAGTAGATGGTGGAGCAACTGTAACTTCAAGAGGTGTTGTTTGGGGTACAAGTTCAGGTTCATCCACTTATAGTGTTACTAGTGGAACTGGCACAGGAACTTATTTAAGTAATTTATCCGGTTTGAGTATTGCTACCACATATTTTGTAAGAGCGTTTGCTACTAATAGTGCGGGAACAACTTATGGACCAGAGGTTCAATTTGCAACACCAAATACAGCTACAGTAGCTTCAACAATAACATCTACCATTACAAGTTCAACTGCTATTTTAGGGGGAGTTTTAAGTTCAAATGGTGGAGCAACTACTACAATTGGAATTATTTATAGCACATCATCATCTTTTGGCACTTACTCAACTACAACTATTAATGCAAATGCAGTAGCTGGTACCTATACGACAACCATTTCAGGATTATCAGAATTAACAACTTATTATGTAAAAGCTTTTGCAACAAATACTGCCGGAACTACTTATGGACCAACAATAAACTTTAGAACACCTGTTCTTCCTTTAACTGTTGGTACAAGTTATCAAGGCGGCAAGATATTTTATATATTTCAACCAGGTGAGTCTGGTTATGTGGCAGGTCAAACGCATGGTTTAATTGCTGCAACTTCAGATCAAGGTAGTGCTTACTGGGGTTGTTATGGAGCTTCATTAACTGTAAGTAATTCACTCGGTTCGGGTTCAACAAATACGGCATCTATTATAGGAAGTTGTTCTGATTCTGGTACTGCTGCAAGTAAAGCTAGGGCTCATAATGGGGGAGGATATTCAGACTGGTATTTACCAAGTCAAGAGGAGTTGTATAAATTATACTTAGTAAGAAGTGATATTGGTGGTTTTACTAATGGTAAATATTGGAGTTCAAGCCAAGCGCCAAACGGAGCAGGAAATTGTTGTTATGCGATTTATTATAATTTTCAATCAGCGACGCAAAATACTATTGATTGGCAAGACAAAAACACATCAAATAGTGGTGTACGTGCCATTAGAACTTTTTAAAAAAAATTATGAGAAAACAAATTATAATAATCGTTGTCATCCTCTCCCTTGCTTCTTGTGTGCCTCCGGGTAAATTAAGCGAGGCATTGGATGCCAACACCATGCTTGCTTCAAAGTATGACAGCTTAAACAGTAAGTTGACAGATACCATTGCTAATTTTAGCAATAGCTTAAGTGTATTAAAAGGAAATGTAAATAGTTTGAAAGACAGTATTAGTTATTACCGTGCAATAGCGTCTAAGCCGCCGGTCATCACGGAAGGTGATGTGTTTTTAAATCAAATGTTAGGCTTATCACTACTTAGTAAGTCGGAACTAGCTGGTATTAAAACAACCAATGGTAACAATGGAGGAAATAATGTTTGGTTTGATGGCTTTAAGGCAGATATGAAAAAATACACAGCAGCAGATGCTGATGTGCGTTTAAATAAGGGCTATGTGTTTGTTGATATTTCAGATAAGATTTTATTTAATAGCAGTAGTTATACGCTAACTAAAAAATCGAAACAAGTGTTGGCAACTATTGCTAGTTTATTGCAAGCTCAACCCGATTTAACATTTATGATTGAAGGTCATACCGATAACAAAGCCTTTAAGAAAAATGCTGCTAATGATAACTGGAGCTTAAGTGTAAACCGTGCCACTGCCGTTGCTAGAATATTACAAACTAAGTATAAGATTAATCCTAAGCGCATTATTGCAGCAGGACGAAGTCAATATGTTCCTGTAGATGATAATAAGACCAAGGCGGGTCGTTTAAATAACCGTCGTATTCGAATAGTAATTATGCCATCAGTAATACAAGTAATGAATTTGAGTAAATAAATGCATATTAAAATACACATTTATGGAAACTATAGAAAATTCAAATATAGCTAAACTTAGCCCTAGAGAAAAAGAAGTAGCAAAATATATTGCCAATGGGGTATCAACAAATGAAATTGCTAAAATTTTAGGAGTTAAATCAAATACAGTTTCTACATTTAGGAAAAAGATATTTATCAAACTGAACATAGCAACGAATGTCGAGATTTATAAGATTTTCTTGAAAGATTAAATTTCATTAAAAAGACTCCGAAATTTCATGAAATTGTAGTTTCCAAGAGTGTTTTATTGGCCGATCCTTAGAGGTTGTTGAATCATTAATAATTTATAATTTTGCAGCAATCAAATGATTTGACAATGGTAAGGCATTTACTATGTATTGTGGTTTTTGTTATTCCTTTTCAATTATGTTCTCAAACGGGGATTGGAACAACCACGCCCCATGCCTCCGCGAAATTGGAAGTTAATGCAACTGATAAAGGATTTTTACCTCCAAGAATGACTAGTACACAGAGGAGCGCAATATCAAATCCTGCTACTGGTTTAATGGTTTATCAAACTGACGGGACTTCTGGATTATATTATTATAGTGGAACTGATTGGATATATATTATCAATAGTACAACAAATATTGTTTCCATTACAAATGGCGGAACTGGTACAAACACTGCGACAGGTACAGGAAGTGTTGTTTTAAGTAATAGTCCTTCTTTAATAACGCCAACTCTTGGAATAGCATCTGGTACTAGTTTAGCGATAACAGGAACTACTTCAAGCACTTCAACTACAACCGGATCTTTAACTGTTGCAGGAGGTGTTGGTATAGGAGGTACATTAAATGCAATTTCAATAGCGAGCTCAAGTTTAGTAGTTCCCTTGATAAGTGGTGGATCAGGAACAACTCAATCTTTGTCATACAGACCTACATCAGGTAACGGAACTACTGGGGCTGACCATATATTTCAAGTAGGTAATAATGGTGGGACAGAGGCAATGAGGATTTTAAACAATGGAAATGTTGGAATTGGGACTAGTTCGCCTTCTGCTAAATTAAATATTGCAGGTGGAGGAATACGAATTCATAATGGATTTACACGTTCATCTTCAAGACCTTCATTAACTACTTCGACAATTGGTAATTATGAAATTAGAGGAGTTGGTACAATTCTTGGTAGCACACAACGTGATGACGGTGATGATGGATTTTTAAGATTTTCTGCGGGTGGTGGAAGTGCACTAACTGCTCAATCCTCTATTGATATATCAGGTGGCTCAGATAATTCTGATATGGATAGGAATATAGTTATGCGAACTGCAGGAACAGAAAGATTTAGAATCAATTCCATTGGTAATATTGGAATTGGTTCAAATGATCCAACTTCTAGATTAGATGTGGTTGGTGATGTGAAAATTTCAGGTGCATTAAATGTAAGTGGATCTTCAAATGTAAATTTTCAAACACCAGCATTACAAGTTGGTGCTGGAAGTGCTGATGAGGGTGGTGAAATTCAATTTGCTTTAGCACAAACAAATCAATCATTAAATGGTAGGGTTATCGTTGATGTATATAGAAATCAATTAAGATTTTTGGAAAGTGGAGGTAATGCTCGAGGCGTAAATATTGATTTGAGCAAAGCTCCATCAGGCGCAAGTGGTGAATTAATTTGGAAAAGATCCGACTTTGTTGATGCAGGTACTTTTGTTACATTAGATAATTTAAGAGCAACAGTTACAACTGCTGGTAATCGCGGATTAAGTTTATCAACGGTTTCTGGAAGTATAGCTGGATATATTTCTGGTTCATATACATTAATGGTGGGAGGAATTGCTGGTACTGCGGGTAGTGCAAGCATTTCAACTAGTGCTAGTGCATCTATTTTTGGTTGGGGTTTTACTGCACAAGGCGACACCGCTACTTATATTTTAAGAGATGATACAAATGCCAGAGTTTATAGAATAATTATGATTATTGGGGGAAGTTATTTAGCCAATTTTATATCTATTGAGCGATTACATTGAGTTTAAATTGATGCATAAGGGAATTGTGAAATAATTCCGATATTTCTTTAATTTGTAGTTTTAAGAGTGTTTTATTGACCGATTCTTAGAGGTTGTTGAATCATTAATAATTTATAATTTTGCAGCAATCAAATGATTTGACAATGGTAAGGCATTTGCTATGTATTTTGGTTTTTGTTATTCCTTTTCAATTATGTTCTCAAACGGGGATTGGGACGTCAACTCCTGATGCTTCTGCGAAATTGGAAGTTGCATCTACTAATAAAGGGTTTTTACCTCCAAGAATGACTAGTAATCAAAGGCAAGCAATTTCTTCGCCAGCTACTGGCTTATTAGTATATCAAACCGATGGCACTTCTGGTCTATATTATTATAATGGATCTGCATGGATATATATTATTAATAGTACTACAAATGTTCTTTCTGTGGCAAATGGTGGCACTGGAGTTGCTAGTTCTACAGGTGCTGGCAATAATGTTTTGTCAAATAGCCCAACTATAGAAACACCAACTATTTCTAGTGGCAATATTCAATATCCAACTTCTTTAAATGTTTTACCAACTACTCATGCAACAAGTAAAAGAGCTGCTATTTGGTTGGATAATTGGGGAATTTTACAAGACTTTAATGGAGACGGAACGAAAAATTTATCAATAACACAGAATTATTCAAACACATATCCAACTAGATTTTTTATCAATACCAATGGTAATATAGGAATTGGCACTAGTACACCTACTGAGACTTTGGAAGTTTCAGGGAATGTAAAAGCAAGTAGTTTTATTGGAACTGCATCTTCGGCTTTATCAGCACCTACAAATATTACTTATGGAGAAATAGATGTTCCACAGGTTCTTGCTGCATCAACTGGTTTTGTAGACCTTGTTAATATCCCTTTGCCAACTGCAGGAACATATAAAATAACTTATGTCGTTAGAGCTTCATTAACTACTAATGGTACTCTTTCAGTGTTGCTTTTAAAAAATGGTTCAAATGTGCAGGTTTCAGGAACTGAGGCAATGGCAGTCTACAACTCGTCTAATGTTCAAGTTACTTGTACGCAAGTTAGTGTTGTAAATACATCAGCTGCTGAGAATTACAAATTGTCTGTTTGGACACAAGCTGGGGCGGGGAATATCAATATAATAAACGATGGCAATGGTCGTTCTAAAGTTTTGTGGGAGAAGTTAAATTAAGTATAATATTCTAGCCACACAATTCAGTACAAAAGATTACAAAAACTTACCCAATAAGGTATAAACAAACTCCGAAATCGCTTGAATTCGGAGTTTTGCTTATATTCATGTAATATTTTTTAAACAATCTATAATCAATGGAAGTACATCACCATTCTCATCATCCAAAAAAGTGGAAAGAATATTTGACAGAATTCGTCATGCTTTTTGTAGCTGTAACACTAGGTTTTTTTGCTGAGAATCAAAGAGAGCATTTTGTTGAGCGACATAGAGAAGTGGAATATATGGAGAGTTTAATGGAAGATTTGTCAAAAGATAAAGAGGATTTAAATGCTGCTAAAAAGTATACTGAAGCTCAAGTTTTATTTCAGGATACTGCCATTGCTATTTTATCAAAAAGAGATTGGAGTAGAGAAAATATTTTAACATTATATCGAGCAAGTTTAAAAATAGCCGGAAGTAGGCCTGCCACTTTTATTGAAAGAACTTCTTCTCAATTAAAATCGGGTGGGATGAGGTTGATTGCGGATAAGCATGTTGCTACGCTTATTTCAGAGTATTGGCAATTGATTAATCAATTTTATGTGTATGAAAATGTTACTATGATTGGCTATAGAACAGATGTAAAGAATATGACATACAAAATATTTGACGGAACTAATTATGTAGACCCTAAAAATCGAACAATAAAAGAAGATGCCGATTTAATGACTTATGATAAAAACACACTTCTAGAGTATAATAATAGATTGTTGAATTTGAATTATGATACTAAGAAGTTTGTACTGTCTTTATTCTACGACAAAATGTTAAGCAAATTAGACGAGGTACAAAAGGCAATTCACGATAGTTACCATATTCCTGTAAAATAATGGGATTGTCGGCTCTACACCGCATTGAGCTAATCATAACACGGGTATATTATCTATCTGCCTTACTTAGTTTAGTTTTCACTTCAATGTTACTAGTGTTGGAATTTTTTCTTCCAGCTCCTTTTAGTGCTTTATCAAGAATCATTTCTATTTGACCATTAACGCTTCTAAATTCATCTTCAGCCCATTTAGCTAAATCATTAAAAGTTTGTTCATTGATCCTTAATACAAAGTTTTTTTTGGATAGTGACATAAAAAAAGTTTTTTTAGGATTAATAAAGGGTTCCTGTATTTAGGACAGGAGATGCAGCTTTTTCGCCACATAATACCACCATTAAA
>JACCDN010073651.1_pt1 | contig 15016 bp, 13 predicted proteins | sample 7441691 | NCBI WGS metagenome assembly JACCDN01 (sample SAMN15323439, study PRJNA562643) | freshwater metagenome | isolation source: river surface water | place: USA:Blue River Watershed | collected 2017-08-16
AAGAAATGGACGCCCAAGTAATTGAATTTACAGTGGCACCAATGATTCAACAAGCTGCTGGTAAAAGTTATCATGAGTGGTTGATTGCATTTGAAAAACAACCCAAAGACATGCAAGCTTTCGCTGCTTTGTTGAATAAACTTATGTGCGAAAAGAATGTATATTACAACGATTTAATTACTGGTAATATCTTAGAGCCATTACATATTACGGTATTGCATAAGGATGCATTTATTAATTATATGAGGTCTGAGGGTAAACTAGGTGGTCAAAACAAAGTGCCTAGATTGAGTAATGATAGAAAATTGGCGGAGGGTTTATTGCAATATATTTCGCATTAATTTATTAAAAGTGTATTTTTAAGCCCAATCAAAACAAGGGATGAGTCAAAAAAGAATTGCCATATTTGGATCTACTGGTTCTATAGGAAAACAAACCTTGGAAGTAATTGCTGCACATCCTGAATTATTTGTTGCAGAAATTTTAACGGCACATTCAAACGAATCCTTATTAATTGAACAAGCATTATTATTTGTACCCAATATTGTAGTCATTGGGGAGATTGCAAAATATGCCATTGTAAAAAAAGCATTAGAAGGCAAACCCATTAAAGTATTTGCAGGAGAAGAAGCATTAGAGCAAGTAGCTGCGATGGATTGTTATGATTTTATGATGGCAGGTATTGTAGGCTTTGCAGGATTAAGACCTACATTGACTGCTGTTGAAAATGGGAAGACCATTGGACTAGCTAATAAAGAAACATTGGTAGTTGCAGGAGATATTGTAATGCGCACAGCCAAAGAAAAAGGAGTGAATATTATTCCAGTGGATAGTGAGCACTCTGCTATTTTTCAATGCTTGGTGGGAGAAAATTTAAATCCAATTGAAAAAATAATTCTAACAGCAAGTGGAGGTCCATTCTTAGGCAAGAAACCCAATTTCTTAGTGAATGTGAAAAGAGATCATGCATTACAACATCCTAACTGGAGTATGGGTGCAAAAATTTCTATTGACTCTGCAACATTGATGAATAAAGGTTTAGAGATGATCGAGGCTAAATGGTTATTTGATTTAGAGCCAGATCAAATTAAAGTGGTTGTGCATTCTCAAAGTATCATTCATAGTATGGTGCAATTTGAAGATGGAAGTATAAAAGCACAAATGGGATTACCTGATATGAAATTGCCTATTCAATATGCGATGGCATTTCCACAGCGTTTAAAAAATGATTTTCCAAGATATCATTTCGATAAACCCAACACTTTAACTTTCGATGAGCCAGATATAAAAACTTTTAGAAATTTATATTTAGCCACTGAGGCAATGAGACAGGGTGGTAATGCGCCATGTATAATGAATGCAGCCAATGAAATTGCTGTTTATGCATTTCTAAAAAATAGAATTGGCTTTTTGGATATGACTGAGTTGATTGAAAGAACGATGGAAAAAATTCCATTTATCGCTCAGCCAAGTTTGGATGATTATTTTGAATCAGATGGTGAAGCTCGTAGTTTTGCGGCTTCTTTAATACACTTATAATTATGTTTATCAGCGCAATTGATTTAGTAACAGTAGGAATGAAAACAGCACAATTTATTTTGTCTTTTTCTATATTAGTCGTTTTACACGAATTGGGTCACTTTATTCCAGCAAGATTATTTAAAACAAGAGTAGAAAAGTTTTATTTATTCTTTAATCCTGGATTTAGTCTTTGGAAAAAGAAAATAGGAGAGACAGAGTATGGTATTGGCTGGATTCCATTTGGTGGCTATGTAAAAATTAGTGGCATGATTGATGAGAGTATGGATAAGGATCAATTAAAAAAAGCACCTGAAGAATGGGAGTTAAGATCTAAGCCGGCTTATCAAAGATTGATCGTAATGTTGGGTGGTGTAATTGTAAATATTTTGTTAGCCATTGTAATTTTTATTGGATTGAGCTGGGTATACGGAGATGATAATTTACCAGCAAAGAATGTTACTTATGGTTTACATGTAAACGATATTGCAAAAAGCATTGGATTAAAAGAGGGAGATAAAATTTTGACGATAGATCAAAAAGAAATTGAAGACATTAGTTCTATTGAATCTACTTTGGTTTTAAACAATCCTACAACCATACAAGTACAAAGAGGGGATTCAAATTTTGATATCAATATTCCATCCACATTAAGCACAACATTGGCCGCTAATAAAAAATCAGCAAGCATGCCTTTTGTGGTTCCTCGTATTCCGATTATTGTTGATTCTGTTGGTAAGTCTGCAGTCACAATGGATGGCGGGGCTTTTTTAAAGGGAGATACTTTAATTGCTATTAATCAAAACGAAGTAAAGTATCGTTTGGATTTCGAGAACATTAAAAAGAAATATGCTGATTCAATTGTTGTAGTGACTTTATTAAGAGGCGCTGACACAGTGAATGTAAAAGCATTCATCAACGGATCTGGTCAATTAGGAGTGTTCTTGAAAATGCCTGCTGATTTATTTACAACAGTTCACAAAGAGTTTAATTTTATTCAGTCTATCCCATTTGGTATAAAGAGAACTTTTACTACTTTGGACAATTATATTCAAGGGATTAAGCAAATTTTTACAGGTAAAGTAAATCCTAATGATTCTTTGGGTAGTTTAATTAGCATTGGAAATACTTTCCCATCTTATTGGGATTGGGAAAGATTTTGGACTTTAACTGGAGTATTCTCAATTATATTAGCCTTCATGAATGTTTTACCCATTCCTGCTTTGGATGGGGGACACGCATTGTTTATTTTATTTGAAATGATCACTCGCAGAAAGCCAAGTGACAAGTTTATGGAATACGCTCAGATTACGGGTATGCTGATTATGTTTGGCTTAATGTTTTATGCGTTGGGTTTGGACTTTTGGAGATTGTTTAAGTAATCCAATAAATAGTTGTAATTTTGTAGGTTCCTTATCCTAGGGATATTATTGGGGTCGTATGGTTTTGACAGCAATAGTAGCGGTTGGGGTAAGCATGCAGTGCGTTGGATAATTAGCACTTTAATCTGAATATCAAACAATCAAACGGCGAAGCAAATTACGCCATGGCTGCTTAATTCAGTGAATTAACTTCCATTATGGCCGAGCGAATTGGTAGGCCCGTTACCAGTTCCTCCGCCCAATCAAAACAAAACGGGTTGCGATAAGTGTAGGCTGTGCCACTTATTTAAGTACCATTCAGCTAAGTAGTTTTTTGGTTTGTGTTTTTCCTGAAAACTGCCGACAAATAATAAAACAATAAGCATGTAGAAGACCAATGGTAGCTTTGTTTGGACAGGGGTTCGACTCCCCTCGACTCCACAGGAACAAAAAAGCCTCTCGTTTTGCGAGAGGCTTTTTTATGTAATTGATCAGTATTTAATCAACTTTTAAAGATTTGTCGATAGAGAAAATCAAAGCAGCTCTATGTGCTTTGGTTTCTTCATTCGTACTAACTGCATTTGCAAGTTTGGTACGAAGTTTCTTTAAAGTATAATAAGTAGCAGATTTAGAAACATTGTCCAATGGTGAATTATCCGCTAATAATTGACCAGCTGATTTCACAAAAGATGATTGTAAATATTGTCTATACACATTTACATTTGAATTGATATCTGCATCAAAGATTTGTTTTACTAAATCATTCATTACATCAGCAACACTATATTCATTACCATATAATCTGGTATTGGTAATTCTTTGTAAAGTATTAGGGTGTAATATCTGATCTAAAGCACCAGTAGATAAAGCATTTAAGTTAGCGGTAACTTTAAAATCTTCTCCTCTGCCTTGGTTAAAACCTCTTCTTTGTAATTGCAAATAAGGGAATACTTGCGCATCTGCTTCATATGCATTTGGAGCAAAAACATATTTTCCTAAAGTGGTCATTGCTTTCTTTTGAATAGCTAATGGTACTGGCGTATAAGGTTTTGTCGCTGATTTTTGTTCAGGGAAAGCTCTGTCAACATAAATACCACCAATATATCTATTTGCAGCAGCAATCATATTTCTTCTTTGAGATAATAAGCTACCATATCTAGCTCTTAATTCAGCATAAGATTTTCCTGGTTTTGAATATTTACTTACCAATTTGCCCATTAAATTGTTTACAATTTTAAAGCGCTCTTCTGCATATCCAACAGCATCGTTAGTGAAATCATTTACATTCACTCTTGGATCAATACCTGAACCTGGAGCTCTCATATCATCACCATCATTACCGAAAGCTAATTTTGGATCAGTACTTCTAGCAGCAATTTTTGCTAAACCTGCTTCTTCCTCTTCTGGTTTGAATGGAGTATATCCATATTCAATAGCCCATAGATCATAAGGTCCAGCTTTAGTAGTATAATAATCACCTTGCTTTGATTTATCTAAAGCAATATTAATAGCAGGGTAGTCCATTACAGAACCCATTAAACCAATTTTATGTGTAATAGCTGTATTGTTAACTTCAGCAGGAGATAACATTTGGCTACTCTTCATATTGTGGTTCAATCCTAAAGTATGACCCATTTCATGCATGATTAAGTAATTTAAGAATTGCTTGTGCATTTCTTTAATTTCTGTATCACTTGCGCCATTTAATTCTAATGTGGTTAAGCCTGCAGTGTATTGTGCTTTTAATTCATTTGCAAGATTACAATAGTCTTTTGTATTAAAATGTAGAATTTGTATGTCTTGGCTATTGTAAGAAGCGCCATTAAATAATTCATCATTAATAGGAGTGGCACTACCAGAATACCACTCAACGGTGATATCTGTACCTAAAATTTGTCCTGTTCTTGGGTTTACAAAGCTTGGTCCAATTGCTCCATAAGATGGCTGAGATGATGCTACCCATCTAATTACATTATAATGAATATCTGCTGGATCCCAGGTTGCATTGTCTGGCATTATTTTCATTTGAACAGCGTTAGAAAAACCAGCTTTCTCAAATGCTTCATTCCATCTTGTACCTGCATCAAAAATTGCTTGTCTATATTCTAATGGAGTAGTGTTTTCAATCCAATACACTAATGGTTCAACAGGGTCGCTAATGGCAGCACTTGGATCTTTTTTCACAAGATGCCATCTATGGATCATGTCTTTATAAGGAGTAGGGCTAATGCTTGTTTGATCATTCACTTCTTCCATGAAATAGCCAATTCTTGGATCATCCTTTCTTGGAACAAAATTGTTTTTTGGCATTGCAATAAAACTGTGTTGCATTCTAACTCTTACATAACGAGGGTCTGCAATATCTGCACCTCCATTTGCCATCACATTTGGATTATCATATGACAAATCAACAACTACATCTGTATTATCTTGAAAAGATCTTAATTGTGCATATTTAGATTTACTTGTATTTAACATTCCTAAGTTAAATATCATTGAGCTCATTGGTCCAGGAGGCATATTGGGTTTTACAGCATCTAATTTTTCACTTATAAATAATGCATCTGCATTTACCAAATATCCTAATGAATCTTCGATACTATATTTTTCTGAGAAGAATATAGCTTCTGGCTTATCCACTTCAGCAGTTTTGCTAATGGGATTATTTTTATCATAGTATAAAGCAGTATTAACAATAGCAAACTCTAATTTGTCATACGCTTTCTTAATTTTAAATACTAAATTAGAACGGTGCATACTTTGATTCAAGAATAAAGTAGTTGGACCGCTAATGGAAAAACTTTGATAAATAAATTCCTTTCCTAACTGGTCTTTACGTATATACAATTGAACAGAACCTGTAGTTGTATCTTGGAATAAAGTAAATAAACCAGCATTCTTTGTCTGACCTTTCGTTTTGTCAGCTAAAGTTGGTTTTTTAGGAGCTGCTTTTGCAGTATCCGTTTTTTCTGGACTTGCTGGGGTAGTTACTTTTTGCGCATTCAAACCCAGACCTATGGGAAGCGCTATCATTACAAATAACAATTTTTTCATAATCGATTATTAATTTAAGTGCATCAAATTAGTATAGTTCTAGCAAAAAATATCTTTTTGAAGTGATTATTTTATAAATACTACTTCTTCATAAGGCACTCTATGTCTTTCACCCCAAATGCCAGCAGGTGTACCTTTACCCACACTAATAATCATGTTCACTTCTGCCATTTTTGGAAGATTCAATGCTTTTTTTACTCTTACTGCATCAAAGCCTTCCATAGGGCAGGATTCAAAACCTTCTGCTGCAATAGATAACATAAATGTTTGAGCAGCCAAAGCGCAAGATTTATGTACAGTGATTCTTTGATCTGCTCTACCTTTCATTCTTGTCATGGGTCTAAATGCGCCAATGAATGAACTCAAAGTTGTTCTTATCAAACTTAAAAAACCAAACTTATCAGTACCGTATGCTAAGGGCATTAATTTGCCATAATAGTTTAACAATCTATCTTGGTTAGGAGTGGTTTCTCCGGAGATGCCCTTTTTGATTATATCCAAATGCCATTGAACTCTTTTTTTCCAATGATCTTGTCTGGTTACAAATACCACCAATTGCTTTGCTGTTTTTGCAGCATTTTGATTCAAACAATATTCATGAAATTCTTTTTGTAAGGCAGGATCTTTGATCCAATAAAATTCCCATAATTGCATATTACTACTATTGGGAGATAAAATAGAGCGCTCTAAACTTTTTTTGATGACTTCGTCTGGGACTTCCACATTGGGGTCGAATTTTCTATTTGACCTTCTTTTTTCAACAATTTCATCAAATGATTGAGATAATGACATATAATAATTTAATTTAGGTAATCCTAATAGTTCTAAACAATTAAAAGTAAGAATTGTTGTTTAATAAGAAATCAAATAACTAGTGTATGATCAAGAAATTATTCTACGGCTTTCTAGTATTAGTGGTGATTACCATTGGCTTAGCTTATACGCCTCCTTTTGCTCATTTAAGAAACTTCGCAAAATGGGGAAAGCATTCCATTCATGATTATAAGACACACCCAACAAGGTTAGTGAAAGCTGCTGAAGCGCCTCAATTTTGGCCTTTGGATAGTGCATATAATAAAACAGAATTGCCAGACTCTTTAATGTTGGCTTTGGACTCCAATGATACACATGCTTTTTTAGTCATTCAGAATGGCAAAATTGTGTACGAAAAATACTTTGATGGATATGATGCTAAAACCTTGAGTGGATCTTTTTCAGCAGCAAAAAGTATTATTTCTCTTTTGATTGGGATTGCTGTACAAGAAGGTAAAATCAAATCATTAGAAGAACCCGTAGGTAATTATGTGCCCCACTTTAAAAATGGCGAATTAAGTAAAGTGAGAATTGTAGATTTATTAACCATGAGTTCTGGTACCAATTATAAAGAATCAGATAAGAGTTATTTCAGCATGAATGCATATGGTTACTATGGCGATAACGAAGAATACATGATTAACAAGATGGAAGCCAAAGAGCCAGCGGGGGTATATTGGGATTACAGAAGTGGTGATACACAGGTCTTGGGCTTGGTAGTTGAAAAAGCTTTTGGAGATAATATTTCTCATTTAGTTTCTGAAAGATTCTTACAACCCATGGGTGCAGAAGCAAATGCATTATGGTTATTAGATGGCGATCAACAACATGAAAAAGCGTTTTGTTGTTTTAATGGGATTGCTAGAGACTATGCTAGATTTGGTCAATTAATATTAAATAAAGGCGCTTGGGGTGGAAAGCAGATTGTGGATTCTAATTATATTGTTAAAGCAACTAGTCCAGCAAGCTATTTAAAAGACAGAACTGAATCAGATAACCCAGTGGATTATTATGGATATCAATATTGGATTATTCAACACAAGGGGATGACCATACCATTTCAAAATGGATTATTTGGACAATATGTTTTTGTTATAAAAGAAAAGAATGCAGTGGTGGTTAGATTGGGTGAAACAAAGCCCATTAAACCAATACATCATCACCAGCCCGAAATATATTCTTATTTAGATGCAGCGTTGGCGGTATTGAAATAAAAAAAAGCCTCTCGAAACGAGAGGCTTTTTTTATAAGGAGTAATCTATTTAAAATAATTTCATTGCTTTTGCAAAATAAGTAACCGTTCCAGGAAGAGCTAACCAAAAGAACTCTCTATATACAAACATTAAAGTGATCATTACGGCTAACCATGTAAAACATAATGCCCAGTATTTTTTGGTATTGTCTTGTGCTTCCATTGTTGAATTATTATTGGTTATTTTATTTTATGGTGCAAATATACATTTTTTATCGATTCTTATAAATTGGGGCCATAAGAATATTTAAGGTCCACTTTCCAGCCCTCAGGTGTTTGTATAATTTTTAATTTTCGGGCACTGGACTCGTTAGAAGTTTGGTAATTGATAATCGTTGTATTGGCATCAATAGCACTTACTTCGTTGATTTGAATAGAAGCCTGTCTTAATTGCTGTCTACCTTCTTTATCCAGGCTAAAATAATTGTCCGATAATTTTTTAAAATAGGACTCATTTTCAGGGTCGGCCATCATGTAAAAATGCGCTTTTTTGATATCCCCCTGTAAAAGGTTTTCAATAAAATTTCTGCCACCTTCCAACGGATCTACCGCTTTTTCAAAAGATTCTCCAGATTGGCAACTCATCCATAAAGATGCAAGGATAAAAAATAAAGGTATTTTCTTAAACATACCCAAAGTTACACCTTTAGGTAGTAAATTTGAAGCCATAAAGTACCTCTTATGAAATATCTTTTGAATGTTCTAGTATTATTGGTGGTTTTGAATAGTAATGCTCAACAAAGCCATCCAGCTTTCATGAATCAAGGCAATATTTATGAAGTAAATATTCGTCAGTATACCAAGGAGGGTACATTCAAGGCATTCGCAAAGCATTTGCCAAGATTGCAAAAAATGGGCGTACAAACTTTATGGTTTATGCCTATTCAACCCATCTCTAAAGTTGACAGAAAGGGTACCTTAGGATCGTATTATTCTGTAGCGAGTTATACCGAGGTAAATAAAGAGTTTGGAACCTTGGCAGATTTTAATCAAGTAGTGGATCAAGCGCATGCTTTAGGGATGAAGGTATTAATAGATTATGTACCCAATCATTCAGGGGCAGATCATCCATGGTTAACTTCACATCCAGATTTTCATGAGAGAGATGCTAATGGTAAAGCAATTTATACTGCTGATTGGTCTGATACAAGAGAATTGAATTTTAATAATTTGGTGATGCAGGATAGCATGATCAATACCATGAAGTATTGGTTGAAAGCAACTAAGATAGACGGCTTTAGAATTGATGTTGCTTGGGGTGTACCATATAGTTTTTGGAATAAATGTATCCCTGCGTTAAAGCAGATTAGAAACTTGTATTTTTTGGCAGAGGCAGACGATCCAAAATTACACGAAACAGGATTTGATGCGACTTATAGCTGGAAAGAGTTTCATACATTAAATGATATTGCTGCAGGTAAAAAAACAGTTCTTTCATTAGATACGGTATTAAACATAATTGATGCCGAATTTATGAAAGGTGCTCAAAGATTATACTTTACTAGTAATCATGATGAAAATTCATGGAACAAAGCAGATTATGCAACCATGCCTGGAGCTATCCATGCGCCATTTGCAGTGTTTACTCAAACTTATAATAGAACCATGCCACTAATTTATAGTGGACAAGAAGAACCTGTTTTAAGACCCATTGCATTTTTTGAAAAAGATCCTATTGAGTTTGGTAAATATCAAAGAGCTACATTTTATAGCACACTATTACATTTGAGAAAAAATAATGCAGCTTTTTCAGACAATGCAAATTTCAAAAGATTAACAGTAGATCATCCTGCTCAAGTAATGGCTTATGAGCGAACCAATGGAAAAGATAAAGTGGTAGTTGTATTAAATTTATCTGCAAATGCACATGAAGTAATGTTGAGTGGTACTAGTTTAAATGAAGGGTATCAAGAATTATTTTCAAAAGAAATCAGCCAAGATATTCATCAGCTTCAATTGCCAGCATGGGGCTATAAAGTATTTGTAAAAAAGCAAGCAAAAAAATAATCCAACATGATAAAGCAATTTTTAGTTGACCAAATTAAGGCGAAACAATCTTATTTATGTGTTGGATTGGATACGGATATCGAGAAATTGCCGGCTCATCTTCCTAAAAACAAAGAAGGAGTGATTGCTTTTAATAAAGCGATCATTGATGCCACTGCACCTTATTGCGTGAGCTATAAAATTAATACTGCTTTTTATGAATCACAAGGTGTTGCTGGTTGGGAGGCAATGGAAGCAACGCTAGCGCATATACCATCTACACATTTTACTATTGCAGATGCTAAGAGAGGGGATATTGGAAATACATCTGCACAGTATGCTAAAACTTTTTTTGAAGTATTACCATTTGACGCAATTACTGTAGCACCTTATATGGGTAAAGACAGTATTGAACCCTTCTTGGCTTATTCTAATAAATTCACCATCGTTTTAGGATTAACTTCTAATGTAGGTAGTGCGAATTTTGAACAACAAAAATTAAGCAACGGTCAATTCTTATACGAGTCTGTGATGGAGCAAGTATCTAGTTGGTCCAGTGCTGAACAATTAATGTTTGTAGTGGGTGCAACAAAGCCAGAAGATTTTGCTGGTATTAGAAAAATCATTCCTAATCACTTTTTATTAGTGCCAGGTGTTGGTGCGCAAGGTGGAAGTTTAGAAGAAGTCACTAAGTATGGCAAGAACAATGATATTGGCTTATTAGTCAATGCAAGTCGTGCCATTATTTTCGCGAGTAGCAAAGAGAATTTTGCAGAAGAAGCAGCCATGCAAGCCAAGCAATATGCGCTTGAGATGAAAGCACTCTTGGGTTAATACTATCTTGGAATTTTTATTGTTTCACCTTCAGTTTTTGCAATTACAATCGTTGCAACGCTATTGCCAATGATATTAGTGATGGCTCTTGCTTCGCTCATAAACTTATCTATCCCTAATAAAAAAGCCAATCCTTCAATAGGAATTTTTTGTAGCGTAGCTAAGGTGCTTGCCAATACAATAAATCCACTTCCTGTTACTCCTGCAGCTCCTTTGGAGGTTAACATCAGTATTAATATGATCGTCACCATTTCGGTAATACTTAAAGGCACATTGTACAATTGTGCAATAAAAATAACTGCCATGGACAAATAGATAGAAGTGCCATCTAAATTAAATGAGTATCCAGTAGGCACTACTAAACCTACAACAGATTTAGAACAACCAATATGTTCCAATTTATTCATTAAGGAAGGCATTGCAGGTTCGGAAGAAGAAGTACCAAATACTATTAATAATTCTTCTTTAATATGTTTGATCAAATCCCAAATAGATAATTGGTAGTATTTTAATATTCCTCCAAGTATTACAAAGATGAACAATGCCATGGTAATGTACATGGTACCCATTAATTTACCCAAAGGGATTAAAGTATGTAGTCCATATTTGCCAATAGCATAAGACATACCACCTAATGCACCAAGAGGAGCCAAATACATTACCCATTTTAGTGCCAAAAAAACATAGTGTGTCATTTGACCTAGCCAATGAATATAGGTTTCTTTCTTTTGTAAAAAGTTTAAAATAAATCCAACCAAAATGGCCAAAATAAGTATTTGTAAATTGGTATTGTCTTTGATAATAGCCCATAAATCAAATGAGGTAGATTTTGTGTATTTAGAAGGATCCTGCATTTGTAATCCATTCTTATTAATTTGACCAGGTTGTACAACCAATGCTACTATTACTCCAATAGCCAATGAAAGGGTGCTTACAATTTCAAAGTACAATAAAGCGCTAAATCCAATTCTTCCCACTTTTTTTAAACTACCCATACTAGCAATTCCTAGGGAGACGGTTAAAAATATAATAGGGTAGGTAAATAGTTTAATGATATTGATAAAACCCTTGGCCAGGGGTTCTAATTGAACGGCATGTTTTGGAGCAAAAATGCCCAATAAAACACCTACTAAAATGGCCAATAAAACATAAAAACTTAAATGACTTAGAATCTTCTTCATACTTTAAAATAGACAAATTTTATGAATAATTACTAACTCAAGTTAGTTTGACTTAGATTTGTATAAGAAATTCACATTTTAAATTTTCAACCATGGCAGTAAGAGCAGACTTATTTGAATCTCCAGATCATTATCAGTTAGATGAATTGTTGAGTGAAGAACATTTAATGGTAAGAAATGCTGTAAGAGATTATGTGAAAAAAGAAATTTCTCCCATCATTGAAGATTATGCTCAAAGAGCAGAATTCCCACAACAAATTGTAAAACAATTAGGAGACCTAGGCGTTTTTGGACCAACTGTTCCAGCAGAGTATGGTGGAGGTGGTTTGGACTATATTAGTTATGGTTTAATGATGCAAGAATTAGAAAGAGGAGATAGTGGTGTAAGAAGTACTGCAAGTGTGCAAGGTTCATTGGTAATGTTTCCTATTTACGCATACGGTAATGAAGCGCAAAAGAAAAAGTATTTACCCAAGTTGGCTTCTGGAGAATGGTTGGGTTGCTTTGGATTAACCGAGCCTGATCATGGATCTAATCCATCAGGTATGTTGACTAATATAAAAGATGCGGGTGATCATGTAATATTGAATGGTGCAAAAATGTGGATCAGTAATGCACCTTTTGCAGATGTTGCAGTAGTGTGGGCAAAAAATGAAGAAGGTAAAATTAAAGGTGTGATTGTAGAACGAGGTATGGAAGGATTTACTACTCCAACAACCCATGGCAAATGGAGTTTAAGAGCAAGTGCTACAGGTGAATTGGTTTTTGATAATGTAAAAGTTCCTAAAGAAAATATTTTACCCAATATTGAAGGATTGAAGGGGCCTTTAGGATGTTTAAGTAAAGCAAGATATGGTATTGCATGGGGTGCATTAGGTGCTGCCATGGATTGTTATGATACTGCATTGAGATATAGTAAAGAAAGAATTCAATTTGATAAACCCATTGGTGCATTTCAATTACAACAAAAGAAATTAGCAGAAATGGTGACTGAAATTACCAAAGCGCAATTAATGGTTTGGCGTTTGGGTGTTTTGATGAACGAGGGTAGAGCTACTCCGGCTCAAATTAGTATGGCTAAAAGAAATAGTTGTGAAATTGCTACCAATATTGCAAGAGCTGCAAGACAGATGTTGGGTGGTATGGGTATCACAGGAGAGTATTCCGTAATGAGACATATGATGAATTTAGAAAGTGTAATTACCTACGAGGGTACACATGATATTCACTTGTTAATTACAGGAATGGAAGTAACAGGATTTAATGCATTTAAATAAGTTGAAAATTGGATCGAGCTATGGCAGCAGAAAAGATATTTTTAGTGGGCATGATGGGTTCAGGAAAATCTTACTGGACAAAAAAAATAGCAAAATGGATTAAATCAGCCGGGTACGATTTAGATGATTTAATTGAGATGAATGAAGAGAAAACCATTGCTGAAATTTTTGCTGAAGATGGAGAAGAGCAATTCAGAAAAACAGAAGCAAAGATTTTAAGATGGTTTAAAGAAAAGAAAAAATTCGTATTGGCTACAGGTGGTGGCACCCCTTGTTTTCAAGACAATATGGCTTGGATGAAAAAAGAGGGTATAGTGATTTGGTTAGATGAATCTGTAGAAATCTTAGTAAAAAGATTGGTGGAAGAAAAAGCACATAGACCATTGATTGCCAATTTGAGTGAGAAAGACTTAACCAAGTTTATTCAAGATAAATTAGTAGAAAGACATTCTTTTTATAGTCAAGCAGATTATAGATTAAGCTCGGAGCAAATTAATGATGCCAAGCTAAAACAAATCATACAACAACATGTATAGGTCTATTCAAATAAGAGGTATTGTATTTGCTGCAATAGCTGTTATATTAGGTGCTTTTGGAGCACATGCATTGAAAGCTTTATTGCCTTTAGATAGATTGCAGGTGTTTGAAACAGGTGTTCGATATCAAATCATTCACGCTATTGCATTAATCGTATTGTCATTAGCAATGGCGAATGCAAAAAAATATGAGCATTCCGATCTAGCTACAAAGTGGATGCAAAGAGCTGCTTTGTGCATGACCATTGGAATTGTTTTATTTAGTGGATCATTATATTTAATTGCTACCAGTAGCATTTTGCCTTTTACACTGGGTGCATGGGTTGGACCCATCACACCTCTAGGAGGTTTGTTTTTTATAACAGGATGGACCTGTTGGGGAATTGCGAGTTATCGTGGATAACTATGCCTGACATTTTCCCTTTTTGCACATTGCCTAAAAAAGCTTTTTAGAGAATTTGGGATAACTTATATTTGTTATCATGGCAAATACGCTTAGAACAAAGAAAGAAACCAAACCCAATCAAGAGGCTTTAAATCCAGATAAAGAGGCTGCGATCAATGTAACTGAAGTGGTGAAGGATGAAAGAACTTCTAAAATATTAGGAGCGTTATCGCTTTTATTCACGCTCTTTTTATTTGTAGCATTTACATCATACATTTTTACTTGGCAGGACGACCAAGATATGGTTCAATTATGGCGCACCCATTTATTTTCTATCAACGATGTTAAAGCCAATAATTTATTAGGTTATCTTGGAGCATTTGTGGCATATCAAATTATGTTTAATGGATTTGGTGTTGCTGCTTATTTATTTTGTAGTTTTTTCTTTGTCTTAGGGGTAAATTTATTTTTTACTAAAACCATATTTAGTTTATGGCGTAACCTAAGATATGTGTTAGTAGGATTATTGGTATTAAGTACATGCTTTGCTTTTGTTACACCAACTGCTGCATTTTCTTGGGGCGGTGCTTTGGGAGAATATACCAGTGCGTGGATGATTAAGTGGGTAGGCGTTTTTGGAACGGGTGCCATATTATTTATTGCTGGATTTAGTTTCATCATATGGAGATTTAATCCAAGTTTCAATGTTCCTAATTTTGATGGCTTGTTGCCTAAAAAAGCAGAACCTGAATTTGTTAGTGAAGACACTGAAGAAGCAGTTAAGCAAGAGTGGGATTTAAACGCTCCTGTTGAGCCGGT
>JACCDN010900245.1_pt1 | contig 15016 bp, 16 predicted proteins | sample 7441691 | NCBI WGS metagenome assembly JACCDN01 (sample SAMN15323439, study PRJNA562643) | freshwater metagenome | isolation source: river surface water | place: USA:Blue River Watershed | collected 2017-08-16
CAGGGGTTGCGGACGGGCCCGTAGTAGGAGGTTTCGTTGGAGGAGCCCATGGCAAATTCGTCCATGTTCACCTTGCCGAGCGGCACCAGACCCGCCTGATTACAACGTTCAATGACGGTAGCGTTGTAAGGGGCAATAAAGTTTTCCAGCATGCGTGAGCCGCAGGTGGTGCGCCAGCCGTCCTGACAGAAGATGTCTTTATGGGCGATCGGCACGCCGGTCAGCGGGCCCGCATGACCGGCAGCGCGGGCGGCATCGGCGGCTTTGGCCGCAGCGCGGGACTTTTCTTCGTCAACGGTCACAAAGGCGTTGATCAGCGGGTTGTGCTGGGCGATGCGACCGAGAAAAAGCTCGGTGAGCTCCAGGCTAGAGACCTGCTTGGCGGCCAGTGCGGCGCTCAGTTCTTTAAGGCTGCGCTGAATCATTCGATCACCTTCGGTACCAGGAATAGGCCGGCTTCGGCTTCCGGGGCCAGCGCCAGGCAGCGATCACGCTGTTCGACACTACCTTCGGTGACGGCATCGGTGCGCAGGCGCTGTGCCACGTCACAGGCATGCGCCATGGGGGCAATGCCCTCGGTATTGACCTGGCGTAGCTCGGCGATCATGCCAAAAATGTTGTCGAGGTGGCCAAGGGTGGCCGAAACCTGCTGATTATTGAGCTCGATTCTGGCCAGTTTGGCCAGTCGCTGTACGTCTTCGGGGGTAAAAGCCATGATTTTTAAGCAGTAGCCGTCAGGAAGGGCGAATGAATATGCAGAAGGCATGCCTTCGAATATCCCTTTGAATTTGCGGTATTATACGTGGTTTGGTCGGGGAGTCGGTATGGATCGACATGACTGCCCCGCAGCATCGCAGCGCGAACAACCAGTTCTGCGCGCATGCGCACCTTTTTCGATCTGGAGTGTTACATGTTCGGACTCTTTCGTGGAATGTTTTCCAACGACCTGGCAATTGACCTGGGTACAGCGAATACGCTGATTTATTCGCGTGGTAAGGGCATCGTTCTGGATGAGCCTTCCGTGGTGGCGATTCGTACCGATGGTGGCCCGAGCGCCCGCAAGAGCATTGAAGCCGTGGGTAAGGAAGCCAAGATGATGCTGGGTAAAACCCCGGGCAGCATCAACGCCATCCGTCCGATGAAGGACGGCGTGATTGCCGACTTTACCGTGACCGAGCAGATGCTCAAGCAGTTCATCAAGCGTGTGCACGATGTGCGTATGTTTGCGCCATCACCGCGCATCATCATCTGCGTGCCCTGCGGTTCGACGCAAGTCGAGCGCCGCGCCATTCGTGAGTCGGCGCTGGGTGCCGGCGCATCGCAGGTCTACTTGATTGAAGAGCCGATGGCGGCTGCTATCGGTGCTGGTATGCCAGTGGAAGATGCAACCGGTTCAATGGTGGTGGATATCGGCGGTGGTACGACCGAGGTGGGTGTGATTTCGCTGGGCGGAATGGTTTATTCGACATCGGTGCGTGTGGGGGGTGATAAGTTTGATGAGTCGATCATCAACTACATCCGTCGCAACTACGGCATGCTGATTGGTGAAACGACCGCCGAAAATATCAAGAAGCAGATCGGTACCGCCTATCCGGGTATTGAAGTGCTGGAGATGGAAGTGAAAGGTCGTAACCTGGCTGAAGGTATTCCGCGTACCTTTACCGTGACCTCGAACGAAATTCTGGAAGCACTGTCCGAGCCGACTAACCAGATCGTGACCGCCGTGAAGCAGGCCCTGGAGCAGACGCCGCCGGAGCTGGGCGCTGATATTGCCGAGCGCGGCCTGATTCTCACGGGCGGCGGTGCACTGCTGCGTGATCTGGATCGTCTGCTGCGTGAAGAAACCGGTCTGCCGGTGATGGTGGCGGAAGATCCGTTGACCTGCGTGGTCCGTGGTTGCGGTATTGCCTTGGAAAAGATGGACAAGCTGGGCAACGTCTTCGCCAGCGAATAAGGAAACACTGCCGAGCCCGTGTCATCGATGATGTGCCCGAGGGTTGTACTTCGGGATGATGCCGGGCAACGCGGAATCTGCTGATGTCAGGACTGGAACAGCAACCGCCACCCCTCTTCAAGCAAGGGCCAGCACCGCTGGCCCTGTTGATTCTGTACGTCTGTACCTCGCTATCATTGCTGGTACTAGATGATCGCTTCCGCTACATGGAGCCTGTGCGTCAACTACTGACGCAGGCGACATCGCCACTCAAGCAGGTGGTGCAGTGGCCAGTGATTGCGCTCACCCGCGTTGATGAATATGCCGTGACACTGGATCAGGCGCGTCAGGAAAATACCGCCCTTCGTCAAGCCCGGTTGGTGGATGCGGAGCAGGCGCAGCGCCTTGAGGTATTGGAAGCGGAAAACCAGTACCTGCGCAAGTTATTGGAAACCAAACGTTTGCTGGGAGCGCGTGTGCAACCGGCGACGATTCTCTACAGTGCGCGTGACCCCTTTAACCGCCGCGTCATTCTTGATCGCGGCAGTAACCAGGGGGTGATCGAAGGTCAACCGGTGGTGGATGATCAAGGCGTTGTCGGCCAGGTTACGCGTGTCGCTCCCGATTATGCCGAAGTGACATTGCTCACGGATCGCAATCAATCGATCCCGGCGCAGGTGGTGCGTAATGGTTTGCGCACAGTCGTGTTTGGCACCGGCGATGGTCGCCTGGAAATGCGTTATATGTCGTCAAATGCCGATGTTCAGGTAGGTGACTGGATTGTGACTTCCGGGATTGATGGGATTTATCCGCGTGGCTTGCGTGTGGGCAAAGTGGAAAGTCTGGAGAGTGACCCGAATGGTATTTTCTCCAAGTTCATTCTGACACCGGCGGCAGGCATGGGGCGTTATGGGGAGGTGTTGCTGCTGGAGCCGGTGACACTTCCTGCAGATCGCCCGGCATCGTTGGATCGTCCGGCCGATCAGGCGGTTGGCGCTGCCGTGACCAAAAAGAAACGCAAGGCACAGCAATAATCATGCAGATTGATTTTCAGTCTTCCCGTCTGTTGCGCCCTGCGCGTCCAGGCTTTATTCGCCTGACGCTATTGATCGCATTCTTTCTGAATCTGTTGCCAACATCGTTCTGGCCATGGTTTCCCGACTGGGCAGTTTTGGTGATCGTGTTCTGGTCGATCCGTTCGCCCCAAGTCGTGGGTACCGGTACGGCCTTTGTGCTCGGCATTCTCATGGATGTGGTGGATGGCAGCTTGATGGGGCAGCATGCCCTGGCCTATGTACTGATGTCCTATGCCGGCCGGATCATGGCACACCGTATTCTCTGGTTACCCCTGAAGCAGCAGTTGGTCAGTGTGTTGCCGATCATTTTTGCAGGTGCCTGTATTCAGGTGCTGATCCGTTGGTTTGCCGGTGACGAGTTTCCGAACCTCTTTTATTTCCTGCAACCGATCGTGACGGCGCTCCTCTGGGTGCCTGCCACTTATGTGCTGATGCTGCCGCAGTTCCTGTCGAATGACCGGGATTACGAACGCCCCATCTGATCCATGGCCCATTTCGAAGATCGCGACGCCAGTCAGAAGTTTCAATCACGGCTGAGCACGGCCTCCGTGCTGATGCTGATCGCTTTCTTTGTTCTGATACTGCGTTTCTTCTGGCTGGGGGTTGTGCAGAGCGATTATTACAGTACGCGGGCCGAAGATAATCGTTTGGCGCTGGTGCCGGTGGTGCCGAACCGGGGTCTGATTTTTGATCGTCATGGTGTGCTGATGGCGACCAATACATCAGCCTACACGCTCGAGATTGTGCCTGGCCGTGCTGGCCCGATTGATGAAACGATCGAGGGTCTGTCCAAAGTCGTGACCATCGAAGGTAAGGACAAACGGCGATTCAAACAACTGCTGCGCGAAGCCAAAACCTTTGAATCAATTCCGATCCGCTCACGCCTGACGGAAGAGGAAGTGGCGCGCTTTGCCGCACAGCGTTACAAGTTTCCTGGGGTTGAGGTTCGTGCCCGCCTCTTCCGAAGCTATCCGCTGGGAGAAACGGCATCGCATGCGCTCGGCTATATGGGTCGCATCAATACCCGCGATCTGGAACGCATCGATGAAGAGGGTCAGGCAGCCAATTATCGCGGCACCGACCACATCGGTAAAACCGGTTTGGAGCAACGCTACGAATTTGAAATGCACGGCACCAGCGGCTTCGAGAGTGTCGAGGTGGATGCAGGGGGGCGCGGTATCCGGGTCCTTTCCCGCACGCCGCCGGTATCCGGTAATAACCTCAATCTGACGATTGATGCCAAGTTGCAGCAAGTGGCGGAAACCGCCTTCGGTAAACGACGTGGCGCATTGGTGGCTATAGACCCCAGCAATGGCGAGGTTCTGGCACTGGTGTCGATGCCGACCTATGACCCCAACCTATTCGTTGATGGTATCCGTAGTGATGACTGGGATACACTCAATACAGACATTAACAAACCGTTGCTAAATCGGGCTATCTATAGCGCGTACCCGCCGGGTTCGACCTTCAAACCGTTTATGTCACTGGGTGCACTGACAGTAGGAAAACGTACGCCGCAGCAATCGATTAGCGACCCTGGCTATTTCAACTTCGGTAACCATACTTTCCGTGATGATAAAAAGGGCGGGCACGGTATGGTGAATATGTATACCTCGATCGTGCACTCCTGCGATACGTACTACTACATGCTCGCCAATGAATGGGGGATCGACGGTATTGCGGACTTCATGGGCCGTTTAGGTTTTGGCAGTAAAACGGGTATTGATATCGATGGAGAATCGCGTGGCATTCTGCCATCGCCCGCTTGGAAAGAGCGTCGCTTCAAGCGTCCGGAGCAGCAGAAGTGGTATGCCGGGGAAACGATCTCGATCGGGATTGGTCAGGGCTATAACTCCTACACCATGCTGCAGCTCGCCCAGGGGACCGCGATGCTGGCGAATAGCGGTATCGGTTACAAACCCCATCTGGTGCGTAGCATTACTGATGCCCGTTCCGGTGAGGTTCGCCAGATCCCTCTGGAAAAAACCCACGAAGTGGCACTGAAGCCGGAGCATGTGGAGGTGATTCGCCATGCGATGGTGGGTGTGAACAAGGAAGGGACTGGCACCAAGGCGTTTGCCGGTGCGAAGTATGTCGCTGCTGGTAAGACCGGTACTGCTCAGGTGTTCAGTCTGAAGGGGGGAACCTATTCACATGGCGGCACCAAAGAGTTTTTGCGAGATCACGCGTTGTTTATTGCCTTCGCACCAGCCGATAAACCGAAGATTGCGTTGGCCGTGATCGTAGAGAACGCGGGCTTTGGTGCAACGTCTGCCGCACCAATTACGCGCCAGGTTTTTGATTATTATCTGCAAGGTATTGTGCCCAAAGGCCCGGCACCGGATGAGCCGGGTGAGCCCATGCCCGAAGGGCGCGATGTGGCGCACTATGTCGATCCGCAAGATGATGATTACGATGCCCAGAAGGCATTGAATACACCGTCGCCCGGCCCGTTTGTGCAAATGCCCGCCACGTCGGGTGCGGCGTTACCGGCCAGGAAAAAACCATGAGTCGTACAATCAACTGGCGTGGCATCGTGCAACCGTGGATTGAGCATGTGGATGTGCCGTTGCTCAAAATCACGGCCTTGCTCATGCTGGTCGGACTGATGACGGTGTTCTCGGCAACCTGGTCCGGCCAGGAGCGCATGCCGTCGCAGTTGCTGAATATGACCGCTGCACTGGGCCTCATGTTTGTGGTGGCCCGTATTCCGCCGCAGCGTTTGATGCAACTGGCGTGGCCGATGTATCTGTTTGGTCTGGTGCTGCTGGTGCTGGTGATGCTGTTCGGGATCAAGGTGAATGGTGCCAAACGCTGGTTGTCGATTGGCTTTACGCGTATTCAGCCATCAGAGATCATGAAGATTGCCATGCCACTGGCCATGGCCTGGTATTTCCATCACTTTGAAAACCGGCGCTGGTTCTCCAAGTATTTTGGGGCACTGCTGATTCTGCTGATCCCTTCGGCGCTGATTGCTAAACAGCCTGATCTGGGTACGGCGATTCTGGTTTTTTCAGCCGGTTTTTACGTGATCTTTTTGGCAGGTTTGTCGTGGTGGGTGATCGGTGGATTGAGTGCGGCGGCGGTGGCCGTGGCCCCCTTTGCCTGGCATTTCCTGCATGATTATCAGCAGAAACGAATTCTGACGCTGATTGATCCGACGACCGACCCTCTGGGCTCCGGTTATCACATCATTCAATCAACGATTGCCATTGGATCGGGTGGTGTCATCGGCAAGGGCTATATGAGTGGTACGCAGGCCCAGCTGGAGTTTATTCCCGAAAAACATACGGACTTTATCTTCGCGGTTTTTGGTGAGGAATGGGGACTGATCGGTAATGTGTTGCTGGTCATCCTCTATGGTTTCCTGATCGAGCGCGGTTTGCGGATCTCGCTGCGCGCCAGCACCACCTTCAATCGCCTGCTGGCGGGATCCATCACCATGGGTTTCTTTACCTACGCGTTTGTGAATATGGGCATGGTGTCGGGTATTCTGCCAGTGGTCGGTGTACCGCTCCCCTTTATTAGCTACGGTGGTACAGCACTGGTGACCTTGTGTACGGGTCTCGGTATCCTCATGAGTATTGAAACGCACCGGACTAACCGATAATGCGACTAAAAGCCTCAGCCTTCTCATCCTTCGGTGCTGTCTTTGGCGTATTGTTGGTGATCTCCCTGCTGAGTGGCTGCTCCAGTACCCCGGCTGCCCGCCGACCCGCGGCCACAACACCGGCCCCGACCAGCGGGGGCTATGTGATGAAACCTTATCCGCGCAAAGGCGGTGGGTTTTATAAGGATGATGGGCTGCCGAGCCAGATTCCGGAAAACATTGATCAGATTCCGAATGCGAGCCCGCGCCTGGAACCTTTACGTAATGCGGCGAATAAGCCGTATACCGTGCTCGGAATGAGTTTTACGCCGATGACCAGCTTGCAGCCCTTCAGTCAGCAAGGTATCGGCAGCTGGTATGGCACCAAGTTCAATGGTCTCAAAACCTCGAACGGGGACACCTACGATATGTTTGCCATGACGGCAGCGCATCCGACGCTGCCGTTGCCTTGCTATGTGAAGGTCACAAATACGCAGAACAACCGCAGCGTGATCGTGCGGGTAAATGATCGTGGTCCCTTCCATAATGGCCGCATCATTGATCTGTCGTTTACTGCCGCCTACAAACTTGGCTATGTGGACCAGGGGAGTAGCCCCGTCCGGGTTGAACTGATCATGCCGGACGCCAGCGGTGTGAGCTATGCCGACCTTGGCAAGGACGCCATGGCGGCTAATGACACCAAGATGGACGATAAAACCCGCTATGGCGAAGAAACCCCCAAACCGGGCACCTACGTGCAAATGGGGGCATTTCAGAACGGCTTTAATGCCCAGGTGTTGCGCAATCACCTGCTGCGAGAATTGGACTGGATGACGCCGGCGCAAGTCCATGTGTATGCCGAGACGCCGTGGCATCGTGTTCAGGTGGGACCGTTCGCTAACCGAGCGCAGGCTGAGGTGGTGCAGGCCAAGATCCGGGATGCCCTGGGTGGGCAGCCGCACATCGCCGTACGCCCTTAATTCACTGGAGTGATGTGATGACTGATGTGACCGATCTTTCGAAGGAGCCTGTTGGGAGTGGCGCGGAAACGCTGCTGGAGTTTCCCTGTGATTTTCCGCTCAAAATTATGGGGTTATCTCAAGACGATCTCGCGCAGGAAGTACTCAAAGTCATTCATCAGTTTGCGCCGAATTACGATGGCAAAAATATGGAAATGCGCGCCTCCAGCACGGGAAAATATGTGAGTCTGACCTGCACAATTCGTGCAACATCCAAAGCCCAGCTGGATGATCTCTATCGGGCACTCACTAGCCATCCCCTCGTTAAGGTAGTGCTCTAAGCGTGATGCGGCCGCTGCAGGTTAAACGCCTCGGGTTGGTTCCCTATGAGCCTACCTGGCATGCCATGCGTGATCAGACACTGGCGCGAGTCGGCGATGCAGCAGCCGATGCGCCGGATGAGCTCTGGTTGGTAGAACATGCGCCCGTATTTACCCAGGGCCAGGCCGGAAAACCAGAGCACCTGCTAAAAGATATTGGCGTGCCGGTTGTCCCAATTGATCGGGGTGGTCAGATTACTTATCACGGGCCAGGCCAAGTCGTCGTGTATCTATTGATCGATTTGCAGCGGCGTCATATCAAAGTGCGCGAACTGGTGCATAAAATCGAACAGGCGGTCATTGATCTTCTCGGCAGTTATGGCATTACGGCAGATCGCCGCGAGGGCGCGCCGGGTGTGTACGTGGGTACAGCAAAAGTTGCCGCATTGGGTTTGCGTATCCGTAATGGGTGTAGTTATCACGGTGTGAGCCTCAATGTCGATATGGATCTGACACCCTTTTCGGCCATCAACCCCTGTGGTTACGCGGGTATGTCGGTTACCCAATTGCATGATTTGGGTGTTAACGTATCGGTTTCTGAAGCGGGTGAAGCCCTGCTCAGGCAACTACAAAAACAACTGGAGACGTCCCATGGCTGACGCCGGGATCAAACAAAAAGGCGAACTCAAAACAGCACGTATTCCGATCAAGATCGTGCCGCAAGAAGCTTTAAAAAAGCCGGATTGGATCCGCGTCAAAGCGGGTAATGATGCTGGCCGTTTTGGCGAAATCAAGAAAATGCTGCGCGACCAGAAGCTACATACGGTCTGTGAAGAAGCCGCCTGTCCGAATATTGGTGAATGCTTTGGCCGAGGTACAGCCACTTTCATGATCCTCGGCGATATCTGTACGCGTCGTTGCCCGTTCTGTGACGTGGGCCACGGCAAGCCGTTGCCACCGGATGTCGATGAACCGCGCCATCTGGCAGAGTCGGTCGCGAATCTGAAACTACGCTATGTCGTCATTACCAGTGTGGATCGTGATGATCTGCGCGATGGTGGTGCTCAGCATTTTGTCGATGTCATTCGTGCCGTACGCGAAGCATCGCCCACGACGACGATTGAAGTATTGGTGCCGGATTTCCGGGGTCGCATGGCTGTGGCGCTGGACATCTTTGGCCAGGCCTTGCCGGATGTGATGAACCATAATCTGGAGACCGTGCCTCGTTTGTATAAGCAGGCGCGACCAGGTGCCGATTATGCGCACTCCTTGAATTTCCTGAAGGCTTTTAAAGAGCGCTATCCGAACGTGCCGACCAAATCGGGTTTGATGGTGGGCCTGGGTGAAACCGATGAAGAAATCATTGAAGAGCTCAAAGATATGCGCGCCCACGACATTAACCTGCTGACGATTGGCCAGTATTTGGCACCGTCTAATCACCATTTGCCGGTGCAGCGCTATGTCCACCCGGACACCTTCAAACGTTTTGAAACCGAAGCTTTAGCTTTGGGATTTGAAGGCGCTGCTTGTGGCCCGATGGTGCGTTCGAGCTACTGGGCGGATCAGCAGGCACATACGGCTGGCGTGGTCTGACCTCGTTCTTCTTAAAGAGACGCGAGCAGGGGCAGGCTTATTGAGAGGGTTCCGGTGCTTTGGGTGCCGGACGCTCGACCAGTTTTGCACCGGTATCTTTGATTAAATTCTGGAAATCAGGCGAGTTGAGCAGCGCCGATTGCGCACCGGCGCGAAGGCGATCAACGGCCTCATCCTCAAGAACAAAAGAGGTCGGTAACTGATTCAGATAATCGCGCTCGCTCGAATCGGGGACACCGGCAAAAGACACGTTGATCGTATAGAGTTTTGCCTCGGGCGAGTTCCGTATGTAGTTAATTGCTTCGTTCGCTTTCGATGCCTTGATTTTCTGAATGGTGGGCATATTTTTTAAGTCACGCATGGTTTTCCAGCGGGCCTCAGTATCTCTCAGCTGGTCAATCTGCTCCATGGAATAACGGTCGATAGGGACGCCAGAGGCTTTGACCATAATAGACAGCGTGCTGGGCCCATCTTCGTTGTGTGCCCAGTCTGTTTTTGGGGTAGATGTCGCGTTCACCACAATCACAATAATTCGTTGCACATGATCGAGCGGCGTCTTATAGCCAGCCTCCTTGAGCGCTTCGAGCATATTCACGATATCGAGAATCCCGCGAAGGCCAAGATTATCAGAGATCGCCCCATCGACGAGATGCAAATAAGGCTCCTGGCCGCTCATGAGTTCACGCAATTCACGTATACGCTCTAATGCACGGGCTGCAGGCCTTGCCGGGGTTTGCGTATTGATAAATGGTGCGGTCCAGGCGGGCATTTTTTTGTTGCATGTGCCGCCATAGTTATTGATCGTGAGTGGCGAGAGCACTACAGGAACGGCGGAAGAAGCCGCCGCGGCTCTAGCAACGCGAAAAGAGCCGAGATCGCTGCACATGATGTCGAAGTTGGTCGGGGTGAACAGAATTCGAGAGCCACTCGTAATATCCGTGGCTGAGACAGCGATGAACGGCCCGTTTTTCTGGTTGAGCGCATCAAAGGTCATGCCATCAAACAGAATCTCATCGTAATAATCGGCGGCCATCTCTGACCGACCCCAGCCTGTTGAGGCGAGAGCGGGCCAGTTCAGAGGGTTCAGGCCCCGATGGATCAACGCGCCCTGTACATTCCGCTTTAGAAACCGTGATTCGTATTCGTCAAAAAGCGTGTCGCCATATTGTCGGTATGCCAGAGCCGTAAAGCTGCCACCAGAAACACCCGTAATCGCATCGACTTGGTCAATCATGCGAACAGTTTTTCCATCGGCATTGATATATTCGATTTTCCTGAGTGCTTCAAGCAGGCCGTAAGAAAAAGCGGCGGCGCGCGTACCACCACCGGAGAATGACAATAAAACCAGGTTCTGCTTCTGGCGTTCGGTTTGCCCAACGCGCTCAAAGGATAAGGGATTTCCGGGCGGTGCCGTTTCTAGGGGGGCATTCACGGGTCTTGTGGCGCATGCCGAGAGCGTCAAAAAAGCCAACGCTACAACCGCATGACCAATCAGATGGCGATGAACCATGGTGTGCACCCTCAGATGTTGTGGCGGTTATCGCCCGCTCACAGGTTTGACACGTCTGGCGCATTCCTGGGCACGGGCGCGCGCTTCATCCGTGTCTTGGCCATTGGCCAGTGCAACCCCCATGCGGCGCCGGGTAAAACTTTCCGGTTTGCCGAAAAGGCGTAGGTCACTATCCGGCACCTGCAGGGCATGGGCGACACCCTCGAAAGCGATACCTTGTTCTTCCAGGCCACCGTAGATCACGGCAGAGGCACCCGGCTCGCGGCAATGGGTATCAACACTCAAACCAAGAATGGCGCGGGCATGGAGTTCAAATTCTGACTGACGCTGGGTGCACAGCGTGACGAGACCCGTGTCGTGCGGGCGCGGGCTGACTTCCGAGAACCATACGTCATCGCCTTTAATGAACAGTTCGACCCCAAAGATACCGCGGCCACCCAGATTATCAGTGACCGCCTTGGCGATTTCGCGCGAGCGTTCAATAGCCTTGGCCGACATCGGCATCGGTTGCCAGGATTCTACGTAGTCCCCTTTGACCTGGACGTGACCAATCGGATCGCAGAACGAGGTTTCGACCTGACCTGATGCACCGATGGCTCGGACAGTAAGTTGCGTGATTTCATAATCAAAGTGAACCATGCCTTCAACAATGACGCGTCCCTGGTTCACGCGGCCACCGGCGGCGGCATAATCCCAGGCAGGTTTAACGTCTTCAGGTGTGCGTACCATCGACTGACCTTTGCCCGAGGACGACATGACCGGTTTGATAAAGCAGGGGTAACCAATGGCATCAATTGCGGCCTGCATTTCTTCCAGAGAATCGGCAAAGCGATAGGGCGAGGTCGGCAGGCCCAGCGTTTCGGCAGCCAGGCGACGAATGCCTTCCCGGTTCATAGTCAGCTGCGTGGCGCGGGCCGTCGGAATGACTTCAGCTAACTTTTCACGTTCAATCTCGACCAGCATGTCGGTGGCGATGGCTTCGATTTCCGGCACCACCAGATGCGGTTTTTCCTGAATCACAAGCGCCTTGAGGGCGGCGCCATCCGTCATGTTGATCACATGCGAACGGTGAGCTACCTGCATGGCGGGGGCACCTGCATAGCGATCAACCGCAATGACTTCACAGCCCAGACGTTGCAGGGAAATGACGACTTCTTTGCCGAGCTCGCCGCAGCCGAGCATCATGACGCGCAGCGCGCTGGGAGCATTAGGCGTACCAAAACGGAACATGAGTTTAATCCTCGAAGATAATGCGTGAATGATCAATGATGTGTTGCATGAATTCGATCACGGGTGGCCAGAGGCTTCCTGCAGTCGCAGCAGCAAGCCAGCCAGCGCATGCTGAACTGACTGTTCGCGCACCTGCCGGCGATCTCCTGAAAAGCAGCATGTTTCAGTGTCTGTGCCCGAGGGCGTTGCCCAGCCAAAACAGACGGTGCCAACCGGTTTGTCGGCAGAGCCCCCCTGAGGGCCGGCGATGCCGGTGACGGCAATAGCAAATTGAGCATTCGCATGCTGACGGGCACCGCTGGCCATGGCGGCGGCGACGACCTCGCTGACGGCGCCGTGTCGATCAATCTGATCGACAGCGACACCAAGCTCCTGTGTTTTAGCGGCATTCGAATAAGTGACCCAACCGCGTTCGAACCAGGCCGAGCTGCCAGCCAAATCAGTCAAGGTGGCGGCAAGCAGGCCGCCGGTACAAGATTCGGCGGTGGCCAGCATGGCGCCATGCGTCATGAGGTGTGTGGCCAGTTGGCTGACCAGGTCCTCGACGTTGGGCATCGTCGGCGGAGTATCGATCATGCGTGTGATCCAAAATACACACCGACCAGCAGAATCGCCAGACCGATGACGCTGTAAAGTGCAGCGATGACATCGTCCATCATGACGCCATAGCCGTTTTTGACGTTGCGGTCGTAATACCGTGCTGGCCAGGGTTTGGTGATGTCGAACAGACGGAACAGTGCAAAGGCGATGCCTTGCCAGAGCAGGTTGTCGCCCATGACTTGCGCGAGGATCCAGAGGACGCCCCAGAAGGGAATGATTTCATCCCAGACGATACTGCCGTGGTCTATTTCACCCAGGGCAGGGCCCGTCTTTTCAATGGCAACAATCCCGACAACAAAGCCCAGCAAGATGACCAGGAGGATGACCGATGGCGGCAAACTGATATCGAGCGCGCGAAAGCTTGCCCAGGCGAATAAGGTGCCAATGGTTCCCGGTGCAAATGGGGAGAGACCGCTGCCAAAACCCAGGGCAATCACATGCAGAGGGTGTGACAACATGAAACGCAGCGTGGGCTGCTCGATCAATGCATTGGCCGTAGGATCCGGGTTATTCAATTCGGTCATGGCAGAAGGGCTTCCAATAGGCTCAGGCAAAGTGGTCAAATCCGCTGCGGATTTGGGTCAGATCAATGGGTTGGTGCTGTTTGTCGAGGACCTGGATGGTTCCTGGGTCATCGTGCGTCTGCAGGGAACCGATCCGGTGCAGTGGGAGATCGAGTTGGCCCGACAGCTTTTGGATCGCAGGGCGTGCTGCTGGTGATGCGGTAAAGAGCAGTTCGTAATCATCCCCACCGCCGAGTAGACAGGACTGCCAATCTGCGGGATCAATCCCCATGGGCGCGATGGGGAGCGCCGCGATTTCGATCGTGGCCGATAACCCGGAGGCTGCGGTGATGTGTCCCAGATCCTGGAGCAGCCCATCGGAGACATCCAGGCAGCTGTGTGCTAGAGCCTGGTCCGCCAGCGCCAGACCTAAGGCAACACGGGGTTGTGGCCGGTGCAAGGCCATGCTGGCTTCAATGCGTAGTGCATCAGGTAAGAGGTGGCCGTGTAGTTGATGTTGCAAACCGAGCGCTGCGATCCCCGGAAAGCCGGAGATCCATATGTCGTCACCGGCTTGAGCACCACTGCGACGAAGCGCCTGCGCTGGGCGTACTGTACCGAAGATGGTGACACAGAAGTTACGGGGGCCGCGGGTGGTGTCGCCGCCAATCAGTTGCACGCTGAATTGTGCGGCACACTGTTTGAATCCGAAAAAGAAACGGTCAATCCAACCGGTTTCATTGTCCGTCGGCGGGATGGCCATGGCGAGGGTGGCATACCGGGGGCGAGCCCCCATGGCCGCGAGGTCGGAGAGATTGACCGCCAGGGTTTTCCAGCCGAGGTCTTCCGGGGCAGCGTCTGCCAGAAAATGGGTCCCTTCGACCAGCATATCGGTGCTGATCGCCCAGACTTCACGGTCGCTAGGTGGTGCGATCAGCGCACAATCATCGCCAGGGCCGAGCAGCAATGCGGCATCATCGGCGGGAACATTTCCGCGCTTTGCAACAGATTGAGATAAGCGCTGCCCCAGCAGGCGTTCGATTAGGGCGAACTCACCTGCCATGGCAAACTCAGCGGGCGGGTCGCTTGCTTTCCAGCGGACGCAGCGTCGGCGCCAACCGGTCGAGCACGCCGTTGACGAATTTATGACCATCGGTGCCGCCGAAGGTTTTGGCCAGCTCAATGGATTCGTTGAGCACAACCCGTAACGGGGTTTCCGGGCTGTTCCCCATTTCATGGGCGCCGATCATCAGAATGCAGGCTTCGACTGGGGACAGTTCTTCAAACGGACGATCCAGCAACGGCGTAACGTGTTCGCGCAGCGTGGCCTGGTTGGCAATGCAACCACGCAGGAGGCCGATGGCAAATTGCTGCTCGAGATCGCGCAGTTGGCTGAAGCCTTCGATCTCGTGCAGGGCCGTTTCACAGGCGGCCAGATCCTGGCCACCGACCTCCCATCCGTAGAGGGCTTGTAGGGCAGCTTCGCGAGCGCGACGACGAGCGGGGTTTGGACCGGCTGTCGGTTTAGCGGGGGCTTGCGTCATGAACAGGCTCCTACTGCTTGGGGTTGATTGCCGCTACGGATCGCGGCATGCAGACGCGCCATTTCAACGGCACAGCGCGCACAGTCGGCACCCTTGTCATGCATGCGTACCAATGCCTGATCGTCGTTTTCCGTGGTCAGGATGCCGTTGGCGATCGGG
>JACCDN011020314.1_pt1 | contig 15010 bp, 1 predicted proteins | sample 7441691 | NCBI WGS metagenome assembly JACCDN01 (sample SAMN15323439, study PRJNA562643) | freshwater metagenome | isolation source: river surface water | place: USA:Blue River Watershed | collected 2017-08-16
AAACATTGGCGTCAATGCTGCCGTCAGCTAAGGCTTCATTGGGCATGACATAATCTGTAAAAGGTATAATCTCTATAGACAAGCCGTATTTTTCATGAGCAATTTTTTCTGCCGTTTCCATCAGTTCCGTTTCTGGGCCGGCGATAGTTCCTACTTTTAAAGAGTTCGAATTTTTAGACGAGTGACAACCGGTTAGAGCAAAAAAGGCTATGGTTATTACAAAGAGGAAAAATAGATTTTTAATGGCTTGCATAGAAACTCCTGTCTTTATTGTATTCAACGAATCTTACTATTACTACTTTAGCATATTTTTTGGGCTCCATGATACTATCTTGATAGTAGAATTCTATTTCTTTGGAATGGGTAATATGTGCCAACTAACCTGTGGTTATTGGCCCGATCAGTCAATCTGATCTTTACATTTCAAAACCCCATAGCTTAAAGTCGGACATTCATTCGATACCCTATTTTATTGACGGAGTTAGAAAATTATTAGAACATTAAGTTTTGAGCCATTATAACCATTTACTTAATAGCGTTCGCAATGATCTAAAAATTTGAGCGATTTTAAAGATATACATCTCAAAGGTAAATACGACTAAAAACTTAAGTAGCTATAAATTAATAAGGAAGCTATAGATGTTAGAAAAAAACATGAATGTTGTTTATACACAAAGATTGGCAGGAGAATCCTTGCAAGATTTTATTGATACAGGGATGGGTTGGATAGGGAGTTGGTTTCCTCAACATTGGCGAGAGACAACCAAAGCAACATTTACTTATTGCCTGGATCAAACAGCCTCTTTTTTAGCAGCGTATGGAAAAGATCTGCCTGCGCAAACAACCCTCCCATTAGCCTGGCAGGTGAATTATGGTGATCCGGATTATTGGAATGCTCATTTTAATGATAGCGCAGAAGAGCTGCTGAAAAACTGCGAAACTCTCCAACCTTCAGAATTAATCCAATATCTTCCCCATCGATTAGCCGATCTACAATCATTGATTGGGCCTCGTATGGTATCCCCTTTGGACTATACAGACTTATTAAAAAAGATTTCACGCTTATTACCTAATGACGAGGCTGTTCTATCGCTTGTAGAAGAACAAACACTCGTACTTGCAGCCCGTATGCAGTCCGATCAAAAAAATGCTAAGGCATGTTTTGACCAAGATTTATCGTCTTTCTTGCAGGACAAAAAACTTTCTCAAAGGCAGCTTAGAAAAGCAGAACGTGTTATTCGGGTGTATGGACGCTGGATCGCTTTACCTGGCTATGCGGTTTATCTAAAAAATTTGGCAGCTGCTATAGCACCTAGTCAAAGAGAAGCCTTTCAGCAAAAGCTCAATCAATATTACGTGCAAGCGATGGAACAACAAGCGCGAGATAAACAGGAGCCTGTTTTCGTAGGAACTTTGAGTGAATTTGACAATACAGAACACGACTTTGGATCGTCAGTAGGCAGCAAACAACAAGAAGAGACAGCAGGCTTGCAGACTTATGGAGCGCTAGGATTATTAGGAATGTTGGGCACAGCTTATTGGGCAAATGAATGGATGCAAGCACCCACGGCATGGAAAACTGTTTCTAATGTTGCCGTTTCCTCTCTCATTTCTTACCAACAGGCACAGTATTATCCAGCACAAAGCTTTTTGCCAATACTGTTAGGTAGCCTGAGCACGTTGCCTACGGTTTCCACACAGGGAGATTTAGCGCCACCGGGTCCCAGAGGAACAGAGTTTCAGGTGAATACGCAAACTTCGTTTGATCAAAATTACCCGAATATTGCGGGTTTGGCTGATGGAGGATTCGTGGTGGTCTGGGAAAATAGTATAATGGATTCAGGTATCGATTCGTACTCGGCAATCAAAGCGCAAATTTATAGCGCTTCGGGTGTAAAAAAAGGCGATGAAATAAATTTGAACTTAGATCAATCAGGGGTTTATCTGTATGCTGCGGTATCTGCTTTTAGTTGGGGAGGATTTGTAATTACGTATGATTCGCAAAATGTTAGTTTACAGATTTTTAGTGCAATGGGGCGTTCGTTCCAAGCCCGTTACACCGTTCAATGGGGAGGACGCTCTTTTGTCTACTCGAATGTAGCCGTTTTATCGGATGATACTTTTGTAGTTGTATGGTCTGGTTACTTGTCAGGCAAGGGGGGCATATACGGTTGTGTTTTTGATTTAAATAACACATTTGGGGTGCTCCCTCTCACGGAAGCTTTTTTAGTGGGTGCATCAAGATTGGTTCCGCCTGGAATAAGCGCTTTACATAATGGTGGATTTGCAGTCACCTGGTATGGAGAGGAAGTTTTTTCTCAAAATGTGACACAAACCAATGTATTTGTGCGTTGCTACGATGCGACTTTTCAACCGGTGTCTGACATCATTCCGGTCAATGAAAGGCCGCTTATATATCCTCTTGTAGGTATATCATATCTTGACCAACCATCCATAGCAGTTCTGGATAATGGCTTATTCATGATAGGCTGGGCGAGGTTAGATTTTTTTGAATACCTTGAATATGGCGCTTACGTGCGCCAATTTACGGAATATTGTCAGCCTGTTGGGCCTGCTTTTAGTGTAGATAATCTGGCCCCAGCATCTCCATACTATCCTTTGAGTTTTACTCCAGCATTAGCTGCTTTGGATGCTCATCGTTTTGCCGTCATTTGGCAGTCCGCGGCAGCTAATGCTATATATGGCCGCATTTATGATAATAATCAAACGTTGCTTGTTTCAGATTTTGCTATCAATCAATTTCCTTTAAGTTTTAATTTACGATATGTGATATGCGCTTTGAGGGACGGAGGCTTTGCGGCGGTTTGGGACAATACTAATCAAGATGGCTCTGGTTATGGTATTTTCGGTCAGCGCTACGATAATCAATATCAACCGATTGATGTAGAGTATTCCTTAGAAACTCCAGTGAATTGGAATAATGATCACGATCAAAACGCCACGACAGTGGCTGCCTTAACGGATGGTGATTATATCGTAGTATGGGAGAATGAGCGCATAGGCTTAAGTTATTCAGACATATATGGGCAGTTATATTTTAATCATGGAGAAATTAAAGTCTCACAATTTTTATTAGAGCCTCTTGTCGTAAGTTATCAATATAGTCCCAGGGTGATTGCTTTACCAGACAATCAATTTGCTGTTTTTTGGATTGAGCGACTAAACGATACTTATCAGCCTCTTAAAGGTAAGCGATATAATGCTTTGGGGGAACCACAAACGGATACCTGGGTCATATCGGATCAGTTATTATTTCGTGATGAGAAACTGCACTATAGCGCTTCTGCTTTTGTAACTGGAAATATGATTATCGTATGGGAAGCACCGGCGGATGTCATAATTAACAATCAATCTACGAATTGTTATTCTATCTGGGGGCGTTTATATGACCGCCAGAATAATAATTTTAGTGATATTTTTAGCATCGCTTCCAACTCTTTAGATGATGTTTTGACGTTTGAAAATCCCACCGTAGTCGCTTTAGAAAATGATTCCTTCGCTGTTAGCCTGTTATACGCTCCGCTTCAAAACACAACCGGCCGATCGACAAGTTTGATCGTCTGTCAGAAAACAGTGGATAGCTTAGAATGGCGGGCTAACGTTACCCTTAATCGACTGGCTTATTCGTCTTTAGTGTCTGCCAGACCTTCCATCGCTTTACTGGCGAATCAAAGTTTAATTGTCTATTGGAATGAATACACAGCGGTGAGGCATCAAAACCAAACGGCCAACTGCTTAGGTAGTTTTATGCAAGTGTATCGTCAAGATGGACAGCCCGCAGCACCCAGGATTACGACTAATATAGATTACTGTTATTTTGAAGATTTGGTGATATCGGGAAAAGTAATTCCGATTGCGTTAGAGCATATTCCCAATCAAATTATTGTATTAAGCAATCAGGATCTTATACTCACTAGCTATTTAAAAGAAGGTTTAGAATCCGAATTTTTTTCTAGCACAAAGATCGCGATGCAGCGTTTTAATTACCTAGGAACGCTTATTGGTGATATGCAGCCAGTTAGCTGGTTTGCAGGAGGATCGCAAAATTTCTCGGATGCTGCCCCTCTGTCGGATGGTGGCTTTGTAGTGGTCTGGGAAAGTTTGGATCAAGATTCTTCGAGTAGAAGTAGAGATTTGGGAATTTTTTTATTGCGCTATAATCAGTTAGGTTATATCCAACCCGTGCAGTCAGGCTTCAAAAATAATTTAGTGAATTTTAATGTGACACGTTCGCAAATCCTTCCAATAGTCTTGTCCATAGGCAAGCATGGTTTTATGGTAGTTTGGTCGGGTTGGAACGGTGAATATGGATACGATATTTATGGCACTCGTTATGAGTTGGATGGAAAAAAGACTTCAATGCAAGCAGATATTGCTTTTACGCCAAATATGTCAAGCGATCAGGAAGATGTACACGCTGTACAAGTTGACGAAAATTCTATCGTACTTTGTTGGAATGATATGAGTGACGTTGGCATTCATATGCAGAAATATGATTTACAAGGGACCCCGCAAAGTTCAATTGGCGTAATTAATCAGGGAAAATTAGGTATTCTAGTTCATCCTGCCATGGCCATAAAAGACCAAACCATTTTAATCGTTTGGATGAGCCTTTCTGTAGACTATGTAGCAAATGTTAAGGGTCAGTTCTTTGATGTCAATTTATCTAGCCAGGGTTCAGAATTTTTAATTAGTTATACTATCCCTGATAGCTATCAACTATCACCTCAAGTTTGCGGTTTAACGAATGGAGATTTTGCAGTTCTCTGGATCAAAGTATTACTTTCAGATAACTCAAACTCACAATTATTTAGTCGTGTCTTACATAAAACAGGGCAGTGGGTGACAGAACCTTTCTTGGTTACGTCTTCAGAGAGTGTTGAAGATGCTAGTTATTTTTGTTGTAGCCGTAATGAGGGTGGATTTGCACTCGTATGGACAGAGTATGGAGTAGAAATGCACTTGCAAGTATTTAACCAGGATTATCTGCCTATACGCAACGATACGAAACTTTCTTTTGGCACTTCTTATTCGGGCGAGTTGAGTTTAGGTCTTATTCCTTCTTTGGATAATTCTCGTTTTTTTCTAATATGGGCACATAACCAAGAAGAATTCTCGGAGTTTGGCTTTAGACGCGATATTTATGGACAATTTTTTGATGAAATGGGGGATATGTATAGCCCGCCTATTGTGCTCGACGTAAATCCGCCAGGGCAAGTTAATAGCTTTGAAGAAGAAGATTCTATCTTTTTACGTTCTGTTTATTCCAGGGGTTATTCCACGTCTTTTCTAATAAACCATCAGTTAGTCATGGTATGGGATGTGGCGGGACAGGATGATCCCGAAGATTCAGTGGGCTATGGTGTTTACCTGCAACAGTACTTCCCAAATTTGACGATTAATCAGCACGTAGACTCTATGGATCATGGGTTAGCAAAGCGAATATGTATAACTAGCAATGATCAAACTCAGCCTGTTTTAAGCACAAACGGACAACACTTAGTGATTGCATGGACAGATAGTCATCTGAATACTTCTTCTGTGATACAGTGGCAAAGCTATGATATTGCGGGTCAATTACTGTCCTTTGCACACGCTTCTTTTACTACTATTTTTCAACAGCACCCGCAATTACTGTCGCTGTCTAAACAGGAAACCATTCTGTGGTGGGAGCAACAGGATGATTCATTTACGAATCGTTACATATTAGCCAGTATTTTTTCAGTGGATGGAACAATATTATTGGAACAGTTTCCTTTGGCGAAATCTTCTCTAATCAATCAAAAAGATGCGGATATCCTCTTATACAACCAACATTTAATGATGGCATGGGAATGCCAGCTTCCAGAGGTTGAAAGAATCTGCATTCAAGATATTTTTTCTAATGATCCTGTCGTCGTAATAGACAGTGATGCGCAAACTTACCATCGACTTCCAAAGATAGGCATTTTTAAAAATCAGACACTTACTATATGGTGGAGTAAAGTAGACACATCTATTGACGGGTATGACATTTTTTATACCCGCTTAGTAGTGAATGAAACGGGCTTTTTCTCTGGATCTATTACAGGTTACATTCAAAACAATTACGACGATTTATATATAATACCTGCTTTTATGGATGAAAATCATACTATGCTTGTTTATCAAAATGATGGAGGTGATGGGTGGTATAGTGGCATTGCGGGGATATTAAATAATCAACAAGAGAGTATTTTTGCCAAAGAGGTTAAAGCTAATATCAACATTCAATTTATTCAAGAGCAAGTGAACCCGGATATTGCCGTATTACGGGAAGGAAATGTCATTATTGTTTGGCAAGATAATTATTATGCCACATTTAGCTGGGATATTTATTGCAGGCTATACGATCGTGAGCTTAATCCTATTAACCAGCAACAACGCGTGAATCCATATCAATGGGGAGATCAGATAAAGCCTCAAGTAAGGGCTTTGCCTGATGGCGGGTTTATCGTTGTCTGGCAGAGTCAGGAGTTTAACAAGAAGCAGGTAGTGTTTGGGCAGCGCTTTGACCGATTATTAAATGCTGTGTCTTGGGAGCAAAGTTTTTACGTATCATTTACGCAAGCGCAACATTTGATTTATACAGAAGATCAGCCAAGTTGGCTTCCGCTTCTCAGTAGTTATAGTCCGCATGGAGATGTGACGGTAGCGCTAATTTTTTCTAATCCCAAAGCCGGAATTTTGCAAATAAACGCTGAAAGCAATCCTGGTGTTACGTTTGGAGTAGTGACGACTCTAAATGAAACAGCCGAATGGCAAATGAGCGGCTACTTTAATGACATCAATAATGCCTGGAAAACTTTACAATTAGTACCGACCACTAATTTCAATCAATCATTTTCTATTGCTTTCAGAGCGCAAGACGCCACTGCGTTTTCTCCTATATACCAGGTGCAGGTAGAAGGCATACCTGTGAACGATGCTCCTTTTATCCTAGGGTCACAAATTAAGGCACAATATATCGAAATAGGAAAGGTATTCACATTAAATCTAGCGCCTTACTTTTATGATGTGGATGACAGCGTCTTACATTATAGATTAGGAGATTGTGCACCTCTATCTGATTATTTCTTGAACGGTACTACCTGCCAAGAATTGAGTATCAAATATGTGGAAGATGAGGGTGATATTGGCTCTCCTTGTTCTTGGTTGACGCTAACGGGAGATGGGCTATCGGTTTTAACAGGACAGCCTCCTTATGCTGATGACTGGTGTATTGTGATGCAAGCGTTGGATGCCCAAAACGCCAGCGCCATAGCAGGTGTAGAAGTGATTGCTGAAGATCCTAATGCCACAGACCATTTATCAACGACAGAAATTGCCGGCATTGCGGTAGGTACCGCGGCAGCAAGTTTGTTAGGTTTGCTGCTTACGTATAAAGCAAGGCAAAAATATCAAGAAGATACGGATGAAACACGAGGCTATAAAGCAGGATTGATTCAGCAATCAGCTAATACTGAGTTGGCAGATTTAAGGCAGTACTATTTGCCTTCTATCACCAGAGCAGCTTTAACAGGATGGGGCCAAAGTTACTTATTTTATAACCCTCCTAGCGAAGAAGCCGTGGAAGATGCTGACAGTACTTGGCAGCCAAGCGTATATATTAGCGCTGCTGCAGATGATACAGAAGGGCGTGAGTGGTCCGCAAACTTTCTAATTCCGCATTTAGAACAGCTAGGTTTCAGAGTATATTTTGGGCAAGCCCATAGAGAACAAGTAACTACGTATGTAGTAGTTATTCCCTCTTCTGGTTATAGCCAATGGTACAATGAAGCTGAAAATGAAAGCGCTGTTATTGAAGCAGCGTTACACCGTGCAAGACTAGATAGAAGAGATGTTCGTTGTGGAGATGGTTCAGCTGTCCTTGTTGTCTTGCCACCTAACACCAGTTATGCAAGAGAAATGTTGCCAGAAATCTTACATCGTCATGAGGGAGATGCTATTCCTCAAAGGCGGGTGCCTTTGTTTACGATTGAGAATGCGACAGAAAATATGGCAGTTTTGTTCTCTTTGCTAAAACGCTTAGCGCCAGAAATGCTGGAAAAAATCCAGAACACTGAAAATCGTTTTTATAATCATGCAGCTCAAGTGAATCGTCGCACTCGCCAAACCATAGAAAGGGAAATACGTATGTCAACTAGAGGAGGTAGAGAAAATGCAACGGTGGAAGGCACATTTGCCTTAGAATCTTCTCAGTCGTCTATTGCTGCGGAGCAAACATTACCCATCACAGGGAACCAACGTCAATCTCATAATCCAGCTTTCTCTGGCTTTCCATTTTCTTTCTTTAGAAAAGAGCGCTCATCACTTGCAGATGAGAGAGTGCCATTGCTCGCAAAAGAGAACAACGTATCGGAAGTTGATTATTCTCTGACACTTGAATAAAGTTAGGCAGGGGTGTGAATATTTGAAATGCGAACTAAATAAAATTTTAACAGATTAAGGAGTAAGGACAATGCCTCCACACACTAAACTTTCTACTGATGACAAGCAAGCTAATCCTTATTCTATACATCAAGGATTCTTTTATTCGTTAGAAGAACCTTTGAAAAATGCATTTTGGAAAAGTACTTCCTATCTTATTTCTTGGATTCCCGAATCGGTACGTTCAACTCTAAGTACACTAACATCTTCTTGTACGGAACTAGCATCGTCTTATCTGACAGAATTAGTAGAGGATTTGCCGCCACAACAAAGCGTTTCATTAGCGTGGCAAGCACCCTATCAAGGTCCAGCTTATTGGACTGCGCATTGCACCACCGTTATCGAGGATATTCTAGAAGCTTCTGATCTGAGTATTGAGCATTTACACCAACAGCTCTTGAATCTACAGGATTGTATAGGTCCAAGAACACTTTTGCCTTGGGCTCTAGATCGTGGTCTGCGAGCATTGCAGCAACATTATGCAGCGAGGGCGAATTTAACAAGTGAAAATGCCTCTTGTTTTTTGCTTATCAAACAACATCGTGCTTTTTTACGAGATCAGCTGCTCAAACAGCCGATAGAAACTACTCAACTTTTAGAGGCTGAATTGCAGTATATGTATCACCAATGGGTACGACGTGAATGCCGTTGGCGTGATGTAGTGCGAACTATCACGGATTATGCCCGGGTGTTACCCACTGCCACACTGCAATTAGTTTTTCAAGCCCTAGAAAAGCAATTGAAAGCGCTGCGTGATAAAGGACATTGTACTTCTGCAGAATATATGCGAGGCAAAAGAGTTGTGCAGAAGGAAAAGGCGCATATCACAAGAATTTCTCTCTATGATTTGCGAGGAACTCAGTTTGCAGCTGATGCTCGGGTGAATATGAGAAACTCTGAGGGTTATAGCGTCTCTTTTCTCTCTGGAACCACACTGTTGTTTACTGCCCAGGCTATAACCGGCGTTTTTTTGCCTTTAAATGCAAGATTCTTCTCGCCTGAGAATGCTGATCTTAGTAGTGGTGAAATAAGTTCTTTGATGTCCATAACGTGGCTAAACTTAGCCGCATGCTCTTTATTATCAGGAGCTAGCCTTAGAAAGGCCAATATGGCTTCTTGGTCTTGCGCAGCTATGTTGTCTTTTTCTTCTTTACCATTTGGTTTAGGGCAGCAAACGGATTGTAATGGGACCATACCTTCGAGTGAAATCTGGTTCAACAATGATATAAATTATTATCTAGATATTGCTACATTACCTCAGGGGGGATGGATAGCAGTATGGGATACGAGGTCGATGGGGATTCATGGTCAACTATTTGCAGCAGATGGTTCTTTTATAGGACAAACATTTCAGGTAAATACATATACAGGCTACCAGCAGGACCCGGTAGTTGCTACTTTAACAGATGGAGGCTGGGTAGTAGTATGGCAAAGCTCGGAGCAAGATGGCTCAGGCTATGGAATTTATGGTCAACGATTTGGAGTAAATGGCTCCCAAATAGGTCAGGAATTTCAAGTTAATACTTATACTCATGATTACCAGATCACTTCTGCAATTGCTGTTTTACAAGATGGGGGCTGGGTAGTAGTATGGCAAAGCAATGGTCAAGATGGCTCAGGCTATGGAATTTATGGGCAACGATTTGGGGTAGATGGGTCTAAAATAGATCAGGAATTTCAAGTTAATACCTACACGCAAGATGCGCAAAGCGAGCCTGCTATCACTGCTTTACTAGATGGGAGCTGGGTAGTGGTGTGGTATAGTTTTGGTCAGGATGGCTCAGGTTGTGGAATTTATGGGCAACGATTTGGGGTAGATGGGTCTAAAATAGATCAGGAATTTCAAGTTAATACCTACATTCAGGATAGTCAACTCTATCCTGCAATTGCTGGTTTATCAGATGGAGGCTGGATAGTAGTATGGCAAAGTTATAACTACAATTTGGCAACTGATAGAAACTATGCTCAACGATTTGGAACAAATGGAACACGAATAGGGCAAGAATTTCCAGTCAATTCTTATATATCTGGATATCAAGGTCCACCTGCAATCTCCGTTTTATCTAATGGGGGCTGGATAATAGTATGGTTGAACCAAGATAGAAGTATGTATGGACAGCATTATGATGTTCAGGGACACTCTATTTTAACGATGGATTTCAGTGGAAAATGGTTGAAAGAATTTTGCATAGATTCATTTATTTCTGCTGGTACTTCAGGAACACCAGTGGTAATGGTAAATTCTATAAAAAATAGCTGGTTAACTACTTATTACCAGGGTATTGGTGAGCCTGCTGCCGCTGTTATGCAGCTTTATACAGAACAAGGCATGATAGTTGCTTTTTCTCCTCAGCAGGCTTTTAACGACACTGAATTTTTAGTCAATACTGATACATTTTTAGATCAAAAGTGGCCTGCAATAACGACCTTAGCGAATGAAGGATGGGTAGTAGTGTGGCAAAGTCTTGAACAAGATGGTTCAAGCTACGGAGTATATAGACAGCGTTTTGGTTTAAATGGAACTGCGATAGAAGAAGAATTTCAGGTGGCTTTTGATGCGAAATATCCCGCAGTGACTGTTTTGGTGGATGGAGGCTGGGTAGTGGTATGGGAGTGCGATATCTATATCTGTGGTCAGCGGTATAATGCGAATGGATCGTTGATAGGTGAAAGAATTGAAATAAGCGCTGATGGGCAGAGCTCTTCTTATCCTGAAATTGCAGGCTTAATAAATGGAGGGTGGGTAGTAGTATGGCAAGGCATATGGGAGCCAAATTATGTGATTGATGGGCAACTTTATGGGGTAAATGGATTAAAAATGGGCCCGCCATTTCAAGTTGTTTCGGATCCATACAATATGCAAGAAAAGCCGGTTGTCGCTGCCTTACTAGACGGAGGGTGGGTGGTAGTATGGCAGAACTACAATGAATACAATATATCAGATCAATGCATTTATGGCCAGAGATTCAACGCTACTGGATCAAGAATAGATCAGCAATTTCAAATAAATTTCATGTATGATTGTGCAAGTTACCCTGCGATTACAGCCTTGACGGATGGTGGATGGGTAGTGATATGGGATAATTGGCACACGACCAACGGACAAAGGTTTGCAGCAAATGGATCTCGTATAGGTGAAGAATGGGTAATCTGTGATTCTCATGATTCTGCCACGGGGCCAGCAATTGCTGGTCTCATAGATGGGGGCTGGATAGCAGTCTCCGTAATTTTTTTGCACAGCGGTTGTTACGAAATCTGTGGACAACGCTTTGGAGCTGATGGATCTCGTATAGGTGGAGAATTTCTAGTCAATACCCACATTTTAGATAGAGCGGAGTATCCAATGACTAAGGTCACTGCTTTATCAGATGGCGGATGGGTAATTGTATGGATTAGTTATGGTCAAGATGGGTCAGGATGGGGCATTTACAGTAAGCGTTATAATTATCTGGGACAACCGATTAATGTTTTAGTACCTACTGTTATTACCTCTTCGTTGGAGACTCAACAGTTAAAAACAATAGATCCGCGCGCCCAAGCTAGTCTTGTATCAACGACTCATGGTAAGTGGATATGGGTATGGGAAGAATTGACTACTTATAGTACACAAGGGTATCTTTTTATAGCTAATAATACTTTTTGGACAATTCGTTATCAAGATAATGGCTTGTTAGCAGAAGGAGCTAATTTTGCGGGGACTCCTTGTTTTTTAAATATTTCACGTACCTGTTTGCAGCCTTGGCAAATAGAAGCTTTGTCCCCAACTCATATTCTCGTCCTATGGGGAGATAATTTTTGTAAAGTTTATAATACAACACTTTTTGCCGCCGTGTTTGACGCTAAACTAACTCCCTTGATGCAACCTAAAGCGTTACAAACGAATCTCTCTGTAGACGTGAATTATGTCGTCCATATCCTTGAAAAAGATACTTTTTTATTAGCTTGGCAAAATCTAAACAATCAGCGAATAACAGTTGTTCAATACAAATATAGCCCGGCTATCTTTCAAACAATAGAACAACAAAGATGGAGTGTTCCTTTGTCGATTCAAGGAATCACTTTGCAAGAGGGGGATTTAACAGATTTACAGCTCATAGTTGATCCTCAAGATCGCTCTTTAAGAATTGCAGCTTCAGTGCTTAATAACCAAACCATTTATTTCGATGGATGGGTAAGAATACTTCCTTATGATGTTTCTAAACAAACTTGGGTAGTGGAAGAAGAGAGCACAGGTTATATACTCGATGGCAGATTATCTGGTGCCCAAGACTTAGGATTACAACTATCAAAATTTCCATCTGGAGATTACATGGGCGTATGGCAAAGCAATTATTATACAGGGTGTTTATACGATATTTATGTCGCTCTTTACCAAAAAGATGAAAATAATCAATTGCAATTCACAGGTCATACACTAAGAGTAAATGATAACATTCAAGGCCAGCAATATCAGATACAAACAGCCTTATCTTCACCTACTTCTCGATTACTGATTGCTTGGATTAGTCAACCGAATGCAGGATACCAATCAAAAATGGATATTTATTATCAATTGGTGACGTCCAGCTTAGAACCTTTATTACTGAATGAGACTAACTTAAATTTAGGCCAAATACCTGCGGCACAAGGACAAGAAACCTGTGGATTTTTACCCGAGACTTTACAAGTGATAGCTAATCGAGATGGCGGATTTCTGATTAGTTGGTGGGGAGACCAGTACTGCGATGGTCGATTACAAGGTTATGCGCGCCGATTAGACTTAGATGGGAATTGGGTTGATTTTAATCAGATTTTCCGTTGGAGTACATTAGTTATTACGGATGAAAACAAGGAGTTATTTTATACCGAAGATACACCGTTTAGTTTGTATAATAACTTAATTAATATTTACTCCAACGCAGGAGATGTAACGGTGATGTTGCAATTCACGCCTTCTAAGTTAGCGGCTAGTGGGTTGAATGCTTATGATACATCTTCTGTCAATCTAACGAAGATCACTGAGGGTCAATGGAATGTGAGTGGTCATTTTTACCACGTGAACCAAGCCTGGAAGAACTTATATTTTACGCCTACGGCTGATTTTAATGGAAATAGTCAGAATCTTGCTTTTCGAATTATAGATTTAGATGGAACAGATACCGGTTGGCAGACCTTTGATTTTGAATTACTTGGCACGCCTATGAATGATGCTCCTCGTGCTATTATGGGGCAAATTCCTTGGCAATTTAGTGAGGTAAATGAAGATATTTCCTTGGATTTAACGACACTGATTTATGATGTGGACAATCCCGAATCAGCATTAACGTTTGAAGTTGGTCCTTGCCTTTATGTCAACCAGACTGTAAATGCAACAGATGCTGTATCGTGTGATCAGCAATTATCTGATTTACAAAATTTTGATCCTGATGCTTGGGATATTCCTTGTGAGTGCCTCTTTGTGCAAAGCAATTGGTTAAAAGGGATGCTTCCTGAGGTAGGAGATTGGTGCGTAGCGATTGAAGCCAAGGATGGGCAAGCAACCTCCACCTTGTCGATACCGTTTCAAACAGTCGAATCTCCTACTGTTACGGATCACTTAACGACCCCTCAAATTGCAGGTATTGCGGCTGGTACTGCAGCAGCTAGTTTGCTAGGTTTGTTGCTTACTTGGAAGGCTCGGAAAAAATATCAAGAAGATACGGATGAGACACAAGCCTACAAAGCAGGACTGATTCGGCAATCAGCTCATACTGAGTTGGCAGATTTAAGGCAGTACTATTTGCCTTCTATCACCAGAGCAGCCATAACATCATGGGGACAAAGTTATTTGTTTTATAACCCTTCTAACGAAGAAGCTGTGGAAGATGCTGAGAGTAATTGGCAGCCAAGCGTATATATTAGCGCTGCTGCAGATGATACAGAAGGGTATGCGTGGGCTGAAGGCTTTCTAATTCCGCATTTAGAACAGCTAGGTTTCAGAGTATATTTTGGGCAAGCCCATAGAGAACAAGTAACTACGTATGTAGTAGTTATTCCCTCTTCTGGTTATAGCCAATGGTACGATGAAACTCAAAATGAAAGCGCTGTTATTGAAGCAGCATTAAATCGTGCAAGGTTAGATAAAAGAGATGTTAGTTTGGGTGATGGGTCAGCCGTGATCGTAGTTTTAAGGCCTAAGATGAGCTATGTAAGAGAAATGTTGCCGCCTATTCTACATAATCATGAAGGAAACGACATTCCCGAAAGACGTTTACCTTTATTTACAGAAGAAAATACCGAAGAAAATATGGCAGTTTTATTTTCTGTGCTTAAATGCATTGCACCGGAATTACAGAGGAAAATCCAGAATACTGAAAATCGTTTTTATAATCATGCAGCTCAAGTGAATCGCCGCACCCGCCAAACCATAGAAAGGGAAATACGTATATCAACTAGAGGAGGTAGAGAAAATGCAGCGGTGGAAGGCACATTTGCCTTAGAATCTTCTCAGTCGTCTATTGCTGCGGAGCAAACATTACCCATCACAGGGAACCAACGTCAATCTCATAATCCAGCTTTCTCT
>JACCDN010377882.1_pt1 | contig 15001 bp, 19 predicted proteins | sample 7441691 | NCBI WGS metagenome assembly JACCDN01 (sample SAMN15323439, study PRJNA562643) | freshwater metagenome | isolation source: river surface water | place: USA:Blue River Watershed | collected 2017-08-16
AGGCGAACCGTTTGCGCCAGGTCCGCGCGTGCTGCGTCTGACATGCCTGTTACTTCTTCAGTTGTTGCTTGGCAGCACCGGCAGCCTTGGAGTCCGGGTAGCGCGCGACCAGATCTTTCAGCGTCTTCTGGGAATCGGCTTTCTGCCCCAGCTCGGCCTGGCAATTGGCGATATTCGCCATGGCATCCGGTGCACGGCTATTCTTTGGCCACTTGGCCAGCAGCTTTTGCTGCGAGCTGATCACCTGCTTGCAGTCACCCAGTGCATAGTAGCTGTTACCCAGCCAGAACTGGGCGGCAGGTGCCTGCTCGGTTTCGGGAAAGCTCTTGCCGAATTTATCGAAGGCCGCGGCAGCATCCTTGTACTTGCCGGCCTTGAACAGGCCGAGGGCGGTCTCGTAAGCTTTGAGTGCCGCAGCGGGATCATCAGCCGCTGGTTTGCTCTCGGCCTTCAGCTCTGATTTGTTGTCAGGCTTGCTGTCAGCTTTTTCTGTCGGTTTGCTTTCAATGGCGCTGGGGGCAACGGGTTTGGCAACAGATTTGCCCCCCTTGGCGGCTTCAATGGCCTGTAGACGGTTGTCCAGATCCATGTAGAAGTCTTTTTGCCGTTTATCCAGTTCGTTGATCTGGTTGACCAGGACTTCGACCTGGCCGCGCAATTCAGCCACTTCGCGATTCATCTGCTCGGCCAGACGATTCTGCTCGATCAGCGTCTGACTGGTTGACTTCTGGAGGTCGGCGATCTGCTTGCGGGCAATGTCGTCATCAAACAGACCAGCCTGTGCCGGCACGGCACAAAGCAGACCGGCGGCGCAGAGCGCCGCCGGTAGGCTGAAGCAACGTGTCTTCAGCGCAATCATCAGTACTCGCCGTTATAGAGCATGTCGGCGCGACGGTTTTCCGTCCACGCGGCTTCGTTGTCGCCCAGTGCCTTCGGCTTTTCCTTGCCGAGGCTGACGGCTTCAATTTGCGATTCCGGGGCACCCATCAGGACCAGCTGCTTCTTAACGGCATCGGCACGACGCTGACCCAGCGCCAGGTTGTACTCACGGCTACCGCGGTCATCGGTGTTGCCCTGAATCAGGACACGGGCATTCGGCTCGGAAGCGATGAACTTGGCGTGTGTCTGCAGTTGGTTACGATATTCGCTCTGTACATCGTACTGGTCGTAACCGAAATACACGCTACGCTTCGACAGCGGGCTGTTCGGATCTCGCAGCTTAGCCAGAGCAGCAGCTGACAGCTTCGGGATGCCCGAGGTGCCGGTGGCATCAACGGTCGCCAGATCCGAGCTGTTGTCCGGTGTCGAGCTACAGGCGGCCAGCAGGGCAACGGCCAAGGCCGGTACCAGGCGGATGAAATGTTTGCGGGAGATGGTTTGCATGAGGTGCTCCGAATGAGTTTTCAGAATTGTAAGCGATCAAGCCCTTGAGATAGAAGCATTTTCCATGCCGGGGCTTAATAAACGATTAACGGTTGGGGCCCCAGGCCGGTTCACGCGCATCGCCATTGACGGCCGAAAGGCGCTGACGAATCTGGCCATCGGTTGAAACTGCCGCCAGAACACCGCGGCCGCCGAGGATGGTGGCATACAGAATCATCTGGCCGTTGGGCGCAAAGGTGGGTGATTCGTCGCGCTGGGAATCGGTGAGCACGGTTACCTGGCGGGTGGCCAGATCCAGCGTCGCAACACGGAAGCCGCCGTCGCGACGCGTGACAAAGGCCAGTGTTCGTCCATCGGGGGAGGGGCGGCCGGTCACGTTGTAGTTGCCGTCAAACGTGACGCGCTGGGCGCTGCCGCCGTTGGCCGGCATGCGGTAGATTTGCGGACTGCCACCACGGTCAGACGTAAAGTAGAGCCATTGGCCATCCCGCGAGAACGCCGGTTCGGTATCAATGCCGGAGGTGTTGGTGATGCGGGTTGCCTGGCCGGTCGCCAGTGCAATGCTGTAGAGCTGTGTGCCACCTTCGCGCGACAGGGCGACTACCAGGCGGCTGCCGTCAGGCGACCAGGCCGGCGCCGAGTTAGAGCCGCGGAAGCTGGCCACGGCACGGCGCGCCCCCGTCTTCAGGGTCTGCTCGAAAATAACTGGTTTGCTCTTCTCGAAAGAAACGTAGGCCAGTTTGCTGCCGTCCGGCGACCAGGCCGGCGAGATGATGGGTTGGTTGTATTTGAAGACAGGTACCGGATTCTGGCCATCAGCATCGGCGACGATGAGCTGATATTGGGCGGTCGGGCCGTTGCCCTGCTTCAGCACATAGGCAATGCGCGACGAGAAGTAACCGGGCTGACCGGTGAGCTTCTGGTAAATAAAGTCCGCAACTTTGTGGCCGGCCAGACGGGCGTTGTTACCGGGTACCGTGACCACGGTGTTACCCAGCGTGCCGCGTTTCACGATATCGGCAACGCGCACGCGGACCTCAATCTGTCCGCCTGGGCGGGCGGCGGTGGCCGTTGCCAGGGCGTCAGCACCACGGGTGCGCCAGGCATTGAAGTCGACCGCACTGTTTTCTTCAGCTATCAGCGCATCGGTATTCACGATGTTGAATAATCCGGTGCCAGCCAGATCGTTGCGCACGACCGTGGCGATTTCACGGCCCAGTGTGTCGTCACCGCCAAAGTTCGGCACGGCAACCGGAATCCGTTGCATGCCGGCACCCACGACTTCAATGTTTAACTGGGCGTTTGCCGGGGTCGCCATGGCCATGAGTGCCATGGCTGCCAGTGCGAGGGTGATTACGGCACGGACTTTTCGAGAGAGGGTCGTCAGCAGAGTCATGGCAGGATTATAGAGGGTGGTTGCCGATGATCAGGTCGGCGGTTTTTCAAAGGGCAGGTAGGTGATATCGATCACGCGATCCGGCGAGCGTCCTTCCGGCACGGGCAGTGGCGACGATTTTCGGATGGCGCGTTCAACAGCAGTATCCAGTTGCGGATTACCGCTGGATTTGATCAGTCGAACATCAATGACTTCACCGCTGGGGAGTTGGGTCACGCGGAAGACGGCGGCCGGGTTGCCCTGAACGTTGGGCGGCAGAACGACATTGCCACGAATCTTGGTTTTCAATTTGGCCAGATAGCTGCGGTCGTCGCCACGTGCCCGTTCGGCGCCCGTGGCTTTGGCTTCAGCGCCAGCCTGGGCGCGCATGGCGGCTTCTCGCTGGGCACGCGCTTCGGCGGCAGCAGCGGCCTGCTGCTTTTGAGCCGCCTGTTGCTTCTGCGCGGCCAGCTTCTGTTCCTCGCGCTTCAACTCTTCCAGGAAATCATCCTGGGCCTTCTTCTTCGTGTCTTTGCTGTCGGGCTTCTTCTTGTCGTCCTTGGTATCTTTTACGTCCTTGATCTTGGTGTCTTTCTTATCAGGCGTCTTTTCTTTCGGCTTGTCTTGGGGCTTGTCCTTCTCGGCCTTCTTGATGGCGATGTCTGCCTTCGGGTTGACCGGGGTCTTTGCCGGCTCTGGTTTGGGCTGTGGTTTTGGTGGCGTTGGTTCAGGCTTGGGTTGTGGCTTGGGCTCGGGTTTTGGTTCTGGTTTGGGTGGCGTAGGCTCGGGCTTGGGCGGCTCGGGTTGCGGTGCTGGTTCACCAAAGGTTTGCGCTTCGCGCTGGGCTGCCGCAGTGGCTGCAGCCAGTTGTTGCGGGGTCCAGATTTCAGCCTGCATGGCTTGAGGTTCGCTGTTTTTCCAGTTGATACTGATGATCAGGAAGAGCACCAACAGCAAATGCATCGCAATCGTCAGGATCAGTGCCCGGCGTTCACGGATCTTTTCTTCGGCCGCGCGGTCGAGCGTGGCCATGCCGTCCCCGGCAAAGCGATGACCCTGCCAAAACGCTTTCAGGCGCGATAGAAAATCAGGCAAAGGCAATATACCGCTCCGCTTATTTACCGGTCGGTGCGACCAATAGGCCAACGCGTTTGATCTGGGCGCGTTGCAACTGGTCCATGACCTGTAGCACGGCTTCATAGGGCACGTTTTTGGCACCGGCGATCAATACCGGTGTATCCGGGTTGCCCTTTTGCATGGCCAGCAACTGATCTGTTAGCTGGGGTAGCGTGACGGGTTGTTCTTTACCGTTACCGCCCCGATCAACGATCGTCAGGCTGCGGTCATCGCGAACGGTCACCTCGATGGGTGCTGCGGGCGGTGTGGCGGCTTCGCCAACGGTCGGTAGATCAATGTTGCCAGTGGGCATCATCGGTGCTGTGACCATGAAGATCACGAGCAGCACCAGCATCACGTCGATATACGGAACGACGTTGATTTCGTTTTTGAGTTTACGGCGGTTACGCATTGCGCGGCATCCTTACTTCAGCTGACGCTGGAGGATGTTCGAGAACTCTTCCGTAAAAGATTCGAAGCGCGAGGCCAGACGATCAATGTCGTAGGAGAAGCGGTTGTAGGCCACCACCGCCGGAATGGCCGCGAACAGGCCGATGGCGGTAGCGACCAGGGCTTCAGCGATGCCCGGAGCAACCGATGACAGTGTGGCCTGGCCGACGTTGGCCAGACCGCGGAAGGCGTGCATGATGCCCCAGACGGTACCAAACAGACCAACGTACGGCGATACCGAGCCGGTTGAGGCCAGGAAGGCCAGGTGCGATTCGATGCGGTCGAGTTCACGCTGGTAGGTCGCGCGCATGGCACGGCGCGAGCCATCGAGGATGTCTTTGGGTTCGAGGATGTGCTGGTCGCGGAGTTTGTTGAATTCACGCAGGCCCGATTCGAAAATCCGCTCCAGCGCACCGGCATTGTGCCGATCATTCAGCGCGGCCTGATACAGATCGTTCAGGCTGCTACCCGACCAGAAGGACTGTTCGAACTCGCCGGACTTTTGTTTCTCGGCGCGGATCGTCATCCACTTCAGGAAGATGTAGTACCACGACATGAAAGAGACGATGAGCAGCAGGAGCATGATGCCCTGAACAACGGGCCCGGCATTAAGCACCAGGCTGAGAATGGACATGTCTTGAGTGGATGGAGTCATGATGCGTCGCTAGGTTGTAATTGGCTATGTAGCCATTCGGGAATAGAAACGGGTCGGAGGGACTTCAGGTTGACACAGGCGAGCTTGACGCTGCCCGTAACCAGGGTTTCACGGCTGCCATCGGGGTTGAGGCGGTCGACCCACTGTTCGAACTGCAGTTGGGCCCGCCCCAGGTGCACGAGCTGTAAGCCGGCTTCCAGAGAATCGTCCAGGCGTGCCGGACGTTTGTAATCGGCACTCACCGACTTGACGACGAAGACGATATCCTCGGCGGCCAGTAAATCGGTTTGATTGTGGCCCAAGGCGCGTAGCCATTCGGTACGGCAGCGCTCGAAAAATTTCAGGTAGTTGGCGTAATAGACCACGCCACCGGCATCGGTGTCTTCATAGTAGATCCGGACGGGATGGTGGAAACGAGTCATCGTGCGTCGGGTTCTTGCCAGAGCGGTGCGTTGTCGGCGTTCGCCGGGCTGGGCAAACCAAGATGCTGGTAAACCCGGTGTGTGGCGATGCGTCCGCGTGGCGTGCGTTGTAGGTAACCCTGTTGAATCAGGAAGGGCTCTAGTACATCTTCAATCGTATCGCGAGCTTCTCCGATAGCGGCTGCGAGGTTATCGACGCCGACGGGGCCGCCGCCGAATTTTTCAATCACGGCCAGCAGCAGTTTACGGTCCATGAGGTCCAGGCCGGCCGGATCGACGTCCAGCATCGATAAGGCAGCATCCGCGATGCGGGCATTGATGCCATGGACCTGTTCGGGGGCGCGGATTTCGGCGTAGTCACGTACCCGGCGTAGTAGCCTGTTGGCAATGCGGGGTGTGCCGCGGGAGCGCTTGGCGATTTCCAGGGCGCCATCGTCGGCCAGAGCCAGATCCAGTAGACGTGCGGAGCGGCCAACGATCTGCTGCAGATCATCCGGTGCATAAAACTCCAGACGGGCGACGATACCAAAGCGATCACGCAGCGGGTTGGTCAGCATGCCGGCACGGGTGGTGGCACCAACCAGCGTAAAGGGCGGCAGATCCAGTTTGACCGAACGGGCGGCGGGGCCTTCGCCGATCATGATGTCGATCTGGTAATCCTCGAGTGCTGGGTAGAGAATTTCCTCAACGACGGGTGATAGTCGATGGATCTCGTCGATAAACAGCACGTCATTGGGTTCGAGATTGGTCAGCAGCGCCGCCAGATCGCCAGGCCGCTCTAACACCGGGCCGCTGGTCTGGCGCAGGTTGACACCGAGTTCGTGGGCGATAATGTGAGCCAGTGTGGTTTTACCCAGACCGGGCGGCCCGAAGAGCAGCACATGGTCCAGCGCATCACCGCGTTTCTTGGCGGCTTCGATAAAGAGCCCCAGTTGATCTCGCACCTTGTGCTGGCCAGTGTAGTCCGCCAGGCGTTTCGGGCGCAGCGCGCGCTCCAGCGCTTCTTCCTGTCGCGATGCGCTGGTGGGGGTGATCAGGCGGTCAGCTGCTGCCGAAAAGTCATCCGTCTCGATCACAGGCGCTCCGCATGGGTCAGGGTGTTACGGTGGCTTAACCACTGGTTGGTAATCGCAACTGCCAGCGCCAGTAGCGTCGGGCCGATGAAAATACCCACGAAGCCAAAAGCCAGGATGCCGCCGAAGGTGCCCAGCGCAATCAGCAAGAATGGCAGACTGGCGGTGTGGGCAATCAGGATCGGGCGCACCACGTTATCAACGCTGCTAATACCGGCGGCTCCCCAGACGGCCATGAAGATGGCCCAGCCGGTCATCCCCTGGTCATAGAGCCAATAGGCGGCGCCCATCCAGATCAGCACCGGGCCGGCCGGTAGCATGGAGGTCATGAAGGTCGCCGCACCCAGCAGGCCTGCATTGGGTACGCCGGCGATGCGAAAACCGATGTAGGCCACCAGGCCCTGGGCGGCGGCCGTGCCGAGGATGCCGACCATAACACCAATGATCGTCTTGCCGGCCACGTCCACCATATGCAAGCCAATGTCACCGCTGAGGCGGCGGGCGGCGCTGCGTAGCCACAGGCCCCATTGGTCACCGTCCCGATAGGCAAAGAAGGCGATGAAGATGGCCAGCAGCACCTGCAGTACCCCGTTGGCAATGCCGGAGGCGGTGCTGGTGATCAGTTTGCGGGCGGGTTCATAAATCCGTTGAATAATCTCGGACGCTGCACCGGCATCATTCATCAGATGTGTCCAGTATTCCAGCGCATGCTCGCCGACGACGGGTAGGTTGACCAGCCAGTCGGGGGGCGTTGGCATGCCATTCTCAAATTTCTGTCGGACGGTGTCTGCGAGAATCGCAGCAACTTTAGTGGCTTGGCCGCCCAGAAAGAACATCGGGATCAGGATGACAATGGTCAGTAATAAGGTCATCAGCGCAGCAGCGAGGTTTTTGCGATTGCCCAGACGTGCGACAAGCCAGCTGTAAGGCGTCCAGGTGGCGACGACGATGATCAGCGCGGTCAGCAAGGGGGAGAGAAACGGCCGCAACACCCACAGGACGCCGATGATGAGTAAGGCAACAATCGTGATGCGAGAGATCTGTAAACCGGGTGAGTACATGCGCGATGTCCTTGGCGGGGCCGGTTACTTCAGTCCGGAAAGCTGTTTCAGGGCGAGGCGGATGGCATCGGTCGTGCTGACACCGGCGGGCAGAGTTTTGGTAGCACCCTGCGCTTCTTTCGCATTGTAGCCGAGAGCCACTAGCGCATCGATGGTGTCTTGTAGCGGGTCGGACATCGGCGTTTGGCCGGCGACCAGTGTGGCTGCGTGACCGGCGACCAGGTCCAGTTTGCCCTTCAGCTCCAGCAGCAGGCGCTCTGCGGTTTTTTTGCCGATACCGGGGATGCGGGTAAAACAGCCCACATCCTGACGGGCAATGGCCGCAGCCAGTTCATCCACCGTCAGGCCGGAAAGTACGGCTAGCGCCATGCGGGCACCGATGCCGGAGATCTTGATCAGCTGCCGAAAGGCCGCCCGCTCACTTTCTGTCAGGAAGCCATACAGGAAGTGGCCATCTTCGCGAACCGCCATATGAATATGCAGCGTGACCAGGGCATCGAGTGCGGGTAATTCGCAGAAGGTATTCATCGACACATCGACTTCGTAACCCACGCCCTGCACATCAATCATGATGGCCGGTGGCTGTTTAGCCAGCAGGCGACCGCTTAAACGTCCGATCATGGAATGGGTCTCCGTGACGCGGTGGCGGTTTTATTACCGAGTTTCCGCGTCGTTGCGTTGTAACCGAGTTCGCCGTCGGCCAGCGCCAACAGACGACCACCACGCTGGCGTCGCCCAGGTGCTGCCAGCTGGCCGAGCCCTTGTGAGGCATGCGCGTGACAAATAGCGCATGCCAGGGCATCGGCGGCATCGCTGCCGGGCTCTCCGGGCAGGGTCAGCAGACGCATCACCATGTGGGCAACCTGCTGCTTGGCCGCTTTGCCGTGGCCGACTACCGATTGTTTGACCTGCAGTGCGGTGTATTCGCTGACGGCCAGCTGGCGGGCCACCAGTGCCGTAATGGCGGCACCACGGGCCTGGCCGAGCAGTAACGTGGATTGCGGATTGACGTTCGAAAACACCTGTTCGACAGCGGCAATATCAGGCCGGTAGGTCTCGATGATTTCGGTGATGCCGGAAAACAGCGTGTGCAGACGTTCGGGCAGGTGCTGGTTGCCATCGGATTTGATGCAGCCGCTGGCCACATAACGGAGTTTCTGGCCTTGAACGTCGATGACGCCAAAGCCGGTCATGCGCAGTCCCGGGTCAATGCCGAGAATTCTGGTAACCGCAGCGTGGGGCGTGCGCGTGACCGTTGACAAGGCATCAGGCCTCGTCAAAAACAGCGCTGGTGTAGACGGCCTGGACATCGTCCAGTGCTTCGATAGCGTCAATCAGCTTCTGCATTTTTACGGCATCATCACCGGTGAGTTCGGTCTCGTTCAATGGGCGCATGGTCACTTCAGCCATTTCCGGTTTGAAGCCGGCCGCAGTGAGTGCATCCTGTACGGCGCCAAAATCATTGGGCGGGCATAGCACTTCCAGCGCACCATCCTCATGCGTCAGCACATCGTCAGCGCCGGCTTCAATGGCGGTATCCATCAGTGTGGCTTCGTCGGTGCCTGGTGCAAACAGGAACTGACCGCAATGCTGGAACTGGAAAGCCACGCAGCCATCGGTGCCCAGGTTGCCACCATGCTTGGAGAAAGCGTGGCGTACATCGGCGACCGTGCGGGTTTTGTTGTCCGTCAGACAGTCCACGATGACGGCCGCGCCATTGGTACCGTAGCCTTCGTAGCGCAGTTCAACGTATTCAACGCCTTCCAGTTCGCCCGTACCCTTTTTAACAGCGCGGTCGATGTTGTCGGCCGGCATGTTAACGCCCTTGGCACGATCAACGGCCATGCGCAGGCGCGGGTTGAAGTTGATGTCGCCGCCGCCCATTTTGGCGGCCACGGTGATTTCCTTGGCCAGGCGCGAAAAGACGCGCCCACGTTTCTCATCCTGGCGGCCTTTACGGTGCTGGATGTTTGCCCATTTACTATGCCCAGCGATGATATTTCTCCAACTGTTTGATTTGAAACGAATAAGCCATGTTTTTGGCGCAAAAAAAAAGAGCCAAAAGTGCAAAAAACAACACTTTTCCAACACTAACCTGCGAGATACGTGCCAATTATCTCAAAAAACATCCATTGCATGGGCGTTCGCTTGCGGCGCCAATGACTTCGACGGGGATGCCCAAAAGCGTGCGTTCAAAGAATTTAAAGCATTGACGCCAGCATTTGACCAGCCAGAAATGCGTTTCCAACGGTAATGCAAACCACAGCAGTCCCAAGATAACACCGAAGAGAATCGAGATGATCGCTATGGCGCCATCAAATAAGATGGCATCGGGGCCTGAAAATTACCCACAAATGTGTATTTCTTTAAAGTGAGCGTCTATATATGCTGGAAGAGCAATGCAGAAAAAGTTCCCGCTAAATCCCAAACACCCCGAACGTATTTGTTGGGGCTGTAACAAGTATTGCTCGGTGGACGACTTGCGGTGTGGCAATGGATCAGGGCGCACGCAACATCCAGCCGAATTGCTGGGGGATGATTGGTACGAACACGGGGATTGGGGATTGGATCCGCTCCCCGTGTCTCAGACGGAGAAAAAGCCGTAACGTGAGCCGTGGGGGTGTCCCCTCGTTGACGTTGCTTTCGGCTTTAACGTCCGATTACCACCCGGAAGACTTCGCGGTCTTCGCCATGGTCAAGGATGAGGCGTTTTACTCGGGCTTGCCACTGCTCACCAAACTCCAAACTCTCTGCGTGTGTTGCCTCCCCGCTGAGACAACGTTGCATAAGTTGCCGCAGATCACGTGATGGTGACAGTCTGAATAAATCGACGGAGACATCCGCATGCTTCCGTGTTTCACGCTGACTAAACCGCATCTGGAAATTCCCGTTGACGCCAAAGGTCATCAGGCCGTTTCTGAAGAAGATACCGCCTAGTCCCTTGAATCCATCATCGCCTGCGGCACCGGTTAAGAGTTGAACGATGTGGGACATGACGCCTGTTACACCGTTGTCTCTGGATTCGGAGAATTCGACGCGGATACCACCTCGACTGGGGAGTTCGTCACCGTAGAGGGCTTTCAACGCCAATCTTGTCATCCAGTAGGCCGATGCAACGGTCGGGCACGAATGCCCGGCCAGTTTTACCGCATCCAGATAACCGTATTCGATAATCCCGTCGGTGGTAGCGCCTAGAAAGCCGGCAAGCGGGTCGTATACGGTGATCCTAGGGATTTTGTCAAAGAATGACGGATAGTTCATCCGACTTAGACTCTCTTAAAGTCAATGATGACTCGGCCGCTTGGGTCTTGGGCGACGTAGTTGATTTCGATGCCCTCGCCGTAGCGATCAGCCAGCTGCGCCAGCAGCGGTAACGGATTGTGGTCGTTACAAAAGCGCATGGTTTCCCCGCTGACTAATGTATCCAGTGCGCCAAAGATTGCGGCATGTCTGAAACGTTTCGCAACGCCTCGTGCGTCAAATGCATAGACAGCGTCTGCAGTCACGTGATTGTTTGCACATCCACTCATATAAAGCTCCCTGTTGATTGTCCTGCTATTTCGCTAGGACATAGTGGCAGGGGAAGCCACGTATGAAAATACATCTTTGGAGGTAGATTCTGGCACGACGAATAATTAGTCGTTGCCAAGACGAGGTGTGAGCGTGGAGCCCTTCAATGTGCTCAGTTTTTTTATCGTGCCGTACAGCGTCAATAACGGCTTTGGAAGTTCGAGACTATCCATTGCATTCTTGGCGATCAGGCCAAGTTCGGTGTCGCCTTCGATGACGAGGCGACGATTGAAAAATAGCGTGTCCGGGTCTTCTTGCCGCGTTGCCAAGAGATAGAAGTCAGGTAACGTGGCGCGGATTGTCAGGTGATGGTCTGTGGTGATGTTGATCGGGGCAAACCGGTTCTTATGCAATGTGAAACTGAACCGTAATCCGAGGTCTTCAACAATGATCAAAACATGCTTGCCGATCAATGGCGATAAAATGCCATCTTCAATTATAGGGGCCAATGCCTGATTGAGGGCTTGCGACAGGATTATCGATGGGGGCCATGTGGGCAGTTTGGATATGAGGCGAGCGGCCGTTTGCTTTAACTTCGCGGTCAGAATCATCCGAGGGCTCCATGTAAATGTTGAATGCCTGGTTGTCCGTGCCAATAGCCATTGCAATGTGTATCCAGAGCATGAGTCTGAAGTCGTTGGTTGGCCTCTGCGGTGTTGATAATTCCATCCAGTAAAGAATGATATATCGTCACAATCTCTTTGGTACCCGAGAATTGTGGGCTGATGCGCAAGATATCGACACCCATCGATTTCATTTCGCTGATTTCTTCGGTTAGGCAATGCACATTGGCCGATTGTGTCTGAATGCCATTTAATACGAGAAACGGCTCTGCTTCTCTCGTGCTTAACGATAATCCTGCCGGATGATCCAGGCATTTGAATTGACAATCATCCTTGGGTAGATCGTAATGGCGGGCAGTGAAGCAGCGGGAAGAAAAGGCGAGAGGCAGGCGACCGTAGGCAAAAACTTCTGTTTCGATAGCTGCATCGGTGTTGTCGAGTAAGGTGCGAATCTGCTGTCCGGAGAGCTCAACTTGAGGTACCCAGCGAAAAGCGCCTAATTTAGTCAGCAAATTTAGTGTCGGCGTGTTGTAGATGTTCAGGTGCGTCCCGGCAACGAACGGCCGGCCTTCGCTTAACCGGACGGCACCCATGTCGTTAGCCTCGACACTGAATATGCCGTTGTCCGTGAGTTTGCGCAGTCGCTTGAGGTCCGATTCGGATTCCAGGAGGGCCTGAGAGGAGAGCACAACTTCTCGTCCTTCGGCGCTTAGCATGGCGGCGACATCAAGCCAGTCATCAAGACGCATTTCATGCCGTCTGGAGCAGACTACTTCGCCAATGTAATAGATGTCCACAGGCCAATTTAGCGATTGTTCGTAAAATTTACGAACGTCCTCTTGGCGCCAGTAATAGAGAACGGGTCCCAGTGACAGTTTCATGGCTTCATTTCCAGGATCGGTAATAGGCGCCCAGTGTGTGTTGTTGCCCCTCCGAGAGCTTTTCGAGTTGCATCATGGCACCCGGCCGCACCTTGAAACGAGCGGTGTCGGTTTCAGCATCGTCAATCGCTTGTCGCCAGGTGCGCGTAATCTGTTCGACATAAGCGGGGCTGCGCTGTCGACCTTCGATCTTGACGGCCGAGATACCCATTTTCAGCATTTCGGGTAGTAGTTCGATTGTGTTCAGGCTGGTGGGCTCCTCGAGGGCATAGTAGGTTTCTTCACCAACAGTAAACCGTCCTTTACACAACGTTGGGTATCCAGTTTTTTCGTCTTCCGAATATCGATCCAGTAGCACATCACCTAGTCTGGATTCGAGGCCATGAGGCGTTGTTTGCCAACGTACCGCTTTGGCAGGAGAGCAAACGCCCGCGGTGTTGGGCGATTCTCCCGTGACGTAGGACGAGAGAATGCAGCGGCCTTCAACCATTACACATAACCCGCCAAAACCGAAAAGCTCAATTTCTACATCGGTGTTTGCCACCACGTTTTCCACCTGCTGAAGCGAGAGTACTCGCGGCAATACGGCGCGTTGAATACCGAAATGGTCACGGTAAAAATTAATGGCTTCGTAATTGGTGGCAGAACCTTGAACGGATAAATGAAGGCGCAAATCCGGGTGCCTCTTGCTCGCGTATTGGAGCAGCCCGGTGTCGGCCAGAATGACTGCGTCTACGCCCAATGTCGTTGCCTGATCGACGGCACCCGTCCATTCCGACCAACCGCTTCCTTGGGGGAATGTGTTGAGCGCAAGCAGCACCTTTTTGCCATGGCGGTGAGCGTAGTCAATGCCTGCTTGTGCAGTCTTGACGTCGAAATTCAAGCCGGGAAACGCTCGAGCATTCGTCGCATTTTTCAAGCCCAAGTACACGCCATCGGCTCCATTGTCGACGGCCACCTTGAGGGCTGGTAGGTTGCCTGCAGGGCAAATTAACTCGATGGACATGGTGTATTCAGCTGGTGCATTAGGCAACGTATGGATCTATCAGTAGGCGATTGTCCTCTGTATCAACAAACGATGGCTATACCTAAAACGGCGTACTCTGGTCGATAGGAAATGCGTTAGATCTCTAGCGCCACAGATCATCCGTTGCTCGCTGTATAAACATAAAATGATGCGGGATGACCTATGAAGTCGGCGATTTCTGTCGCTATTCCTGTGCGCGCCTTTGAGACGCGCCTGAGAAATATGACTATTTTCTCGCGAAATGTCGTCATGCTTTAAACGGACTTGCAAGCTTTCAGGCATTTGGCGCAAGCGTCAGCACATGCTTTGTATTCTGCGTGCTTCTTCTCGTGCTTGCGACATTCTTTTTCGCAGCTGGCGCAAACATCAGCCGCGAGTTTGGCCATAGCCGGAAGACTCTTTGCGTTTTGAATCGCGAGCTTCATGAGAGCAGTGCATACAGCCAGCCTTGATCTGCGTCAAATAAAAACGATAAATATCCCCTTGTTCGTGGCAGATCAAAGATTGAGAATTCAAAGATAGGTCTCGATAACGAGGCGAAGGAGACAGATTGAAATACAAGATCGAAGTCCAGATCCCAAGCACGCGTGAATGGGTGTTGGTCGAGACTGGTGCTATTGCTTATGAGTTGATCAAAAACCAGGTGGATTTGATCAAGCGTATTTATCCGGAGTACATCGTGCGCGCTTTGGATCTCGTGAACTCACGTACGCTTGTTATGGTGTGAATTCTTATGAAGCAGTCATGCACGATCGAAATGCTGGTGTGGGTCAGCGAGGATGGTATCGAGAAATTTCCATCAGTTTTTTTCTGATCTGTAGTGATGTGCGCTGATTCAAAACTGGGCCCCAACTGCATGTTGCGTCAATAAGAACAACGGGTTAGTGGCCTGTCGATTTGGCGTGCAAAGGTAAGAAATAGCAGATGCAACTCATTTACTATGTCCTGCCATGTTGATTCCTGAATGCGCTGTGTCGTTAATTCTGACAAAAAATAGGGAAGCGCCCGCAACAGCGGGCGCTTTGTACTGCTTTGAATGATAAGGCTTTCCTGCTGGTTACTGCAGGGGTGGCGTGACGTTGCCGGTCACGCAGCAACCAGATGCGTGCGCAGCGACTTCAGCGCTTTGGCTTCGATCTGGCGGATGCGTTCGGCGGAGACGCCGTACTCGTCGGCCAGTTCCTGCAGCGTCGCGCCGCCATCGTCGGCCAACCAGCGGGCCGTGACGATGTGGCGGCTGCGCTCGTCCAGCTGGGCCAGCGCTTGCTGCAGACCTTCGCTCTGCAGGTGATCCCGGTCGCGGCCTTCCAGCACGGCCGTCGGCTCCATCGAATCGTCGGCCAGGTAGTCAATCGGCGCGAAACTGTCTTCGTCCGAGACATCGGGGCCCGGATCCAGCGCGATGTCATGACCGGATAGGCGCAT